>Ga0194133_10010427_pt1 | contig 10463 bp, 6 predicted proteins | sample TA2KigOf40mmetaG_FD_155448 | JGI IMG/M metagenome (GOLD analysis project Ga0194133, IMG submission 155448) | Freshwater microbial communities from Lake Tanganyika, Tanzania - TA2015055 Kigoma Offshore 40m | ecosystem: Environmental > Aquatic > Freshwater > Lake | place: Tanzania: Lake Tanganyika... | reverse complement strand
CCTTAAACTTCTCCCTCAGTTTTAAAGTTAGAGAGCTGAAATTTTAAATACAGACAGCTTATACCCTAAAAAAAGATGACGAGAGGATGTCCAAAAATCTGTCTGGGGGCTGAGATATGGTTTTTTTCTAAGCTGCCAAACCGTACCGACGCTGTGCATTATGTCCTCTATCTGTCACCTCAAATTTCTTGCTCAGAGAACTGAAATTTTGAATGCAAACTGCTTTAACCCTTGGAAAAAATGTACTAAGGGGATTTTTGACTGGGGACTGAGATATTTCTAAGCTAGGCAAAAAGAGGAATAGAGGAGGAGGGGATTCGAACTAATCCAATGATGACCTTCCAATCAAGAAAATAATCACCACTGAACTGTTTATTGATGCAACGCCAGCCCTTTATATACTGGAGACACAGATCAGGAATGATCAACAGGAGGGATCAACCAGTGAAACCAGCTGGTTGGAGAGGCACCTAGCGCTGAAAAGGTGCGGGAATGAGAGCTCAGGCAGTAGCCTTTCTCTAAGTGGGTTTTACAGGAATGTGAAGAAGCTGAACATTTTCATTAAAACATTGTAAAAGTGTGAATAAATAAAAGAACTTTATTTGAGCAAGTATACTACAATATTAGCTTACTCTTACAGTGGGAATAATCTTCTAGGCCAAGATACACTCTTGTAAGGGCTACAGAAATTGATGATGGCTTGGTTGTCGAAGGCCCAAGCATGATTTACAGAAATGGATTCTACTATCTATTCTTCTCTGGAGATGGATTTACAGACAACAATTATCATGTGATTGTTGCAAGAAGCAAATCTCCAACAGGACCTTTTGAAAGATTCCAGGGTAACTACTTCTTACACTTGGATCAGGTATGTCAGCAGAAAAATGGGGTTGTCTCAAACAACAACTTCAACAATGTTAACAGTAATTCTAAGGATCGGTTTGATGCTGGTTTGAATTGTACTTTTGTTGCTCCAGGAGGTGGAACAGTAATTCAGGTAGTATAACAAAGTGGCCACAGAGACTTTGAATGTGGAAAAACTTGTCAGCTTTAGGTTGAGAAATCTGACTCAGATGATGCATTTTGGTATATTTATCATGCATGGAGATACGATGAGGTTAGTCTTGAGTATGAATAGTGGGGGCCATGGCCAAATGTGTCTGGCATATCAAAAATGACTTTATTGTTCTTTAACTGCATTGCAAATTAAAGTTATATTTTTGTTAAAATATTTTTACAATCAACTCAATGACTATTTTAATCACCACACTCTTTCATTGATCGACAACTTTAATCTGGTATTAAATCCTTTCATAATATTCCTTTCCTTTACAACGTTTAACATTGATACAAGTTTAACCACCAATGCTGTTTGGCAGAACTCCCGAACCACCCAAATCATTGATCTGTGTAAAATGGAAAAAACCTGCCTCTTCCTCAAATAAACAGTTAATATCTCAATGGTCTTATTCATTGACCTGCAATTCTTTTCCCCTCAATTTACCATACTGGGACGTTCAACATTGACCCTGAGTTACAAAAAAGTACTTTCAAACAAGAAAGTATAAAACCATGAAAAAAATATTTCAATTCCTATTCTAATGGAGCTATTTAACTTGAAGGTCTATAAGGAGCCCCCAGGTAGAGTATTGGCTGTGGACAAGATAAACTGGCAAGATGGTTGGCCTTTTATTGGAGTTCCATCAGACAAACCCACTCCAGGTAAGTAAAATAGCAATAAAATTAATTAGAGATGTGTTACAATTTATGCTTTGGTTTCAGCTCCTAACCCTTTGAGGAAAAGACGTTTCCACTAAAAAAGCTCTTTGATACTCTGACAACAACTAAATTGTTAAATTCATTTAAATTGAGATAAACACTTCACCAATGATACTATAATATAAATTCAAATATTGTACAAAATACGGTCACTATTTTGGTCGAGGGAGATTTTTGAAATTTATCAGAGTTGAGATACAGGGTTCTTGGGGTCGTACACAGTACAATGGCAATGCCTGAAAGTCATATTTTGGGTGTTTGATATAAAAGTGACTCAATTTAAATTGAATTTGATACAGGGTTTGTTTCATATGAAAAACTGATTTAAACCCCTAAAGTCAAGTTTCTAGGGCTCTTAGGGGGTTACCTCTATATGCCTACTGCAAACCATCAGTGGTACCTCTTTGCGCCTAGCATTTGACTACCCAAACACCAACCTAGTTAGAGATGGGACTGGGTCAAAAACTGGTTTGGGTCAATTTTTTGTTGCTCGGGTTGTATTGTGTTGGGTCAGCCATTTTTGGTTTAGGTTTGGAAAATTTCACCTAAAAATCCTAAATTTACAATTTTTTCCCTTCGGAGCAAAATACTCTCTTCGGGTCGGGTCAAAAAGTACCTGGGTCAAAGACAGGTCATTCTCTTATTTACTGCGGGTCAAAAGTATGCTCGTTCCGGGCCAGGGCTCTACTTAATACCTTATTTTCTTACCCATTAAATCACAAAATACTCAACCCAAAGCAATGGGGTGAGTCAGGCTAGCTGCAGACGGATACAACTATCATAGGACCTGCTGGCCAACAACCAGGTTGTATAGAAAACTTTAAATGAGCATTCCTTATGGTGCTATTGTGTGGTAATGATGGCTCCAGGTTGGGTCATATTTTTGTTTCTCAGGTCAGGTCAGGTCAGCCCCCTCTGGGTTTGTTAAATTTCCCTGGAAAATTCCAAATTTTTCAACTTTTTTCCCTACGGGCCAAAAAATCTCATCGGGTCCGGTCAAAAAACATCTGGGTCAAAGACGGGTCAGCCCTTATTAACTGTGGGTTAAAAGTATGTTTGGGTCGGGTCAGGCCAGGGCCCATCTTTACTGTCTGGGGATAGTGATGCTCATTGAGGGTTCTGCATTTTTCAACAAAAATGCAAATCTACTTAATTATATATATTTTTAAAGTTTTTCATATGCCAAATCTCAAATATATGCCGAAACTCTGAAAATTCAAGAAAATAAATAAAGATGACCTTTAAATCAATAAAAAACATTATTTGTACAAGTAAATGCTTTTATCTTTTGGAAATTTATTTTATTGTGCTGAAGACTTTACTTCTAATCGCAGTCAAATGTTAAAATAATTAGAAATTCCTGCTTTTTAGTTTGATTTTTGAAAGCTGGCCTTCATAAAATGAAATCAAAGCTCAAATATTTAGATCTATTCCAAAATTAGTTCCTATATATTATTCAGTATTTGGTTCACACATGGGTGGATTGACAAAGAAGAAAACATTTGTTTCAAATAAAATTGAAATGACCAGAAATACAGAATAAAGGGCCAAAGAGACCCAACCTAGAATTTTGGTTAACATAAATCTACCTACAATGAGTACAAAATAAATAATGAAAAGGCTAGCCAGTAGACTTATCACTGTGTAAGTAAATCCTTCAGAATTGACTGCCACAAACCATTTATTGTCAGTGCCTAATCCTGTAATGATTGACTTAATCAACCATGGGAGACCAAGACAGACTAAAATATCAAAAGTGTTGGATCCAATACTATTTGAGACAGCCATAGAACCTTTGCCCTGTAAGGATAAAGTTTTGAAATTACAACCAGGACTATAAAATTCATTTGATCTTACCTGTTTTGAAACAATCAGACTAGAGAAAACTTCTGGAACTGATGTACCTATGGCTAAGAAGGTGAGTCCCATCACAGAGTCTGGTATCCCAAGTGTATAACCAATGAGGGAAATCATCCAGGCCACAATATAGGTAATACCTCCAATCCAAGCTGTGCAAATGATGAAAGTCAGAGGAACAACCATCTAATGGTTGAGAAAACAAAAGTTATTTAAAAAGTCAGTTTTTAGCAAGTGGAGGGGTCTAATAGTACCTTGTGTCCTCTTGGAACACTGAAGAAAAATAAAAAGTTCATTGGAAAAAATAATGCCCAGGAAACTTTGCCCACAAGTCCAGTATCTGATGGTATTTTCCATGGATATGGAACAGGCTTTGAAGTTTCAACCTCTTCTGAAATAATAGGTTTTAAAGAGTAATTTTCTGAAAATGAAGGTTTAATATCTCATTTTTATATATAAAACTCTAACGTCTGTCCCGAAACGCAGGGGCGCAGAGGTGGGCGTGGCAGGAAGGAAGTGGGGGGAAGCTTAGCTGCTCTCAAACTGCTAGTTTTATTATATTTTAAGGAAATTGTAGAGTGGTGAGAGGAAGAATGCATTTTAGATGCATCTCATATGGTTTAAATGATCCACACCAAAATAGGCTTCCAAATGCTCATGAAAATTTGCTGCAAAAATCAGGGTCATGACAAATTTGAGAAAAAATTTGCAGAAGTTTTGCTAAATTTGCAGAGCTTTGGCCAAAAGGCAGAGGTTTGAACAAATTTGCAGAGGATTGGCCAAATTAGGTAAACTTGATGAAAAAAGGCTGAACTTGAGCAAAAATAAGGCCAAAAGTGATGGTGATGGGTCCGGGTCAAATGTTTTTGACCTGGGTTGGGTCATTTTTTATGCTTGGATCCGGTCAGGTTAGCAATCTCTGAATCTGAAAAATTTCCCCCAAAAATCCCAATTTTTCAAATTTTTTCACATAAAAAAAATCTAAACCAAAGCTCTGCAAAATTTGCCAAACCTCTGGAAAAAATCTTTGCAAATTTTTTTCCCAACTAGTCATGACCCTAAACTGAGGCCAAATATGAGCAAACCTTATGCAATCTCTGAGTTGGGATAGGATTAACCCTGAGTAATCACACATGTCTCTTTCCAATAGTCTCACAATAAGTGGGTGTAACAAATACTAAAATTGCTTTTTTTAACATTTTAAAGTACGCCTTGTGACTCGTGGTCATTTTAGGCTCACAATGATTTTTTTGTTGGTTACCCCAGGCGGAAGTCAAAATGGGGCTGCTGGGATGGAAATCCGGCAATTAACAAACTTGACCACCCTGAATTTATTCTCATGAGTGCAAAATATCAAAAATTAGTAATCTTTAATCTTAACTTAAACCTTACCTTCTCTAGTAGAGGTTTGTTCAAGATCTATTGAAGAAGAAGACTGTGTCTGGAAAACTTGGACCCCATTTTCAGTCTAATTAAGACAAAAAAATTTCTCATTTTAATTTTCTCGTTTGTAATATTTTTTCAAGAATTACCAAATTTGTGGTAGACTTTGATGATCTGGACCATTTTGATTTGACTTTTTTACAAGCTTTTTGGGCCAAAGATTCCAGCTTTGTGTTGAAAAACATTATGATAATATATCCAAGATATGCTATCAACATTCCCATACTCTCATACCAATAAATCTAAAATTTTATTTAGTTTTATTGTTTTTTAGTCAAATCAAAAATAATATTGATTTTTCTCTTACTTTTTCATCTGTCATGACTATAATAAGAATGATAATAGTAAGTCCATAAACCTGTTGAGAATTTAGGTTAAATATTGTAATCATAATCTTGAGACAAACTGGATTATCATAAAACTTTAGGATTAGTTCAAAAAACTTTTTCTTACAAAGCAATCTCTTGTTATTGGATACCAATCTAACTTTGCTGCACTTTTAGTAAACAAGCCACAAATGGAGATGATACCAAAGATGTTGAAAACTGCACTTCCAATGATTGTCCCAATGCCAAGGTCACTTTCCATAACAAATGTTCCAATCACATTGGCAAAAAATTCTGGAGCGCTTGTACCTTTAGACAACGTATTATGTTATTTTCATATTTTTGCATATTACAATATTCTATTACAGTCACACTTACATTGATCTCATTTCAAGATAAGTTGACACCTGATCTTTCATTCCCACACTTTATAGCAAACAACAGTTTTTAACGATTCTTGCGCAAGACAAAGGAAACCCTTTTATTGAATCTTGTCTCTAATTCGCCTCAGTGCTATTTAAAGGGCTACCATTTTACAATTAAACAGTTCAGTATAAACTTTTTTCTTGATTGAGAAGGTCATCACTGGGCTTGCTGATTACGCACAGTACCACTCAACTCTTCAGACTTCAGCACCGCACTCGTTATTACAAACAGTAAACTTTTTCCTTACCAGCTGCCATAAAGGTAGCTCCAGCAACATCTGGAGACAGATTGAGAGTTTGGCAAATGACATCAAGAGCAGGTACAAAGTAGTCATCGCAGATGATTCCAAGCGAGAAGATGAGATAAGTGCAAATAACAGCATGAACCAAGAAACCACCCTAGTTTTAAAATATTCATATTTTTGAAATTTTAGAAAATGCCATGGTCAAGGGCTTATATTTTAAACAATAGGATGCTGCAAGTTTTTCTGAAAATTGGGTTTTCTCAAAATCATTTTCCTGAATGGTTTTATCCCCCAAATCTCCAATATTTTTCAGAAAAATCTGTTTGGGAAAGGTGCTTTAGTTTTTAATAGTAGATTCAGACTCTAAAAACTTTTTGAAGTTTGGGTGCTATTAAGATTGACCAAATCATGATTTGTCAAATTGACTTTTGTCCAAAAATACAATTCATCAAATCACATTTTTTACCTAACTCATGATTCGTTCAATCACTATTTGTCAAATCGCAGAATAAAATTTTTAACAAAATATGTATACTATTTTTAGAGGTCTAATCTGTTGTGAATATAAAATTTTGTCAATAAAAAATGTCATTATGACAAATAGACGAATACTAATGTTTGATAAAAAAGTCATTTTATGAATTTTAAATTTGGTCAACGGTTAATTTGACAAATCGTGATTGGGTCAATCTTCGGAGCACCAAAGTTTCTAAGTCTCTAAATTATATCTTTCATTGAAGGATCTTTTACAACAATTTATGTTTGATTCTAGTTTGCAAAAAAGCATTAACATTCTTCTCATAATCAGCAAAATAATTAAGTTTATCATTTCAATTTGTCTATCACAAACATCATTTGAGTCAATATAGGTCAAGATAATTCTATTTAAGAATTTTCACCTTTTTCCTCTGATCCAGATTGAAAAAGTCTTCTGGAAAATCTTCATATCCAGGTCTGGTACAATTCTGTTTCTCCCTTTCCACATCATTCAAGGTACAATTTTCACATACTATTCCTGCCATTTATAATGTATTCATTATGTTTCATATTCTTCATATTAAGTATCACACTGAACCTGTCTCTGAACCCTGGAGAATCTCCTTCTGAGTAGATTGTCCAGAAGAGATGAGCGCAGCTGCAAGGATTCCAAAGATGATCCTGAATCCAAGGACCAGTGTTGATCTCTGTTTCACCATTTCAGCCAGCACTCATCACACCACAGAGGTTTGTCTTGAAATTTTGATGAAAAAGGCACATTACTCTTATCTATTTATGAGATTTTATTTGCACTGCTACGTCTTTGGAAAGATAAGAAATAAGATATTGCGCATGCATTTTAAAATACATAGTAAATGAAATATATGGATGATCTAGTTTTACAAATTTCAACATGCAGGTAAAATAAAGTTTAAACTTATTTAACAATCAAATATATGAAGAATGATTCATATAATTTCTTTGATCTTTACATTAACTCATAAGGTTTCAATTTTCAACTCATCAATTAACAAAGAGAAATTTAATTTGATTACCTTAAAAGGCTGAAGTACATTCCAACAGCTAAATTGCAGACTTTGTTCAAGACAAATAAATGAAAAACAATTTCAAAAAATAAAAAGAAACTGAGAGCAAGTATGAACGGTCTAGAATAATTAGCTATCATTCTCTCAATTTTATGATAATTTGATCCTTCAAAATGTCAAACATTTCCGTCAAAAGGTCAATAAATACGACAGAGTTAAATGCATGTAATAAAAAGTCATCAGACAAAGAAAATAGGAGAATTTATGGTTTTGAAAAGAAAAATTTTCACACTTACAAATTTTTTATAAAAATCTATTGAAGTACTTCTTGGGATCATAAAAGGCACTCTAAGGCTGGCAATATTTTTTTGGCACTGGGGTCAAAGGTTGCTTGGAGGTAGTGATAAGTCCGGGTCAAAAAATTTTGATCCGGGTTGGGTCAGCCATCTATGTTTTTGGTTTAGGTATGGAAAATTTCCCCTAAAAACATCAATTTTTTCAATTTTTTTCACTTTGGGTCAAAAAAAATATCCTTGGGTCGGGTCAAAAAGTGCCCGGGTCAAAGGTGAGTCGGCCTCTTATTTACTGCGGGTCAAAAGTAAGCTCGGTCAGGGCCCATCTCTACTTGGAGGTGATGGGGTTTGTACCCTCAACTTCGGACTCCCAGTCCAATGCCATGATCATTCAACCACGTGTTCAATAATAATCTGTAGTGCCCATAGACATGATTCCATGTCAATATGTGCAGACTCTTGTAAGGGTGTTAATTGCGTATTAATCTCGGATGAGGCTGATCTACACCAAATTATCCTCCCTCAGTTTAAAGCTATAGAGCTGATATTTTGCATGCAAACAAGTTAGCTTGCAAAAAGGTTATAACTAGCAGATTTTTGAAACTATAATGGGGGGCTTTTTCCTTGCTAAAGGTTAGTTCATAATATAGTAGCCTCTGGAAAAACACTCATGTCTCAGTCCCCAGACAAAATTTCAAAAAAAACCTCGGTAACTTTTTTGACATTGATTTGAGGAGTCTGTATGGAAAATTTCAGCTTGCTCGCTTTACAACTGAGGGAGGAGGCAAGGTGAAGCTGGCAAACACTGACACCGCTCACTTAAAGATGGCTGCGGGATGCCGTTAAAATCCAGGATTCCCATGTTTGGGAATCTCATTACCATCAAGTTTCTTATCCAATGTCTGGTTAACCACTTATGTTTACTATATATTGCTATGCTGATTGAAAGAGTAGGGTAGGAGCTTATGTATGGAATCTGAAGTTAAGTTGAATAACGATTCACACTGTTTTCTTGCTTAAGGTAAGAGCTGATATAGAATTTTAACGTGTGACACTTAAAGGTATGTAAATGGTTACATACTGTCTGTTATGTGAATTAAGTGAATATCTGTTTCAGTTTTGACTCATTCAGTGAATCACTTTGCCTTATCATCTTTATAAGAGTTGTTAAGATATTTTGCTCTGACTTCAAAGTAACATTTTCATACTAATGTGAAAGATTTAAGAATTTAGTTTTAAAAATCAGTAAGACTATAAGTGTATATATAAAACCCCAACGTCTGTCCCGTCACGGGGGCGGGACGGCTTAGCCGCTCCTGAACGTACTAGTAAGTGTATAAAACTCTTAAAATATAGCCCAAATGGTTGCCTATGGTATTTCAAAAAAAACTTTAGCTTGAAGGCTTACAATTATTCAGTGAAAAAAGCCTGTAATTTTATCTCAGTCAGAATGACCTCAGCAAATCTTTTTAGTGAGTCATTTATTTTAAAATGATAAGTTTTGTTTATTGGGCATAATTAGATGTAAATTATGACGTTTTAAGATTATTTGATCCTGTCACAATTTAGGGGGCATAATCAAAGAATTCTTCTGAGTCACCCGAAAAGTAATTGAAATATACATAAAGTGGTTTTTATTAGAAACCAGCCTTCAGGGTCTTTGCTATGCATGTGATAAGTTGGGTCCATGAGGTTGCAGAGGGCTGAAAACATTCCCTAAGTAGGTATGTGGAGATGTATAGTATTTGGTAAAGACTGGTCCATACATAGCTTTACTGTTTTTCATTTATAAGTTTAAAAAACTAAAACTTGTCCTAGTCATCCTTTTTCACTTCTGGTTGCAATGAGGAGTCTACTTTTGGTTCCTGTAGGCCAAGGAAGTAACTCTGGGCTAAATCTGAATGGACTTGATGAGGCAAAGAGGTCGAAGGCATCTGACTGAGAACAAAGGTCTAAGGTTGTGGGTTCAATCCGCAGCAAATCCAGTAATTTTTCAACACCAGATTGCAAAAAGAAATCAACATGGAGCCTCAGTCAGGGTTAAAATAATCTGCGGAATCGATCTACATGCAATTATTTGTCATTGGCGGGGCGCCACGAGTTTTTCCAGAACGCACTTTTCCCGAAAACACTTTTCCCACTGCACTTTTCCCAAAAAAAATTTCCCAAAATGCATTTTTCCCGAAAAATAATTTTCCCAAATTGCTGTTATCCCAAAAAATAGTTTTCCCGAAATGCTTTTATCCCAAAAAATATTTTCCCCAAATATTTTTTCCCAAAATACATTTTTCCAGAAAAATATCAATTAAGTGGAGTAAAAATTGATTGATTTAATAACCTCCCTTTTTATAGACAAAGGTGAATTCGGCTGACCCACCTCCCTAAAAATTTCAAGTTGACCACCCACTTTTAATCATTTTATAAATGCCCCTTTGGTTAAAAAGGAGGGGGGAGTGTTGAGGTTGGGGTTGGGATAGATGAGAGGGAATCATGCTTTGGGGTTTGGTTGGTTCAGGTTAGGTTAGGTTGGCATAGGAATAAATGACCTTTTGGTTAAGGGAGGGGGTTGAAA
>Ga0194133_10010426_pt1 | contig 10464 bp, 5 predicted proteins | sample TA2KigOf40mmetaG_FD_155448 | JGI IMG/M metagenome (GOLD analysis project Ga0194133, IMG submission 155448) | Freshwater microbial communities from Lake Tanganyika, Tanzania - TA2015055 Kigoma Offshore 40m | ecosystem: Environmental > Aquatic > Freshwater > Lake | place: Tanzania: Lake Tanganyika... | reverse complement strand
TCGTCCCTCTGCGCGCCGCCCTAAGCGCCGCCGGCGCCCACCTCCCCCTGAGCGCCGCCGGCGCCCACGCCGCGCCCCTCACGCTCAGCGACGTGCTGAGCTGCGCGCGCCGCAGCAACCCCGTCCACGGGGCGGCGCGGGCGCAGGCGCTCGAGGCCGCGGCGCAGCAGACGGGCGCCGCCCTCAGCGCGCTGCCCACGCTCAGCCTCAGCGCGGGCCTCGCGCCCCTGCCGGCGCGACGCATGCTGCAGTACTGCGTGGGGACGGACGAGCGTGTGGTGGTGTGCCCCAACCAGCAGATCAACGACGACCAGCGCCTCGATCAGCTCGACGGCATGGGGATATTCGCGCGCGCGCAGGTGACGCTCACGCAGCCCCTCTACACGTTCGGCAAGCTCGCCCACGGCCGCGACGCCGCCGAGGCGGGCGCGCGCGCCTATGAGGCGGGCGCCGCCTACGCGGAGCGGGCCCTCGACGTGATGGCCTTTGAGGCATACCACGGGATGCAGCTCAGCGCGCAGGTGGAGAGCGCGCTGCAGCGGGGGCGGGGGGAGCTCGGCAAGTTTAAGCGGCGCGTGGAGGAGAGTCTGCGCGCGGAGCGCGGCGAGTACTCGAGCAACGACGTGCGCCGCCTAGTGATTCAGGAGGCGGACGTCACCGCCCGCGAGCTCGAGGCGCGGGCGCTGCGGGCGCAGGCGCAGGCGGGGGTGCGCGTGGCCTGCGGCCTCCCCCCAGACGACCCCGTGGCGCTCGCCGAGGAGCGCCTGCGCCCCTACGCGCTCACCCTGCCGCCCCTCGAGGCGCTGTGGGCGGTGGCGCGCCGCGAGCGCCTCGACCTGCGCGGGCTGCGCGAGGGCGTGGGGGCGCGCGAGGCGCTCGCCCGCAAGGCGCTCGCCGACCAGCTCCCCAACGTCGCCCTGCTCGGGCTCTTCACCTACAGCGTCGGCACCTCCGCCGACGACCACCCCGACCCCTTCGCCAACGACCCCTTCAACATCTTTGGCTATGGCTTTATGCTCGGCCTCGACTGGCGCCTGAGCGTGGCGGAGCTGCTGTCGGAGCCGGCGCAGGCGGACGCGGTGGCGGCGAGGGCGCGGGCGGAGCTGGCGGGGCGGGAGCGCGCCGCCTACCTCGAGCTGAGCGAGCGGCACGCGCAGGCGCGGCGCCACGAGGCGACGCTGGCGGCGCGCGAGGAGGCGGCGCGCGCGGGCAAGCAGTGGATGGTGGCGTCGCTGATGAGCAAGAGCGCGGGGCTGCTCACGAGCGACCAGGCCACGCAGAGTCTCACCGGCTACTTCACCACGTCGCTAGCGCGCGAGCAGTCAATCTTTGAATACAACGTGGCGGTGGCGCGCTTGTGGGCCGCCGCCGGCCTCGACCTCGCCGCGCTGGCCGCCGGCGACCTCAGCCCCCTCGCCGGCGCCGGCGCCGGCGCCGCCCTCCCCGCGCCCACAGGAAGCCAAGCCCCATGACGCTCCCCTCTCGCTCACAGGTCTCCTCGCGTGCCCTCTCGCGCGCCCTCTCGCGCGCCCTCTCGCGCGCCCTCCCGCTCAGCGCGCTCCTGCTCCTCTGCGCCCCCCTCGCCCTCGCCGCCCCCGGGGCCGAGTTCTTGGAGGCGCGGGTCAGAGAGGTGCGCGCCCACCTCGCCCAGCCCACCCCCACCCCCGCCGAGCGCGCCCGGGTGGACGCGGCGCTCATGGGGGTCGTCCGCCCCCTCATGAGCTTCCCCAAGATGAGCGCCGCCGTCATGGGGCGCCGCTGGCCCACGCTCACCGCAGAGCAGCAGGGGCGCTTCTTGGGGCTCTTTGAGGACCTCGTGTTTCACAGCTACACGCGCCGTATTCGCTCGGTGAACGACGACTACACGGTGGAGTACGGCGAGGAGCGCCCCTCGGCGGTGGGCGGCGCGGGGGGCGCGGAGGTGGACGCGGTGGCGAAGACGCCGCGCGCCGAGGTGGAGCTCCGCTTCGCCCTCTCGCCCACGGCGGGGGGCTTTGAGGTGGTGGACGTGGTGATCGATGAGGTGAGCTTGGTGGAGAACTACCGCGAGGAGTTCGCCAAGGTGGTGGTGAAGGAGGGCTTGGAGGGCCTCTTTGGGCGTATGGAGGCGCAGCTCGTGAAGGAGGGCGGCGCGCCCCGCGCCCCCGGCGGCGCTCCGACGGAGGCGGCGGCGGAGGAGGTGAAGGGCGCGCAGAAGGGCTCGCAGAAGGGCTCGCAGACGGGCTCGCAGAAGGGCGCGCAGAAGGGCGCGCAGAAGGGCGCGCAGAAGGGCGCGCAGAAGGGCGCGCAGTAAGGGCGCGCAGTAAGGGCGCGCAGTAAGGGCGCGCAGTAAGGGCGCGCAGTAAGGGCGCGCAGTAAGGGCGCGCAGTAAGGGGTGAGGATGGCGGTGTCGGATCGCAACTGGGATGCGGTGCTTGAGATGGAGTTCGCGCCCTGAGGGGGGATGAGCGGCGGTCTTTTGGCGTTTCTGGTTGGGCGTTTTTGTTTGGGCGTTTTTGGCTTGAGATGACCTCAAAAATCAAATAATATATATAACATTTGTGATCACTGTATGAGAAATCGGTAAAAATGAAATACGAATCATGGATCGACGCTATACAGACCGCCCGCGCCAAGTCCGCGCAGGACGCCATCGCCGCTGAGGTGACGCATGTTGATGCGCAGGAGGCCCCCTCCAAAATCGAGCTCGACGTCGTGCCCTGCGACACGTACGCCGCCGTGCAGGAGCTGCTCGAGGAGCCAGGGGACTACTGGGCGCACGACAAGGAGCTCAACTGGATGGCGGACGTGCTGCAGGCGGAGCGCCCGAGTCCGCGCGCGCCGATCTCGCTGTGGCTCTCGCTGACGAGCCCCAAGGAGGGCTACACCTTCAACGCGGGCGATGAGCTCCTGCTGAGCCCGCCTGATTTCTTGATCGCCCTCTACAAGAAGATCAACGACCGCCTCGACGAGGAGCCCGCCCTCGCCGACCGCCCCCTCGAGCGCGTCAGCAGGGCGCTGCGCGAGCGCGCTGAGGAGGTGGGGGAGACGCTGCTGCTCGGGGAGGACCCCGCCAACGCGGCGCGCTACACCGCCCCGCCCGCCTTCCGTTCCGCGCAGGCCGCCGCCATCGCCGCCAGCGCCCTGCCGCTCTCGTTCGTGTGGGGCCCCCCGGGCACCGGGAAGACGTTTACCCTTGGGCACATCGTCGCGCAGGCCGTCACCCGCGCGACCCTTGAGCGGGTGCTGGTGCTCACGGTGGCCAACCGCGCCGTGGAGCGCGTGCTGCTGAGCGCCGACGAGGCCTATCGGGCGCTCACGGGCGAGGTGGCCCCGGAGGCGTTCTTGCTCCGCACGCAGGTGCCCACCCTCAACGAGGTGCGCTCGCGCTATCACCTCACGGCGTGGGAGCGCCTCAAGGCGAAATTCAGCGAGACGCTCGACGGGTATCGCCAGGAGCGCCGTCGACTGATGACTGAGCACCGGGGGAGTCGGGCGCCGCAGCTCATTGAGCAGCTCGCCAAGCTCAAGCAGCGCGAGGACGCCGCGCGGCTGGAGTACCGGGAGGCGCGCACGCGACTCGTCGAGCAGGCGGGGGCCATCTTCTGCACGCTCAACCAGTTCGCCTGGTCCAAGGACATCCACGGCGGGCGGTACCAGCTGGTGATTCTCGAGGAGGCCTCTATGATTCCAATGCTCTACGCGATGGACATCTTTGAGTCTTTCCCCGAGGCGCGCTTCGTGGTCGCCGGTGACCCCTACCAGCTCTCGCCGGTCTCCGAAATCGACAAGGACGATGTGGCGGCTCGCGAGTGGTTCAGCTCGGTCTTTGAGCACTTCTCGCTCAACGACCTCAGCGAGGCCCCTGTGGCCTCAGCGCAGTCGTCGGCCTCGCCCGTCTCGGAGATCAACTTCCTCGATGTGCAGAGTCGCATGCCGCCCGCCTTGGGCGACGCGCTGTCGGAGGCGTTTTATCGGTCACGCCTGGTGAGCGACCGCCGCGTGGGAGCGCCGCCGGTGATCGAGGGGTGGGGCGACGACTCGCTCCTCTGGGTGGACCAGCGCGTCGCCGCGCAGCTCGCCGAGCGCAGCGGCCTCGCGCAGCAGCGCGGTGAGGCGCGCAACACCTGCCACGTGGCCGCGCGCGCCGCCATCTCCCTGGCGCGCGAGGCGCTTGAGGCGGGCGCGGAGGTCCTCATCATCACTCCTTTTGCGAATCAAGAGCGCCTGCTCAAGAGCTACGCGCGCGCCGCGACGCTCGAGCGCCTCTCGTGTACGACGATTCACAAGGCGCAGGGCGGCGAGGCGGACGTGGTGATCTTCTCGCTGGTGGACCCCGACGGGTGGTTCCTCCGCGAGAGCGATTCGGCCCGCGAGCTGTGCGTGGTGGCGTCGAGTCGCGCGCGTCACCGCCTGGTGCTCGTGGGGGACCGCCGCGCCGCCCTCGACAACCCCCACCTCCGGCGGCTCGCGGAGCGCGCGGTGGCCTGGTAGGTCGCGGGCGGCGGGCGCGCAGGGGTGGAGCGGGGGGGGGCGCGTGGTGTATGTGTCTCCTCCGTTCGCCATCCCCCAGCGCGGCGCTCGCAAGCGGGGGGCGCCCCTCGGAGGTGTGATGTCCGCTGTTGATCTGTTGCCTGAGGCGACGAGCGCGCTCGTTGAGCGTGCCCTCCACGTGCCCGCCACCACGACGATGATCTTTTCATTTGAGCTCCCGCAGAGCGCAGACACGAGCGCCGTGCTGTCCGCCGCGCGCCGCCTGGTCAAGCGCGATGAGGAGACGAGGCTGTGGGGGGAGCAGCGGTGTTGGTTGGATGAGAATGTGCTGAGGCAAGAGCTGCGCGATGAGCTCCTCTCGATCTGGGGCCTCTTTGGGGGCAAGGCGCTCAACGAGGCAGAGGCAGAGGCAGAGGCGCTCCCGGAGCGCTACAGGCGATATGAGCTCAGCGACCAGGCGATGGCGTGGATTTGGGGCGCGGGTGACCAGCGCGCGCTGCGCTTTGAGGGTGACCTGGCGTGGTCTCCTGTGAGCGTGACCGCGGTGAGCGTCTTGGAGACCTCGTCGCGCCCAGGGCCCGTTGGCATCATCTCCGTCACAGGGGAGTGGAGGATGCCCGCCGCGGAGTGCGGTGAGGAGGACACGCGGCGCTTGGTAGAGGCCATCAACACCTTGAGGCTCAATGGCTATCAAAACAAAAAAAGCTTGAATCTCCGCTCCGTCCTCCGGTTTTTGCTGTCGAGTGAGGAGCTCTTGACCGACGATGTGGTCGCTCAAAATGTCACTTATGCGCAGCAGGTCATCTCGCTGCGCATGGTGGTCTCAACGGTGCACATCCAAGAGGCGCTGAGCGTGAGCCAAGAGCGCCTACAGCCGCTCCTCTGGCGTCTCCGGCGGGGCTACGGACTCGACTATATGCCCCCGACCCCACAGCACGACTCGGACCCAACCCTGTGGCTGAGGACCAATCAGCTCGAGTCGTTCGCGGCGGAGGGCGGCGTGGCGCTCAACTGGTCGTGCGCGGGGAGCGACGCGAGCCGTGACAAACGCTACCACCGCACGTCGTTCTTGCGGCGTCGGCTGATGCTCTATTGGCATTGTCAGCTTGAGATGCTAGAGATGAACGCCCTCCATCGCCGCGCGCTGCGCTTGTTGCACGCGCGCCCAGCCCCCTCCGATTCGGTGGCTGATAAGACGGCGTGGCGTCAAGCGCTGAAGGCGCTCATGGATGACATGGTGGAGTGTAGCGTCTCTGTCAACGTCCCGGTCTGCTCTTCGAGGAGCGACTATCAGCGGCCTTATGAGTCGATCAGGTCAGCGCTGTATCTCAAGGAGCTGCGGCGGGATATTGAGGCGGATATTCAATTGCTTTATGATGTGTATGACGCTGAGCTGAAGGAGGAGGAGGCGCGGCTTGAGCTGGCGTACCGAGAGGATCAGCAGCGGCACGAGAAGGAGCGGGAGATACGAACTAAAAAACGCGAATCGTTTATTAGCTATGTGATGGCGTCGATCGCCCCGTTCTCTATTTTGTCTGGGCTGCTTGGAATGAACAATTTTGAATCCAGCAAGCTGATCGAGAAGAGCGCCTGTATTTTTAGCGATCCGCGATGCTTCTTTAAGGATTGGAGTACGGATTGGATTTACATACTCCTAAGCGCCCCTGGCATATTCATATCATCCATATTGATCGCTTTTATATTTATACTAGCAATACGATTTAAATTTAAGTCGGTATAGCGCGCAACAGGGTATCACGCCGCTCGTCATCTAGCACGCTCATCCCCCATCAGCCCCAAGGAGGCACCCCGCATGCGCCCCGCGCGCCCCAACGCCCACCCGCTCAAGACCCTGAGCGCCCTCAGCGCCCTCAGCGCCCTCAGCGCCCTCAGCGCCCTCAGCGCCCTCGCCGCCCCCGCCCCCGCGCTCACCCTAGAGCCTTTCGCCGTGTGGGCCACGCCCGAGCAGCTCACCGCCGACTGCGACGCCGCCCTCGCCGACGCCGCCGCGGCGCGGGACCAGCTCAAGGGGCTGCGCCGCGCGGACCTCACGCTGACCCTCGCGCTCAAGGGCCACAACAAGATCAGCGCGCGCCTCGATCGCCCCTATGGGCTCAGCGGGCTGCTCTTTAACGTGCACCCCGATGAGGCGCTGCGGGCGGCGGCGCAGGGGTGCGAGCAGCGGCTCTCCAAGTTCACCTCTGACCTCGCCCTCGACCGCGGGCTCTTTGAGGTGTTCTCGGCGGTGCGCGCGGAGGAGGTGCAGGGGGCGGACCCCGACGCCCGACGCCTCTATGAGCTCGTGATGCGCGATTTTAAGCGCGCGGGCGTCCACCTCTCCGATGAGGCGCGCGCGCGCCTCGCGCAGATCAACGAGGAGCTCACGCGGCTGTCGCAGGACTACCTCAAGAACATCAACGATGACACCAAGACGCTCTACGTTGATGACCCCGCGCGCCTCAAGGGCCTCCCGGAGGATTTTGTCGCCGCCAAGGTGGCGGAGGCGGCGGCGCGGGCCAAGGCGGGGGGCGACGGGCGCGTGCGCCTCTCCACCGACTACCCCGATTTCTTCCCCTTTGAGCAGTACGCCGAGGACCGCGCCCTCCGCGCGGACCTCTATCGCCTCTTCTTGAGCCGGGGCATGCCGCAGAACGCTGAGCTCCTCACCCGCGTCCTCAAGCTGCGCCACGAGTACGCCAACCTGCTCGGCGCGCCCACGTGGGCGGAGTACAACGCCGGGGACAAGATGGTGCGCGACGCCAAGACCATCGCCGGCTTCCTTGAGCAAATCACCGCCATCACCCGCCCCATCGCAGACCGCGAGCTCGCGCAGCTCCTCCGGCGCGTCCAGCGCGATGACCCGGCGGCGAGGGCGGTGGAGGTGTGGGATCGCTTCTATTACACCCATAAGCTGCGCGAGGAGGAGCGCAGCTTTGACGCCAAGCAGGTGCGCCCCTATTTCGGCTACGCCGCGGTGAAGGACGGCGTCTTTGCGCTCTATGGGGAGCTGTTCGGGCTCTCCTTTGAGCGCGACGCGGGGCAGCCGGTGTGGGCGGAGGGCGTGGAGGCGTACCGGCTGCTGCGCGACGGGCGCGTGGTCGGGCGCTTCTTCCTCGACATGCACCCCCGCCCGAGCAAGTACAAGCACGCGGCGATGTTCCCCGTCCAGACGGGGCTGAAGGGGGGGGGGCTCCCGGTGGCGTCGCTGGTGTGTAACTTCCCGCAGCCCCGCGCGGCGAGCGCGGGGCAGGGCGACCCGGGGCTGATGGAGCACAGCGAGGTCACCACGTTCTTCCATGAGTTCGGGCACCTGATTCATCACCTGCTCGCGCAGGAGAGCCCCTGGGTGCGCCTGTCGGGCATCAACGTGGAGTGGGACTTCGTGGAGGCGCCCTCGCAGATTCTAGAGGAGTGGGCGTGGGACCACGGGGCGCTGAGTCGCTTCGCGCGGCACGCGGAGACGGGGGAGGTGATCGCCAAGGACCTCGTGGCGCGCATGCGCGCCGCGGAGGAGCTGGGCAAGGGGGTGGCGGTGATGCGCCAGATCTTCTACGCCTCCTACAGCTTCTTCCTCCACCACCAGGACCCCAGCGCGCTCAAGCTCGAGGAGTTCAGCCAGGAGATGTACAAGAAGTACAGCCCCTACCCCGCCGTGGCGGGGGGCGCCGAGTACGCCAACTTTGGGCACCTGATGGGCTACAGCTCCATGTACTACACCTACCAGTGGTCGCTCGTGATCGCCAAGGACCTGTTCACGCGCTTTGAGCGGGAGGGGTTGCTGAACGTCGACGCGGCGCGCGCCTACGCCAAGGAGATTCTGGCGCGGGGGGGGGCGGCGCCGGCGGCGGAGCTGGTGCGCGGCTTTTTGGGGCGCGACTACACCATGGAGGCCTATCAGCGCTGGCTCGAGCGCGGTCAGTGAGGGCGCGATGAGCACGTCCCCCTCCTCCGCCGCCCCCCCTCCCGCCACCCCGCCGCTCGCGCTCGCGCAGGTGGTCATCTACACCGACGGCGCCTGCTCAGGGAATCCCGGGCCGGGCGGCTGGGGGGCGCTGCTGCGCTCGGGCGCGCATGAGCGCGAGCTCTGCGGCGGTGAGCCGCAGACCACCAACAACCGCATGGAGCTCCTGGCCGCCATCGAGGCCCTCGAGGCGCTCAAGTTCCGCTGCGCCGTCACCCTCTACACCGACAGCACCTATGTGCAGCAGGGGATCGAGTCTTGGATCGTGGGGTGGCGCAAGAAGGGCTGGCGCACCGCCTCGGGGGAGCCTGTCAAGAACAAGGACCTCTGGGTGCGCCTCGACGCGGCGCGGGCGCCGCACGAGGTGGCGTGGCGCTGGGTGAAGGGGCACGCGGGGCACCCCGGCAACGAGCGCGCCGACGAGCTGGCGCGTCAGGGCATGGGGCCGTTCTTGCGCTGAGCGCGGCGCGCCGCTCAGGGGCCCTGCAGCTCGCACAGCACGCCGAGCCCGGCGTCGCAGCCGATGTCGTTCCACAGGGGGGCGTCAAAGAAGTGGCCGCAGTCCTCCGCGCCCCCGGCGTCGTTGGGCTCCCCGGGCGCCCACAGGAGCGCGGCGAGGGCGGGGTCGAGGGGGTCGCCGCTGAGCCACTCAAAGGCGCCCTCCTCGCGCTGGTCGCTGAGCCCCACCCACCACCACCACTGCGGGCGGAGGGCGAGGGCGGCGCTCACGAGGGCGGCGGCCTCGTCGTAGGTGCGGGGCTCGGCGAGGCGGGCGCCCTGCGCGCGGCAGTGGGCCTCGGCGTCGGCGAAGGCGCGCGGGGTGGTGCACACGAGCCAGCCGCGCCCCGCGAGCGTGAGGGGCACGCAGTCGGGGCAGTCGGGGGCGTTGTCGGCGTAGCCGTCGCAGTCCTGGTCGACGCCGTCGCCGCACAGGTCGCGCGCGCCCGGGTAGGCGCGCGGGTCCCCCGGCAGGCAGTCGCGCCCGCAGCGCACGCCGTCGCCGTCGGCGTCGGGGGCGGATCCGAGGACGCAGGCGAGCTCGGGGGCGAGGGCGTCGGCGCGCCCGCGCACAAAGGCGGCGGCCTCCGCCACCACAGCGTCGTGCGCCTCGATTCCAAACTCGCGCCGCGGCTCGCGCTCCACGTAGGGGCGGAGCGCCGCGGCGCGCGCGGTGAGGAGCCCCGCGAGGTCGAGGCGCGCGGCCACCTCCCCGGCGCGCGCTAGCGCCCGCCAGTACCGTCCCTCGCACTCGGCGCTCAGGAGGCAGGCGCGGAAGAGGAGCGCGTCGCCGGCGTAGGGGGCCCAGGGGTAGGCCAGCGCCTGGTCGGCGCCCCAGGGGAGCAGCGACAGCACGCCGTCGTCGTCAAAGTGGAGGTAGTAGTTGTTGCGGGTGGGCGCGTAGCCGTCCCAGTGCCCCACCCACACCTCCGCCGCCATAAAGGCCGCCACCTGCTCCCAGTCCACCCGGCGGGCGGTGCGGGCGTAGACCTCCTCGAGGGGCAGCGACTCGATGAACGCCGCCAGCCCGAGCGCGTCGCCGCGGTCCTCCTCGTCGCCCTCGTCCACGTCCAAGGCGGGCACGTCCCAGGTGCTCAGGTCTTGCCCGTAGGCGCCCTCGTAGAGGTGCGCGGTGCTCGGGAACCAGCGCGGGAGGGCGAGGTCGTCGTAGCCCTCCACGCTCAGGTAGAGGCCGAGGTCCTCGCCGTTGAGGCGCAGCCACACCCAGGTGACGCGGGGGGCGGGCAGCCCCAGCTCGCGAAAGAGGAGGTAGGTGGCGTACTCGCGCACGGCGGAGGGGTCCTGCACCATGTTGTTGAGGGTGAGCTCCTTGAGTCCCGCGTGGCGCTGGGCGCGCTCGTAGCGGTTGAGGTCGACGCGGAACGCCGCCTTCTGGCTCAGGTCGCGCGCCGAGCCGAGCTGCCCCTTGAGGCGCACCCCCACGCGCGCGAGGGTGACGCCGGCGTCCTCGTCGGTGAGGGCGCCCTCCACCCACTCGCGCGGGCTGACGGCGCGGGCGGCGAGCGACTCCG
>Ga0194133_10010422_pt1 | contig 10467 bp, 13 predicted proteins | sample TA2KigOf40mmetaG_FD_155448 | JGI IMG/M metagenome (GOLD analysis project Ga0194133, IMG submission 155448) | Freshwater microbial communities from Lake Tanganyika, Tanzania - TA2015055 Kigoma Offshore 40m | ecosystem: Environmental > Aquatic > Freshwater > Lake | place: Tanzania: Lake... | reverse complement strand
TATAGGCGCATCGCTAGATACTAATAGTGCGTATGTTGTAGAGCTTGCCAACGGAAGATATTTTTTCCTAGACACTTCTGCAACAAAAACATCAAATGACACAACTGGAACAATTATTACCGATGTTGGTATTCCGCTAATTTTAGCATCAGAAGATTTTAGCGGACAAAGCGCAACGATTAGAAGGTGCGTATCTTTTAACGACCTAATAAGCGGAGGGCTGGTTGTGTCTGGAGCATTCAAAAGTGGAGCAAGCGGAATTGGGGATGTTTTCACGGCCTTTACAACCGCTGGCAGTGTCTATACTATGCTTTTTAGGACATCAACAACATGGAGAAACCCCTCCAATGTAACACTTCTTCATTATCCAATTAGCCTATTTGGTTTGTTTGCTAGAAGCGCAAGCGCAACTGGCGGGCAACTTATCATTGAAATACCAATGTCTAATAAGATATAATGAAAATAATTCTTATTTGCCTATTTCTATCTTCTTGCTCCCCGCAAAAACAAGAGCAAGCCGACCTGCCTAGATACTCCGACATGGGAGCCGCCGAGGATGCGGGGAAGTCTCAGCCGTGAGCGCGGCCTTCACCTATACAGATTTTATCTCTGCACTAGAATATCTAGAAGCGGAAGGCTACATTGAACGCTTTTACGATTCAGACGGCTCTGAGTGCGTCCGCATTTGCGAGGGGGCTGAGGAGGCCGAAGTATGAGTGTCCCTACGGCCTTTTTTGTTACAGACCTATCCAATATGATAGATGACTTTCCAGTATCGGTTACTGGATTGGGCACAACCATTACTGGAACCATGTCAGAATTAGATACTAGCGAAACTCTTATGATGGGTGGCGATGATGTGGATATTAGCCAAAGGCTGGTCATACCCACAGGCACAGTTACGCTTGCTTCTGTGGGCAAAAAAATATGGGTAGACGGAACTCCGAAGCGTATTGCTAGGGTTAATAAATCACAGGATAACGTGCATTTTACACTAGACCTAGCCAATATTAACTAATGAAGAATCTTGACCTATTGCTTGAGGACGCAGTTATCGACCTTTTAAGACAGGAGGAGCCAAGCCTTAATTATTATACAAGCGACTCTACGAACGATGTTGAGTGGCCCTATGTGGCCGTACAGGCAAAAATAACAAGCGAGCAGGTCGGACCTCAATCTGGAATATTTGCCGTAGACTGCCTAGCCGAGTTACATCAAAAAGCTGATGATACTACCGCAGTCTCTCACAGCACAACCGCAAGAAGCTTAATGCAAGCCTTTTACAATACCACAACCCTTTCAAATAGGTTATCTAACGCAATTAGCTATTCTGGGGTAAGGGTTTTTTATGCAAGACTTAACTCGGTACAACCACGAATCGCGAATGAAGAGCGCGAATGGGTAAAGGCCTTTAATCTAGAGGTTATTGCCGAACCCAACTCTGTCGTTTGACACAAAAGGAGAAGTTATGCCTGCAACTACTATTGGAACTAGCGGTGTTGTTTTTGGTTTAACTTCGGAAACTGGTGGAGTCGTTCAATCGTTTTCCGAGACTAGAAATACAGAAAAAGCCGAAGTTCGTAATCAAACTGGTGAGGTTACTGGCCTTGCATTCTATAACCCTACCGATACATATAGCATTAGCCTTATTACTACGGCTGCTAACACTGCAACAGCTGGAGCATCAATCAGCATCTCTAATGCCAGCAGCTCCGCTGGTTCTACCCGAATTGATAGCATTACTTTAAACAAGACGAATACTGGATTTAATACAATTGATATTAGTGCCACACGTTACCCAAGTGTAACGTAAAACAAATCCAACAAATCCAACAAATCCTAAAATCCTATGGGCGATGCCTTCTGGGGAACTACTAATCTAAAAATGGCCTCATGTGCCTCTGCAATGGGGTGTCGCCTTCGGGAGCATGATCCAATTACGATCATCGTAAATGAAGACAGAAGCCGACAGGCCACATTTTGGTTTTATGTAGACGAAAACTCAAAGGTGGTTAGGGACAACTTTGAGAGGCCGTGGGGAAAGCTTACCCTAGAAAAAGAACATCCCCTTATTTATATCCGTTCGGCATTAGAAAATCGGGAAACCCTGCTTGCGTTGTTTAAGCAAGCACAACCCATGGTCACAATTAATCGGGGGGGTAAAACATTGTTTGTTTCCGAAAATGCAAGCCCAGAACTAAAGAGAAAGGTGTTAAACGAATTATGAGCGACAAGGAACTATACGAGGCACTTAATGGCCAGTTTGTTAAGCCCGCAAGGACATTTTTGGGGCATGAGCTTGCGCCCTATACCGAGGGTTCAAGAATACTTCTGTCGCAAGTAAGGGATGATTCCGATAGCCCGACATATTTTGTATGGTGTTTCGTGTTTTTGCATATTCAGCTTAAAAAGGATCGCAAGAAGGCCGTTAAACTCGCATGGGATAAGGATAGCTTTCGGGATGCCCTTATTGAGTTTGTGAGCGATAAAACCGAACAGAACAGAGATATTGCCGTAAAGCTTGTGTCAGATGTCCTAGATGACGCTAAGATCGCCGTGTTGGAGCCAGAAAGCCAGAACAGGGATACCACGGCGGGAAACTAATAACGCCAGCAGATACGGCCATTAGCGTCTATTTGCTGGCACAGGAGACAGGCTTTTCGGTTGAATATGTCCTTTGGGACATACCGCTTTGTATCTTAAGGCAGTTTTATGGGGCATCTATGTGGCTTAAGGGGGTTAAGATGCGCCGACCTTTTAGCGATATTGACAGAGAAGAAATAGCAAAGCTGTTAGATATATGATGCTTACGGAAACCAAGTCTAACGAAACAGTTGCCTACTCATCGGCCATGCAACAGCTACAACATGAGCTTAATGAATATATTAAGTATAATAAAAGCAAAACCGTTCCCGAAGCGGTTGCTCATGTAGCTAGGGGCGTTGTATTGGGGCGTGGCGGGCAGAGGGGAGGCATTAACTTTGGCCAACGGCGAGAGGGGCTATATGGCCTAACAAGGGCATTAGCGTTCCGTAGCCTGCAAGAGGTTGTAAGACTTTTTGCCTCTAAGGATTGGAAAATTAAGCGTAGGTATACAAGCCCAGAAACTGACCTATGGAAAGGCCGTGGGCAGGGCGGGCAGATGTTTAGAGCCAAAAACAAGGTTAATAGACAGAAACAGATTCGAGCCATGATCGCAAAGGATATTCTGGTTCCGATTGATACCGAGGAGCGCAAAACCTTACGCAAGTCAAAATTTGCACAAGACCTTAATCTAGCAGACCCAATAGACGGAAGAAAAGGTTACTGGCAAGCCTATCAGAAGGAGAGTGGTTATCCCAAGACAGATCACACGAAAACCGATGAGGCCAGCAAAAGATTTAAGGCATCACGCTATCTATCAATAGGATGGCTACCAGCCGTAAGGGGATACAGAAATGTAAGAACAGACATTAATGTTAGGCAACTACAAAGCATTGTGGGAAGGCATGGTTATGTATCGTTTGCGGGAGAGCAGAACAACTTTAGCGTTGCCATAGGCAATACTACGAACGGATTTGCTCAAGCCGACAGGAAGCACCGCATAGTTGGTCAAGCCCTTCTGAATGTGGCGTATGACACCCAAGAGTATATAATTAGAAAAAAATCAGAACAGAGAAACAGATTTAGACTACTGAAAATATCCTAATGGCTAATCAATTAGTAGAGCTTTTGTTCAAGGCGACAGGGAACCTGCCCACGTATCTTGATAGTGTTAGCAGGTCAATGCGGGGCATGGTGCGCTCTGAACAGGCGGTAAAATCTTCCCTTAAAGGACTAGCAACGGACTTAGCGAGAGCCAGAGACCCGTCAGAAGCGTTAGAAAAGGTAATAACACGGCTAGCCAGCACGCTAAAAATAGGCGTTAGCGGGTTTGCAATCATAGCAGCATTTAAAATTTTTAAGGACACGGCCAACACCCTTGCAGACGCAATCAAAAGCTCATCTAGTGCCGTAGACGGATTTACCAAAAAAGTTGCCGATACCAAAAATGTTACCAGCCTAGAGGCCGTAAAATCACTTTGGAGCGATACAGAGAAAACCGTTCAAGAGGTTAATAAAGCAATAGAAAAGATTGAGTCTAATACGCTAGCAAAGCTTATTGGCAGCCTTACTGGCGCAACGGACATTCTCCGTGAACAAAAAAGACTTACTGGTGAAATAGCGCAAAACGAAACGCTTAATCGGCTACAGAACATTTTAGATTACAAAAAGAAGTTTGCATTGGCTACTGATGAGGAGAGGCAACAGCTAGAACGATCGCAAAAGATTGAAGCCGATAAGGCAGAAATCGCTGCTAGGCTTTCGGGCGCACGAAGGGAGGAAGCCGAGAAGCTAATAGAGCAGATTTATGCTGCCGAAGCCCTAAAGACTGAAACTGATAAAGAGCGTCAAAATGTAGAGGCAATTACCAAAGAGAGGGAAAAACAAACCGCAGCGATAGACGACCAGCTCAAGGCAAGCTCGCAAAACATTTCAGTATTAAAAGCCCAACTTGCGGGCGGTAAAGAGGCTGCCAAAAAAAAGCAGGAGGAGATTGACCTTCAAAACAAACTTAACGAAGTAGATGTTAAATACAAAGACACCGACTCAGCCTATAGGGAAGACCTTAAAAAAAATATACAAGAAGAATTTTACCTACGGAAGCAGATTGCGGAGGAGGAGGAAAACTCCAATAAGGCAAAAGAGCTTAGTAAAAACATAGACCAGAAGCGAAAAGAGCTTGCCGAAAATATTGCAAAGACCCAAAAAGAGATTACAGACAGGATTAAAGAGGGCGAAAGGTCTTCTGGATCATTGCTTGATAGGCTTGAAAGAGCCGCAGAAAATACTGGCGACCTTAGATTAGCGCAAAACATACGCAATCAGCGTGAGGCCGAACAACGCCGTGTGGATAAAGAGCTGTTATCTCAAATAGATAAAGGTCAAATAAAGGGTCTAGTGGCACAGGAGGGTCGTGGAAAAACAAGAAGCGACCAAGAGCTTATGGGTTCTGCTCTTAATGTTGAAGGCAGTATTGCAAGAATAGCCGCCGAAGGTTTTAAGAGACAAACAGAGATAGCAAGCCAAATTGCAAAAATGACTCAAGAACTTAAAAATACGATGGCAAAACTTACCGAAGTCACCATTGAAAGACTTGGCGTTCCAATTCTTAGGAGCATATAATGAGCGCAGTATTAATTGGATCAGTTAAGTCACAAAACTCTAAAGAGTTGCGTAAGTATGTTTCTAATACCGAAATAGATGGCTTGGTTCTGATTACAGAGACTTATACCATACGCAGGGCTGATGAGGACTATTTTAGGTCTGCAACCAGCCGTGGAGTAACGCATGCATTGTTTTCCATTAACTCAATAAAATATCCTAGAATGGAAATTGAAACTTCACGGGTTGATCCGCTTGATGGAGACTATTCAAGCCTTGTTGTAAATTATGCTGGCCTAACAACTTCGTCTGGATTACCCCCAGCGCATGTTACGGCTATAGGGCAGATTGGTGCTGGCGTATTTGGCGCAGATGTAGCGATTGTTGTTAAATATCTATCGTCATCCACTATATTTGATATTGTTAAAGGTGGAACGCTTAATCTTAATTTATCAAATAGCAACCTAGCAATTCCTTCAAAAAGGATAATGCCAACGTTAATTAATGGAACAGCCCTGCCAGCAAATCCAAGACCAAGAGAATACCGAAGAAGCAAAACACTTGGAGAACAATTTCAAGACTATCGAGCATGGGCTGCAAACTATAAGCATAGCGTAGGAGTAACGCTTGGGCCTCCAGTATTTAACTACACCCCGCAACAGGAGTGGATATATGCTGGATATATTCAGAGTGCCGTAAACATAGAACAGCGTGGAGCGTTTTTGCAAATTGAAGAACAATTCACAGAGTATTTTAATGGATCTGATGTGTTTTATACTGCAAACGGAATACCAGATATTAGGAAAATTCTTGCGTTTAGCCCTGTCTCACAGACATTTTAATGAAAACAAAACCGCTTAAACAGCTTAAGTCATCTACCGATGGCTATGCTATGTCATTAAGCGTGCTAAATCAAATCATAGAGCGCATAGAAGACTTGGTTGAGGCGGCTGAAAGCCAGAAACCGATTGCTGGTGATGGAATCCAGATTAACTATACTAGAGAAGGGTCTGTAATTAATATCTCACAATGAGAGCTACGCCTCGCTTAAATCCTATTCCCGAAAACTCCATATTGTCTATTGAGGTATTAAATTCTTTAATTAATAGAATTGAGTACGGCGCAGACGCACTACAGGCATATAGGGCTTTAGCTGGTAACGGAATAACCATAGAGCAAGAAAGATTCGGAAGGGTAATTAATGGCATAGGTGGAACCTCGGCTGAGGTTGGAGAAATACCATGGAATACTAGATTTGCTGGTAATGGTGCAAATACAATGGATGGCCGTCCGCAACTATATGTTGTTAATATTGCAGCGTGGCCTATTGTTAATTCAAGGTATGCCGTATGGGTTAATCCAGCCGAAGACCCATTAGTAAGACAGCCACAAACAATTTTCAGAACTGTTAATTTTAATACATCTGGTGAATATTCATTTATAATGTCTGCTGACAACACATTGACTGTTTACCTAGACAATGTTTTAGTTGGCTCAATTATTAACGAAGTATCAGGATTCTTAAATAGTTTAGTTGTAACAAAAAATGTAACCGCTGGAAGACATGTAATAAAATTTGTTGCAGAAAATACCGTTGGTGGCTCTACTTGGGCAACTAATCCCGCTGGATATTCCCTAGAAATACAGGGAATTGAAATTGGGGTTATGGCAAGCGGATATCTTGTTGCATCAAATCCAAACTTAAGTTACGGACCCAATGGCGTATATGGAACTGGATATGTTTTTAATAATGCAGCACACACCATTGCGATAGTAACAACCCCAAAGTATCCTGTCGGAACTTATAGTTCTTATAGTTATTTTCCATTTGCAACTGCATACTATGGAAGTATTGACGGAATTAGCGTTGATGCAGGCTATAGCTTACAGATAAAATACCTTGAAAATGTTATTTTAGCTATAAACGGTCCTAAGGTAGTTAACAATGTTCACTATAAAAATAGTGTTCTCGACTTTCCTAATCTTGCTGGCAATGGATATGCTCAATATTGGTCTTCTGCAAATTGGTATACTACTGATGGATTTAAAGAATCTGTGCCCCAAAATGTTGTATGGGAAATTAGAAAAACACCTGTTAATGAAGTTGGTATCGGGGATCCTCAATTACAATAATTGACACTCATTTATCCTTATGGGCGCAACCTTAGACCTTTACATTGACACATCTAGCGGACAACTAATTCAAGGCGGTTCTGCCGAAAATGGCTCTCTGCCAACGCTTACAAGAAACGATGCGTATACTCTTAGGGTTCGCCTATTAGAGCGTTCCGCTAACGGCTCTTATTCTGATATTGACGCTACTGGCGCAAGCCTAAAGATTGGAATCGGTGCAGTAGATGACCCGCCCACAAGCGGTTCGTTTAGACTATTACTTAATAGCACTACATCAGACGCTATTGCATATAATGCAACCACTACACAGCTATTTAATGCTATCTCTGCTATTGCTGGCAATGTATCTATTACAACGGCTGGTAGCACATATTTAATTACTGCTGCTACGCCGAATACGGCACTATCGTTTGGCGGTGATTCACACACCCTTTTCCCTGCGTCTTCTGTTATTGTTAATACTCGGCGTAATCCGACTACTGGCGTGTATGCCCAACAAGCTATTAGACCTATTCAGAATCCCGCCGTATTCTCCGACTCTTTTGTTAATAGCCCTACAAATACAGAGCTTATTTTAACAAAGGTTAATGACGGCGGTACTGGCCAAAACGAAACCTATGACTTGTTCGTTGGTACGCTTGTGCAGGGAGGTCTGTTTACCCTTAACTACGGAGGTAACTCTAGTGCTGGCGTAGACCCATTTGGATCTGCAATTACTTTAGCCTCTGCGCTTGGGGCTGTTACTGGTATTGGTACATCAAATATTTCTGTTCAAGAAAATAATAAGGGTGGCTATTCTATTCAGTTTGTTGGTGCGCTTGGACAGCAAAACATTGTTACCCCTCTACAGCTTGACGGCTCTGGCGTTAATTTCTTACCACTTAAGCAGACTACGCTCTCTCTTAATACTGCAGAGCTTGATGACCTATTTACATCCACAAACTCTGATACGATTACGCCTACGATTGAGATTGAGCTAACACAGAATGGCTCTCCTAAAACAATTCTTCAATCGCAGATCACAATTCGAAAAGACCTTATTAATACTGGTGCAGCCGTACCCGCAGCCCAGACAAGCTATTATACAAAGGCTGAGGCTGACGCAATGTTTGTTGAGGATTCATCCCAAAATGTCTATGCGTCTAACAGACAGCTTTTTAATTCTGATGGCGACGTTGTTGTGGATTGGGAGAACGAATATTTTGGCTCTGGAACCACAATTTTGTCGTTAACAGAGACATCGGCAATTCTTTCTGATGGAGTCAACATTCAGCTCGGCACGGCTTCTGGAAGCAGAATTGGCACTACAAGCGGGCAAAAACTTTCCTTTTATGGCAATACTCCAGTGACTAGACCAAATAATACTGGTGTTATTAATGCGCTATCGGCGTTAGGACTCATTGGAAGTGGAGTAACCCTTAATACTGGATCAATAACATTTGCAGCCGCAGACCTGTCTGGAAATGCCGTAACAATTTTTGACGGTGTAAATGTTAATGTTGCTACGTTAACTGGAACAAAGTTTGGCGCAACAACATCACAAAAGCTCTCCTTTTTTGGCGCAACTCCAGTTGTTCGGCCAAACAATACTGGAGTAATTACAGCCTTAGTTAATCTTGGGCTTATTGCATCTTCTGTAACCCTAAACGTTGGATCAGTAACATTTCCCTCTGTAGACCTATCGTCGAATCCGATTATTATATCTGATAATTTTAACATACAAACGGGAACTACAAACGGAACAAAAATAGGAACCACTACAAGTAATAAGCTATCATTCTATAACGCAACTCCAATTGTTCAGCCCTCTAACGTTCCTGTTGTATCCGCACTACAGAATCTTGGACTAGTCGCCTCTAGCGTAACGCTTGGCGTATCTGTTACCTACCCATTAAATCTTACTGGAGCAAATGTTGTTGTTTCCGAGGGAAGCAACTTTCAAGTGGGAACATCCACTGGAACTAGGTTCGGTACTGGAACAAACCAAAAACTATCCTTTTACAATTCAGTCCCCATTGTTCAGCCAACAACAACAAATGTTGTATCGGCCTTGGTAAATCTTGGCCTTATTGCAAGTAGCGTAACCATTGGCGTTCCGTCAAATGTTATTACTGACACGGCGCAGAATATAAGCTCTACAACAAGAGCGCTATACGACTCATCTTCTGTTACTTCGTTGGCGTGGGGCTTGCGTTTCTTAGTGGATTCAAGCGGTATTACCGCCTATGATTACCAAACCAAAAAAGCCTACAAGGATACAGGTGAGCTTGTTCTGGACTACAACGCAGAAAAGTTTGGTAGTGGCGATTCCGTAGTAACTGTAAGTAACGGCATTATCGCAATCAGCTCTGGATTAAAAATTCAACATGGCACTGTAACCGCTAATGGCTTTAAGATTCTTTCGGCTACGGCAACGCTTAACTTTTCTAGCATAAGCCAAAACTCAAGTCAGTCGCTAACTATAGCCGTAACTGGTGTTTCTGAAAATGATGTTGTTTTGGTTGGACTGCCAACAACTGTTTCTAACGGGCTGTCGTTTTTAGGCCATGTTACCACATCAAATGTGGTTGAGGTTGATGCGGTTAATGCAACCAATAGCGCAATTGATCCAGCCTCGGCAACCTATCGTGTTGTAGTCCTGTCATTTACATAATGAGCACCGAAGATGTAACGGACATTCGGGAAAGACTTGCCCGAATGGAGGAGAGGCAGTTGCAGTTACATGGAATGCTTACAACCGCATTAGCTAATTACGGAGACCTTACAAACAGAACCCGTAAGCTTGAGGAGGATTCTCACTCCATAAAATCAAAGCTATGGCTTGTGGCCGTAATTGCTGGAGCCATAACCAGCACCGCTTGGGAGTTTGTGAAAGCTAGATTGACAGGCAGAAATCTTTGACATACCCTTAAAGGCATGAACTGGAAAACCACAACTTTAGGCGTTGCAACAATTATCTCGGCAATCTCTACAGGGCTTGTCGGATTCCTTAAAACTGGCCAGATTCCCGAACTCGGAGCCATTATTGCAGCGGTTACGGCGGGCATTGGTCTTATCGTTGCTAGAGACGCAAAGCAGTAGGCCGTGATAGAGGCTGCGGTATCCCTTGCCGTAGGCATAGCCTCAATTCTGATTTGGTATTTTACGCAC
>Ga0194133_10010421_pt1 | contig 10467 bp, 1 predicted proteins | sample TA2KigOf40mmetaG_FD_155448 | JGI IMG/M metagenome (GOLD analysis project Ga0194133, IMG submission 155448) | Freshwater microbial communities from Lake Tanganyika, Tanzania - TA2015055 Kigoma Offshore 40m | ecosystem: Environmental > Aquatic > Freshwater > Lake | place: Tanzania: Lake Tanganyika... | reverse complement strand
CGGTGCTCCTGCTGAACTGTAAGGGTCAATTAAGTTGAAAGGATTTTGACCTTGTCTTTCTCGAAGCTCTTCAATGGCATGGCCTCTAGCAAACAGCTGGTCAAAATCAACTGACTTTACCTTTGGGGGCTTCTTCTTTTTATTCCCGCTGCGTTTCAAAAATGAGTAGTCGGATTCCAGGTCTGAGGTTTCCTGCTCCAGGTTCAAATCCACACTCCCAAGACTCGAATCTGTGGCTTTGGACGATCCCATCGGGATAAATCCTAAGGAATTCTGCTGCTGATTCACTGATCTGCCCTGATCATAGTTTTGTGGGAAACCTTTTTCAGAGGTTGCACCCCTGTCAACACTACCCTGACGGGATGAGCTCCTTGACCCTTGCAAAGAGACTGACCGACCTTTTTTTAAAAGGCTCTCGAAAAGCCCTTTGCGTTCCTTGGAATCTTTGGCAGAGGACTTTATGCTTTTCAGCATTGCTTTCAGGAATGCTTTGGGGGAGGCTGACATTGCTTTTTGCTCTTTCAGGGGTGACTGTCTTGGAGTTGGTTTAGGAATCACTGGCAGAGGGTCTCTCTCTTCACCTTGCAGGGGTGATTTACTTGCCCCATTTGTCTGGACAGGTTGAATCATTGCCAACTCCTCTGGAGGTTGTTCATGAGTTGAACTAGGTGCAAAAGTAAAAAGTTTTGTGCCTGGAATCACCAAGACCTCAGGGTCAGGCCTAAGGACAAATTTTTCATCGGATTCAGCAAAAGATACTTTTTTTGTTCTTCCACCCTTATTTTGTTGGTCATCCTCTTCATAAACGATTGGCCTGTCATCCTGACCCAATTGTTGACCTTCAAGAGCATCCTCCTCTTGATAGAAATTATTGTAGTCCTCAATTCCAGAATCTATTGTATTGTAGTTCAACAAGTGACCTCTTTTCTCATCATCACCAGCCAAGTCTAAAGATTCTTCATCTCTATATCTTCTTAATTTACTTCCCATTGTATTGTAACCCTGATCAAGATCAGCTTGGTGTCTCTCCCTTGAATGTGTTCTTGATCTTTCAGAATTACTGTTTGGCCTTTCTCTAGAAGCAGTTCTGGATTTCTGAACTCTTTTGGTTGACTCAAGAAAGTATTCCTCAGATTCGTCAGCTGTTAGATTATTACCCAAATCGAAATTCATGGAATCAACATCATCTTGAATTTTCCTTAAAATTTCTTCCCTTCTATCTCTTGATGAAGTTCTCGACCTGGAAAAGTCTTTGCCAGATTCCATCTCCTCTCTGCTTCTCAGATTCAAAGTTTTCGGTCTTTCCCTTGACGAAGTTCTGGACTTGTTGGGATCTTTCTGGTCAGTGTTAATCCCAAATAATGGAGCTCTTGTTGCAAATTCCATTTCACTTCCCTCTTTCGATGCAGTCTCAAGACCAGGAACTTCCTCATCATCAAACTCATCTTCGTAGCCTCCGGATCGACCCCCCAAACTTCCAGGATGATCTTCAGAGGTAGTTCTCGAATGAGCTAAAATATCTCTTTTATCTTTTATTCTGGCATAAATGTCTTGGTTCTCACCAGCAGAAAAGTGTCCAATATCTTGTCTTTCACCAGATGAGGTTCGAGAACCACCTGCCTTTTCCTTATTCATACTCAACCTACTGCCAGGTCTTTCTCTAGATTGAGTTCTTGACTTGGTAACTTTTTCCTGGAGATCCATGTCCAATTCCAAAGCATCATCATTCTCGACATAGTCTGACCTTGAATTGGAAATGTAATTCTTTCTTTCAATTTGGCTAATTTCTCCCTCATAGTCTTCATCTGAAAATTCTACATCTTGTTCAAGATATGCCTGGTCCTCATAAATGAGCCTGGAGGACTGTCTGTCTCTGGAACTGGTACGGGACTTTTGCTGACTGGAATCTGGATCAACTCTGGAAAGTCTCTGACCCTGGGATTCGTACTCATAATCTGCATTCATATCTGATTCTTCATAATCATTCCTTGATTGGGGCCTTGGGTCAGAGCTGTACAAATAGTCCTCCTCATCCTGACTAGGCCTTTCATCAACCCCAACACCCCTCCGCTCGTTGGATGAGGTCCTTGATTGAGGTTTACTTTGCCTACTCTGAGGACGAATATTTACTTCTTCAATTCCTTCTTCTTCGTAATTCTTGGAATTTCTTGAAATTGGCCTTGAATCTTGAGAAGACCTTCTCGACCTTTGATTTTGACTCCTGGTTCCAAAATTATCGGTCAAATCTTCATCGACTTCAAGATTGGATTGGTCTTTCCTTTCTCTCGATGAAGTTCGTGACTTAAGTTGTCTCTGATCTGACAGCCTGCTCACTGGCCTCCTAGTGTCAGACTCTTCTGGAAAAGATTCCTCCAGCCTCTCATTTTCAGATACTTTCCTTGAACCTTGAGAAGACCTTCTCGACCTTTGATTTTGACTCTTGATTCCAAAACTATCAGCCAGATCTTCGTCGACTTCAAGATTGGAATGGTCTTTCCTTTCTCGTGATGAAGTTCGTGACTTGAGTTGTCTCTGATCTGACAGTCTGCTTACTGGCCTCCTGGTGTCAGAATCATCTAGAAAAGATTCCCCCGGCCTCTCATTTTCAGATACTTTCCTGGAATTCTGAGCTCGGCTCCCTGGTCGACTACTATTCTTCTCTGTTCTTTGAGATACCCACTGATCAGTTTCATATAACTCTTGTTCTTGATCCACTCTAGACTTTGGCCTTTCGGTTGATTTCTGGCTTCTGCTTGGAGGTCTGAAACTTGATTCATCATCTTCGACGTCCATAGGCTCTTGGGTGTCTGAAGTCCCTAACCTTGAACCACTCCTGGATTGTTTAGATTGTGGCCTCTCCATCTGCTCTTCCAGCTCAAATTCTCTCCTACTGTTGGATGATGTTCTTGATCTGACCTTTTTCTGTTGTCCTTGAAAGAAATCATCACTTTCCATCTCTTCATCCGCTACTTTCTGCCTTTCCCTTGAAACAGTCCTAGACTTTTGTGCCTTACTTTCCACACCCAAGGGTCTATCTTGTGATGACCTTCTAGACAAAGGTCTAGATGTGCTCAGCTTCAAAGGTTCATCTTGTTCAATATCACATAACTCAATCATTGATTCTGAAGATGAGTAACTTTTGATCTGGACATCATCCTCAATAATTTGGTGCTTGGAATCATCAGAGGATTTTCTCGAGGCTCCTTTCCCTTCACCTACAAATTTTCCAGATGTTCTTGAAACAGGCCTTGCATCAAGTTCATCTCCAGTTTCTGATATGGAGCTTTTCTTGGACTTTTTCCCACTTTCACTGTCTTTCTTCATCCGTCCAGATTTCAATGAAGTGTCCCCAATCATGGCAAATAAATCCTCTTTTGTTGAAATTTGATGTTCTTCATCATAAATCATGTCATCATTGTCAGAGACAACTTGTGCTGCAGCTTTTCTATCTTTTGAAGCTGACCTGCCCTTTTTTTGAGGTCGACTTGGATCATTGGTGGCCTCATCTTTGAGACTAAAATGTTCGACAGGGTCAGGTTGTTCAGGATCCCAAGATCTTTGATCTTCTCCTCCTTGTCCTCTTATTGCCATTATTCTTTCTTCGTCTAAGATTCTTGCCTCTTCCTCAGCCTGTTGCCTAGAAATATATTCAAACCTTATCCTCTCTTCTTCAGCTACCCTTTGAGCCTCTTTCTCTTCTGCAGCAATTCTTTGGACCTCAAGCTCTGCCCTTTTTATTTCCTCTTGTGCAATTCTCTTAGCCTCAATCTCAGCCTTTTTCTTTTCCTCTTCTGCAAATCTTTTGGCCTCATCTTCAGCCTTTTTCTTTTCCTCTGCTGCAATTCTCTTAGCCTCAACCTCAGCCTTTTTCTTTTCCTCAGCTGCAATTCTTTTGGCTTCCAGCTCAGCTTTTTTCTTTTCCTCAGCTGCAATTCTTTTGGCCTCAAGATCAGCCTTTTTCTTCTCCTCGGCTGCAATTCTTTTGGCTTCAAGATCAGCCTTTTTCTTCTCCTCAGCAGCAATTCGTTTGGCCTCGAGTTCAGCCTTTTTCTTCTCCTCAGCTGCCACTCTTTGAGCCTCAATCTCAACCCTTTTAGCATCTTCCTCTTGTCTTCTCAACAAAATTTCAGCCTCTATCCTCAACTTTTCCCTTTCTTTTTCTTCATCCTCAGCTTTTCTTTTCCACTCAATTTCATCCCTGATTTTTTGCTGCTCAGCCTCTTCCCTCTTCCTTTCTTCATCAATCAGCCTCTGTTTATTTTCTGCAATCCTCTTTGCTTCATCTGCCGACATCCTTCCAATGACACTGATCTCATCCCCACCATCCTCAGCATCAGTATCCGAGGACATAGAGCTGGTCCTATTTCTTGGCACAAAGTCACTTCTCTTCTTCTTCTTTCTCCTAGCCCCTCCAGCCCCCAAAGAACTGTAATTTTCTTCCCTCTCATCCTGAGACACATCTGTGGTATCCCTGTAACGGAAGTAATGACTATAATTCGGGTCACTTTCATCAACAACACTGGGTGGAACTGGTGACGGATTGTCTGGAATCTCTGATGCTCCATCGTCTGAGACCCCAAATCCCAAACTGTCTGATGAATAGGAGGTTGTGATTTTGATGGGAGGAGGTCCCTGTCCAAAAGGTGCATTATTGAACAAAGGATAGGAGGACATTGTGGGTGCAAGTCTTGGCTCATCAGCCAAAGGTCTCCTCTTGAAAGCTTCCAAGTCAAACTCCTCATCACTTACATCATCCAAAGGTTTGTTGAAAAGTTCTTTGATTGTCATCTCCAACTCTTCCACTTGTCCAGACAACCTCCTCTGCCTCCTACGAATATCTGTCAACTTTCCACCCAATACCAGACATTCAACTTTAGTTCTCTGGTAAGAATCCTCATCAATTGTGGTTTGTTGCTCCAATAAAACTTTGACTTTGTCAAATTGTATCATGACTTCCTCTTCTTGCTTGCACAAATACTTGCAGCTTCCCAACTGTTGCCTAATGGTGTAAAGACGTTGGGCCTTATTACTTACATATTCAATTTTCTTGGCAGTCATTTGTCTCCTCAATTCTCTCAGGTCAACCTCAATTTCTGACCTCAAACGTTTCTCAAGCTTATAAAGAAGGTGCAAGGCTTCTTCAAACTCTAGCTGGGTTGGGGGTGGAGAGGGTTCAGTAGTTTTGATCATTGCAAGACCTATAAATATTACTTTTTTATGAATACCAAAAAGATATTATTTTATTCAAAAACCTTGTCTTGAGGGTGCTCTGGTCATTGGAAATTGAGCTGAAGGAGTCCTGCAAAGGTAAAATATAATAATACAAAAGTTTCTGAATCAATACAGACATGTCGCTGTGGCTGAGAGGTCATAGGCACCTGAGTGTGAGTAAGGATTTAGGGTTGTTGGTTCAAACCCCCAGCCATGCCAGCAATTTTTTTAACCCGAAATTGCAAAGAAAATCAACAATACACCCTCAGTCAGGGTAATAGTAATCTGTAGTGGCCATAGACTTCTATGGCGGGACTCCGATAAAGATGTTGATCACGCTTCAACATTGCTGGAGCCTAAAGGGCACTAGATTATTATAATGCTTATCAGAGTCACTTGATTTTTTTATTGTGAAGGTTCAAATTGCTGGTAATTTGCCAATTATTGAATCCACAAACCTGTCAGTTGCTTTCACCAATAAAGTTGAATTATTTTTCATACCTTGTAATTGGATGCAAAAAAACATCATTTGAATCATTGTCTTTCATGGCTCTTTTTGATAATCCCCTGTCCAAGGAGGCAGAAGAGGCTGACCTTTTTGTAGGTTGAGTTGCAAAGGTTGACCCAACACGAAGTTGGTCTTTAACAGACTCTGGAAAAAGAATGAGGTCATCTTATGACTGTCTGCAAATAGATTGACCATGACAACTTTCTTTTCTTAAATAAAGGGGAGAAAAAGAATTTAAGTGAACTTTTAACCTTGCATAAATTTGAGTTTCCAATTATCATCAATTAACTTTCTGAAGGTGAGGAACAAAAAGCTGAATTCAAAATTGTGTTTAATTAGTTTGCATTTGTCAGAATTTTTAGGGTAGCTGGATAGCCCTCAGCATGTCTGTTGTGAGTGCCTTGCAATAATAAGCGCGGCATTGTTTTTATCCTGGGTCTATCTCATTACTGACTTCTCAATTGCAATGCTGTTGCTATTTGTTTTGCATTTTTCAGCCTGAGTCCTATTCTTTTTTTTTCATTGAAGGCTCACTATTTGACTAGGAATTATTTGTTATTCTTTGGCAATCCCAGTATCAAAGGTTGACTGGAGATGCCCACCAGGGTTCATACCCTGGACCCTTAGATTCCCAGCCTGATGTCACGGCCACTCTTCCACAACAACCCTTTTTTGCCCTGTATTTAAGTATTATGGTAGCTGGGTAGCCCTCAGCATGTCTGTTGTGACTCCCTTACAAAAATAAACGACGCTCTGCTTTTATTCTGGGTTCATCTTATTACTGACTTCTCAACTAATATGCTGTATTGCTCTTTAAGGAAAAAGACCTCTGATGATTTAATGGGGCCATGAGGCACTAACCTGACCATGGAATAGGGAACCACATATAAAACCTAAGAATTAATGGACCCCAATAAGGTACAAGAAAGTAATTAATAATTTCATAAAATTATTTTTGAAAAATCTCCATAAGTTTTTCATGAAACCCTGAGATGATTCTCAACTTTATTCAGACCACAGCACAACCCAAAACCTAGCCTAGGGAAGTCAAATTCTATCCCAGGCAAGCTTGGAGCCCAATTTGCTTTAATGAGTGAGGTGCTCTGAGTATAACAGACATTAAGGAAAACATCAAAGTGGTACACTGAAGATAGCATCAATTGAAATTAATTTATTGAGAGGGCTTTTAAAGGAAGTATAAAAATAATTAGGGCTCAACAACAATATTGTTCAATATGAAACAACTAGAAGTTCAAGAGTGGCTAAAGCCACACATTTCACACATGTCCTTGCTTCGCTTGCTTGGATGACATACAGACATTTTAATAGTTTATATATAATGCGAATGTGTCGCAGTTGTCCACATGATCAACCCCATGGTACTTGCGCAGATACGCCATCTTGATATTAAAAGGTATGGGAATGAAAGGCCAGGTGTGAACCTGGCTTGAAATGAGTTTAGCGGGAATGTGAAAGAACTTAAACATCGTCGTTATTACATCGTGAAAGCAAAAATAAAGAAAGAACTTGAATTGAGCTAATTATTCGATAATACAATTATTATAAGTAAGGGTAAAAGACTATTACAATAAAGTTTGAATTTGTTTTTTGCTTAAGTTATCATCACAAAATTCTAAATAATTGATATTTGTCCAAAAATTATTAAGAATTCTTTTTTTAAATTTAGGAAATCACAACTTTTTTACCATCCATCCCTTTAAGTAGGCTAAGGTCAGTTTTCAGTGTCTCTTTTTTCCATACAGTTCAAATTTTTTAAATTTAAAAATCACAAACTTACCATCCATTTTCAAGTGAGTTGTCCTTAATTCTTCATCACAATCACAATTATATCACATTGAAAAACACCAAATTGCTTTGGTATGCTATTGAATTGTTTTCAAGTGCAAAGATGAAAAAGTAATAGGTAAGAAATGCTTTTGTGACCGCCAACAAGGTCCGGACTGTATGTATAAATATATATTTATACATACATACATACATACAGGTGAAAGTCTTAGAAGAAAAGAAAAAGAATGAAGGGAATTAGAAGGACAACCCTCAATAAAAATGCAAGAAAAACAATGGGACGAACTTGACTTGTTCTCTGCTATCTGCCCATCCAGGAGGAACTTTTGCTAAAACAAACTTTCTTTAGGGATATTTTCAATAGGTGAGATTTTTTTAAGCTCTCATCTCTTTTTAAGTTGCATCACTGTCAAAAAAACATCATGGAAAAATAAAAAGTAACATTTTATCATACTTTTTTCATTGTTTTTAAGCATTTCTAATAGATTTTGCCTCTTAGATCCATTAAATTTTAAAAAAAAGTTCCATTTTTCATTTTATTATTGTTCATTACTTAATTTTTGAGCTAGACACTGTAAATACACTGTAAAGAATGGGATGACATTCAATTAGAGGGTGGTGAGATTGTTCATGGTCATGAGTGAGCGTTCTTTCATGTTGCTTTGCATCTGAAAAAAATTGAAGAAAGCAAAAGCGTCAACTGATGCTTTTTGAGGAGAAAAAAAATCCTAACTTAAGTGTTCAAATCTTTGGCACTTGCACAGACATTTTATTACACAATGCATTCCTAAGGGTTTCCACATCTGAGAAAAGAATTAAATAAGATAATTCATTGATAGAAAAGAGGGTTGCTGTGGCTGAATGGTCATAGGTACCTGACTAAGAACTAAGATCTTTATAATGACATAATATCTGGTGCAGTATACACTCATGCGATGTTTTTGCATCATAACTAACACCTTTTTTGAGAGTCCCGCAAAACATGGAAGTCACTGCAGATTACTATTGCCCTGACTAAGGGTGCCTTATTGATTTTTTTGCCATCTAGGGTTAAAAAATTGCTGGCATGTCCGTGGATTGAACCCACAAGCTGAGATCTTAGTTCCTAGTTAGGGAACTTTGACCTCTCGACCATGGCTACTCCAATCTTAGATTGTCGGTTCAATCCCCAGGCTTTCTAGCAATATCTCTACCCAGAATTCTTCAAAGGATCATCAGGGTAACCTCTGTCAGGACAATCAAAATCTGCAGTAACCAAACATCTATATATATAAAAGTCACTGTTTGTACCTTTGTATCTATGTACCCTTTTCACTCCTGAACCGCCGGACCAATCTCCACCAAATTTTGTACAGACCTCCCCGCCAACTCAGGGAAGGTTCTTAACACAAGCATGACCCCGCCAACTTGACCCCGGGGTACCCCAAACTCCAAAATCCGAATGGGTCACGGGAGAGAAAACTTTGTGTAACGTAAGCTCATCAAATTTTTCCCAGGCAGCGCCGGGGCCCGGTTGGCTAGTAAGCTATATATAAAAAGGAGTTGAACTTGCATTAACACCGCCTAAGTCTGTACTGCATCAGATGGTTGTTATTATTATAAGTCTGAGAATTCCAGACAAGTCTATATTTCTGAAATAAGTGAAGTAGGAGCTGAGTTAACCAGTTATGACCCTTCCCAACCGAGGAAAGAATCAGTTCAGGATTGTTTATTGGTGGAAGGTATAGACCCTTTAAACATATCAAGAACTGGTAACCATAGAAGTTTGGAACAAGATTTTTCTGTCAAAGGAAGACATATTTGATATCAGATCTGGACTAGTTAATTGATTGTATATTGTGAGTAAGATAAAAGCTTTTTTAATTTTTATAGCACACCCTGTGAGTCTAGCTCACTTAAATCACACTGGTGGTATTTTTTCTGTGGATTACCTGGTCAGGAGTCATCAGGATATGATTTCTGCTTCAAACCATATGACCACTCTTACTCCCTGTTTTCATTGCAAAATCTCCTCTTTTTGAAATAAACTGGTCAGAAAATGTTTCAAAATGTGAAACTAGATTTGAAGGAAGGAAGTAAATTAAGTAATGAAGCATTTATTTTTCGTAATCCTATTGTTATTTTAAAACTCACTTTTTCTTTTATACACAATTTGTCAAGGAATTTTCTGATGAATGTGAACAGCTGCATAATGATTTTTAGTTGATGACTCACTCACCTTTGAGAGAAAATATTTTATTTTTTGTTCATTTTATCGGCAGTTGTTTTATGTTCAAAACTGAGTTTCCTATATATTGTTGAATTAATATTAATTGTAAATTTTCAATGCAAAAGTAACTGAATGTCTGTGTTGACTTCTTAACAATTTAATGACTGAAAGTTTGGATTTTGCCAGACCAGGAATTGAGGTTACAGTCTACCAGCCCTCAGAAAAACTCTCTTCAGAGATGAAAAATTAAGGCAAATCCATGGATCTTTTGTTTTTTGCTTTCCAACTGCTGCCTTACTTTAATAAAAAAGCAAGGATTGGTTGATCTCTTTTGAAAGTTTTTGGCCTAACAGCAGTGTATTACTTCAAAAATATTTTGAGGGTACCTCACACAGATCAAAGGATCTTCCCAGGATCTGGATTTCTTTTTGTTTTCAACTAATGTTTTTGAAAATTTCAGTTAAGGCCAGGACATGCCATTTTTTTGCTGGAATTTTGGACCTTTTGATATCGGCTGATACCGACCCAGGATCAAAGGTTAGTGCCCATGATGGAACCACTGGCAGTTCCCTTTAATCTAGGTATTTATTAGTACTGTAAGGCTGTGCCCCCCCCCCTTTCACCAATTATTGGTTAACCTCCTGTGGGTTTGTCCTATTGCTCCATTTTGAAATGAGCAATCCCTGCAGATAACAAAGAGAAACTTGACCAGAGCAGAGAGATTGAACCCCAT
>Ga0194133_10010419_pt1 | contig 10469 bp, 7 predicted proteins | sample TA2KigOf40mmetaG_FD_155448 | JGI IMG/M metagenome (GOLD analysis project Ga0194133, IMG submission 155448) | Freshwater microbial communities from Lake Tanganyika, Tanzania - TA2015055 Kigoma Offshore 40m | ecosystem: Environmental > Aquatic > Freshwater > Lake | place: Tanzania: Lake Tanganyika... | reverse complement strand
CGTCTCCGATTACGGCTCCAGTGACGACGATGATGCTAATGCGTATTAGAATAAAACTACGCAATATTAAAAGGAAGAATCTATTTAAACATTTTGATCATGTCAATACCTGTTTCTAAATTACGAGTGTACCTTGATTTGTTACCTGTTAACAGAATATGTTTAGATAATATTAAGAATAATTCATGTCTAAGTAGAAAAAACATTTACAGTATATTGATTAAATATAGAGAATATTGCTAAGAACATTTTTTTCCTTTTTTAAGAGGGCCGGTTACCTGTACCCTACTGGTAGGGTGTAAATGGTGGAATTATAATGCCCCAAACACCATTTCCAGGAGTGTATTTTGAGACATTAGAACCACAAATGTACATTCTAGAATTGCCCTATTTGACGACTAATTCTTCTAGGTTTATTTGACATTCTCCCTTTTTTTAAAAACGTGCCAATGCTTAATTATCCTCTCACACAGGCAGCTACGGCACATTCCACATTTAGCACCGAACCTACGTTTACTTTAAACCTCAAACATTACACATTTTTTTGATTTTCCACGGGCAAATCGGCCATAAAATGTTCCAAATGTCGAATGTCGTTATTAAGTGGAAAAAATGCACGCCACACCATGACTTTTTTCGGTCGGGAATGAAATATTTTCAGAAAGAATCTAATGAGTATGCAAAGTAAGTTTGCTTTAGTAATATTCGAATTGAATCATTTGACAAATTTTGCGTGCTCCAGGGTTGGTTAATGAGTCTTATGTGATCAAGGCGACAATTGATTGATTGTTTGTCAACTCTGGACACAGAATTATCAAAAAATTTTCCCAGGCCTGCCTTCCTGGGTTCTTCGAAGTAGCTTGATCTCAACAATGAGTGTAGTCTTGCAGGATTCTTGTCACGAATTGTCTTGATGACAATAGATGCTGTGCAGTATTTTGCCCATTCATCAGGTGTGGCTCGTCGGCATCTTCTTGATAGATATTCTTTTGAGTGTTGGTAGTAGTAGTCTCTACATGCGGTACGTAGGAGTCTGAAATGTAGTGATCGAAGTTTATTTTTGTAGGTTTGTTTTATACCCTCGTACCATACACTACATGCATAGAAAACAGTGCCATAAAAGTGGGCAGAGACGGCTTTCAAGAATTGGCTCTCTGTTAAGTATTTTCTTAGAAATTTGAAATTTGAGAGGAGCTTTGAGCCTTTCTTGATTGCCATCTCTGCTTGCATATTCCATGATAGATTACTTTGGATTATAATGCCTAAGGCTTTGATGTGATTAGTAAAAAAGAGAGTTTTGCCATTAATAGCAACACTGTCTGCATGTGATTCGTTTCCTATCCACATTAGTTCAGTTTTTGTTTCATTGACGACCATCCCAACCGACTTTAAATAAGATATATGAGAAGTAAGCTTGTCTGTAAGAAGCGACAAGACCTCTTGTTGAGAGTCTCCTTCTATGATGACATAAGTGTCATCAGCATATGAAATTACTGAACAGTTTTTGCCAAGTTTGCGTTCGAGTTCGTAAAGATAAAGTGAGAAGAGCTTAGGTCCTAATATGGATCCCTGAACACAACCCCTGTCAAGATTTATTGCCTTTGATTTATTGGACCCCATCTCCACAATGAACTTGCGATTCGTCAAAAAATCTGCCAGCGAAAACAAGAGACCTTCGGATAAGGTGTTTTTAAAGAGATCTATGCCCTGCTTAAAATTTAAAAATCACTCTAAAAACCTGTATTGCCTTTCAATTGTAATCCTAGTAATGGCTTGTCATTTTGGCAAGAATCTTTGGAATAGCAATTTTGTCTTGATTATATACAACAAAAAAGATTTGAGTATAGATTTGCTCATTTTAAAGATTTTGTCATTAATTTTTGTGATGGGCAAATACAAAATTTGAATTTGCATCAATTTGGATGGAACATACTGCAGAAGATAACCTTCCAGTTGGAGTCATAGGGTAAACTTTGTGGCTTTTTCTCTAAAGTTCATAATAAAAATCAAAATTAAATCCACTTCAAAAAATACTAACTCGAAAGGAAAAATGATATGAGTTAACAAATTCTTATTTTTACCAATAAGAATAAAAGCAAGACTTGGCAAAAATGTACCTGATTTTCTCTTCCAAAGAGTGTAAGATCCAAAGATAATAAGTTGCAGTGTGAGAAAGATCATGGAAAATATTAAAGCCTTATTGGCAACAATAGATCCAGTGGATAAAGCTTCAGCGAGCATGTCAAGAACACTCTCTGGTGGAGGGTCAATAAGCTCCTCAAACCACATCAAAGGGACAAGAATATTTTGACCTGAAAATACATCCTTATAAGTTAACATTTTTCCAAAAGTTGAGATTGAAAGAGACAAACCATTTATCAGAGGAACATGGCTTAAAATACTTGAACGTTCCATTTTGAGATTGATTTGCATACGGATTTTGCCTTGTAATGAGATTCCCATGGCTGGCTCAATATCTAGGTAGAACCCATGCAATATCTCATCCGGAATTGGAAGACCTTTGGAAAGATATTATAAATTCTGACTTTTTAAATCACTAAAACAAATATGATCAAGGATCACCATCAATATCATTTCTGAATTTAGGGTCAGCCTTGTAAAACATGGGCCAAGAGACAGCTATTGGAGCACCATTTTTGCATGGACCAACCTCAAAAATACCATTGGGTGGGCAATCAGGCTTCATCTTTTCTTCACTTTTCTGAACTTCGTCATCGCTGAACCAGCCAAAAAAATCGAACATGCTGCTGTCCTTCTCCTCTTCCACTTCTTCCGCATCTTCAGAAACAAGGGGTCTAAAAAGCAATTTCAACTAGAAAAATCATTTGAAATATACTTGAGAGTTATCCTAATAACTTACATTGAATTCGTACAGTAGCAATGATTTTCTTCATAATCATAATTGAAAGTAGACGGATCAGGTCTAAATCTTAAACCTTTCAATTGACTTTTCCCGAAGTATGCCTCCTCTCCTAGATGAGTGAAAGCTAAGCTCGAGCAAAATTCTAAGAAGAACAAGATTGAGTTACAATACTTCATGGATTATTATGATATTAATTTCATTACCAGGCACAAATATAGAGACCTCATCTGTTGGATGAGTTCCAGGCGGGTAATACCCCCCATCTGACCCACCAACTCGATTACATTTGTCACTCCCCCATGCCTGAAAAAGGTTAAATGATAGACGGCCAAATCAAAGCAATGTAAATCTCTTAATAATGTACTGTTAGGTTTCGTGATTTCTTAAGGGTCTTCCCAACTATGCCTTGGTTCTGTGATTCCACTTTCATTCTCAGAATGAATGGCTGTGCACCTTCTGTTCTTACGCTTTTACCTTTGAGGGCAAATGCATTGCAATTTATGAAATCAGTTACAAATAGAATGCTAAACAGAAACAACGGGTGCTTTATTTTGGGAAGACATTCACGACAATAGAATTTTGTACTTTGTAAATTTCTATAAGCTGTAATTTTAACATTTTTGAAGCCTTTTAAAAGATCCTCTGAAAAAGTACTAAAAATTGGTCTTTTTATGTTTATCAACTTTCTGGCTTTATTTTATGTTTGCAAAAATCTGTTTATTCTATCAGAGTATTGAAAACAAAACACTTCATAGTTTTGAAATTATCAGTTCAAATGAAATGAAATTTAACCTTTAGAATATTGACTCTTTTGATTGCTAATCATCTTCAAGTGTTTCTTGCAGCTTGTTGATCTGAATGTGAGTCCTTATTTTTTCATGTTAACTTAAAGTTTATTAAAGGGATAGCCATGGCTGAGAGGTCATAGGCACCTGACTGAGAATTAAGATCTAAGGTTGTGGGTTCAATCACCGGCTGCCCATGCCAGCAATTTTTCAACCCCGGATTGCAAAAAAAATCAACAAGGCATTCTCAGTCAGGGTAATAGTAATCTGCAGTGACCATAAACTTCTATGGCGGGACTCTTATAAAGGTATTGGTCACGCATCAACATTGCCTGAGCCTATACTGCACAAGATTATTATTATATTAAAATGGCATAGAATTGAAAACAAACGTTATATCTTCAATTGAACCCGCTTCCCAAAACCAAATGGCCACTTGAAAAAAGTCTTTTGAAAATTAAAATACCTGAAACTTGTCCTTTCCTCTGAACTTCAATGTCTGACTGAGGTGCTTCAAATTTCTTTCTCCAGTATCAACTGTCATCCAATCACCTTCACTTATATTTTTGCCAGCAAAGAAACCAAATTTTCCTGGAATCCCTACATCCTCTGGTGGAAGCATGTGACTGCAGACCCAAAAAATATCAAGTTAGGAAATGAATGTAGAAAGCCCAGATGGGATCTCGATACTTTTTATTACTTTTCTCACAACCTATCAAACCAGATTTGATTCCTGAGCACAACTGATCACTTATCTCCTGCTTCCTTTTTCAATAAATAGGCTTCAATCTCAGGGATAGATTACTTACCTTGCCATTTCAGAGAGTTTGTCATCATAACCCCAAATAAATTCTTCCGCCGTTTTTGTTACAAAAATGGACGTTGATTCTTCATCAAGGGCTTGAAGTGCCATTCTAAAAGTTTAGAATATTTCATAAATGTTTTTAGTTTTCTATGTTTAACACATGACTCGAAATTGATTACCTAAAGCCAAAAAGTGTAAAATCATTGGCACTTTTCATGGAGGCTGCAGCTGAAAACATTGGAACGTTCGGAAGAACCAGTTTACCATTTAAATCGGCAGATTTAGATGGAACAAAAAAGTATTTCTTCAAAACTTTGTAGCTAACCGAAGAGTTCAATCTAAAAATTATCAGAATTTTTTAAAACCTTTTATTGAGTTTGAGAGAATGTAACTTACTCGTGAAAAGTAACATTAGTTTTTTTCCAAAATTCTTTGTAAACAAAAGGTCCTACTTGATCCACTTTTATCTTTGGATCTTTTCCCTTGAGCCATTTCTCAGAATTGGTAATATTGAACAGGTAGACTCTGATTTCTGGACTAACCGGGGGATTCTCCCACAGGTAATACTTCTCAGATGTTGGTGAAATAATTAATGATTTGTTTACCATCACTGTAAAAGGTTAAAATACTATATTTGAAAGTAACTCTGGTTTAAAAGGAGAAGCTCTTACTTTGCACCAAGTTTCCAATGTAAAAGTAAGCCAAAATTGATGAGGCCAAGGTGAAAATCCATTGCAAAAGAAATACCTTTTGACAGGTTTTTGCAGAGCAAAATGGCTGAACCTCTGACACTAAATCAATAGTATTTTAAACATTTTTTCCTGACTATCAAGACTTCAATTAGATGCAAAGAAATATTACTTTTTCAAGCTGCTCTGAGATTTCTCTCTAAACAGGGTGGCAAAAATGTTGAAATGGATAAAGTATGATTGCTTATATTTATCTCAAGCCATTAAGTACTTAAAGCTATATTCATAAAGATAGTGGATTCAATCTCTGGCAATGCCTGGAATTTTTTGTTTTTAAATCAGTCAGTGCAATAGTAATCTGTAGTAACCAATATGACTTCTATGGCGGACTCTTATTGATAGCCTATTTCCATTGGATGAGTCTATACTGCACAAGATTATTAATATTATATCTTATCGAATAAAAGATGCTAAGTGCACTAATAGGGTATTTTCAACAACTTTTTTTAGTACACTTTGGAAACTTTTTTTCATTAAAGGTACACTTTTGGCTGCGAATTATACGCCAGAGAGTGAAGCAAGCAGCGAGTTTAGAAATTTCACTAGGCTAGTGGTTTTTAGTGGATGTCTGTCTGTCTGTGATGTCCATATTTGGGTTCAATAGGGCTCAGAGGTGTAAACTTTGAATTATCCTCCCTCATTTTTTGTGCTAATTGGAATCTTTTTAGGTTTTTGGAAAGAGGATTTTTTTATCTACAACTTCACATAATTTTTCCTGAAATTTTGTCCAGGGGATGGGCTATTAACTACTCTTTAACCATTAGTGTTATTGGGCATATTTTCAAATTTTTGGAAAGAGAATTTCATTGTGCATATTTTATATGTTTGTTGATAGTATGTCTAAAAAGTTGAGGTAATTAAAAGGCTCCCCTGGCCTTTGAATGAACTGGCAGTGCCATTTTAAAACAACAAATAACTGCAAAAATGGGCAAAATGGCAAAAAATGGCCTTCAACTTATGCATTTAATAGCTCTTATAATTTTAGAGCAAGAGAAAAATTTATGAAAAAATTCTTTGTGTTCAAACATTTGGCTATAAATGTTGTTTTATAAACCTTTCTCTAGCTTTTTATTTGATTTAGCTGTGTGGTACAGACTAAAAACAACCTATTGGTTATATGGCTAAATATCCCTTATATCCTTTTGCCTTACATCTTTGCGAGCTGGCGGTTAGGTATTTTTTCTTGCGCATAAAATACCTGTCTACTTAATTTGTTTTTTTTGTCAACATGAGGTCAAAGGTTGCCTGGGGCACTGAGGTTTGAAACCTGGACCATCAGATTCCCAGCCTGATGCCATGACCACTTGGTCTGGGCAACCCCAATTTTTTGTTTAAGTGTTTTAAAGTTGGAGGGTAAATTTATTTAAGACGCCTGCACAGCAAATGAGAAATTATAAGACTACCTGATTGAGAATTAGTTAGAGTTGTTTCTGCAGCCATCATGGGTGAATCCTCTCTCAAAGTATTTTCAGCCTCATTGGATCTCGTCAGACTCGACCCTTTAAATTGAATGAAAAAGTATCATTGATATGAAAATCTAAAAATTCCCTTTTGAGCATATTTTTTTGCTGTCCAAATTAAAACAAATTAGAAAAACTTGATTTGAAAACAGCTTGTGTCAAACAATTTTTCTTTTGAAAAATAATAAATATCATTCATTTACTACAAAACTAAAAAGTACGTTTTATTTGCCGATTCATCAAATTCAATAAAGATTAATTTCTTCATTCAAACTTGAGTAGTAAGTTGAATCAACTTTTTAAAGTGCTTAGTTTAGTATTCCAAATGTCGTATGATCTTTTCATCAAATAAATTGTACGTATACTGAAGTGAAATTAAAAACATATATAAAATAAGAGCTTGAAACAGCTCTATAACCTTATTTAGCTAAATATCCACTGTTTGCTGGATGCTCGCTGATGTTAGGTATTTTTACCTCGCCAAAAATATGCGTAGAAACTTTCAACATTTTTAAATGTACAAAAAATGCACATCTACTTAATTATTATCATTGCTCCCGGAGCAAAGCGCAGGGAAGATATTTAGAAAAACCCATGGAGCGTCTGTTGGTTTTGAAGCTAGATGGCTGAAATTTGGCTTGAAGAATCATTTAATTAATGCCATGAAATTAACCAACAAGATTTTTGAATTTTTGTCTTGGAGCAAAAACAATTCAGCTTAAGTGCAAAGAGCTAATTAATTCATCGCACTCTTATTGGCTCTGAAAAGCAAATTTTTGCTAAAGAAAATCAGGGACACTGTGTACTGAAACCCTGGGATACTTTTTGCTCAACTTGCATTGCCATTCCATTTTTAGACAGCAGGTTCCACCCTGAGGATCTTAGAATTGTGATAGACAAAAATTGCTTAGTAATTTATGTTGGGAGGATTAGTTGGAGCAGACTTCCATAAAATTTGATCTAATTAGTTTTTGCATCGCAAAATATGAGATAAACTTTTTGACAAAATTTAAGGTGAAAGAAAGGATGGCTATCAGTTTGTGATTTCTAAACAAATTCATTGGTTATTTGTGAACCAATGTGTCATGAAAAGCAGATTTTTGCTTAGGAACATCAGAGACACAGTTTCCTGAAACCTTGGGATACTCTTTGCTCAACTTGCATTGCCCACCCTGAGGGTCTCGGAATTGTGATGCACAAAAATTTGCTGAATACTTTATGCTGGGATGATAAGAAGGATTAGAATTCAATAAAATTTCATCAATTTAGTTGCTGCATCTCAAAATATGAGATAAATTTTTTTGTCAAAATTTAAGGTGAACAAGCTAGTGAATGGTTTAGTTGGGACAGATCAGGGAGAAACAAAACGTTTTTGAATTTTTGAGGATAAAGTTTGACACTGATTCTTTATTTTTTCATTCTAAAATCAAGTATCATCCAAAATATTTTTATTTTTAATGCAAATCACCACCAAAGAGAAGCTCAAAACCAGTTCAAAATATGGAATATTGTGGTGTTCCTTTTTTCTCCTTTGTTTGATTGACAAGTTAGCTGATAGTCAGTTTGAGGAACTGATTATTTTAATACTACGTAGCCTGTAAAATCCAGTGTGTATTTTGTGGCTTTAAATAATTGAAAGATGCAGTTTAATTTGTTCATGTGATCGGCACAACCGTCAATTCTTACAGACAAATCCAGGGGTCAAAGATCTGTCCAGACTGGGGATCAAATCCTAGTCCCCCGATCCTCAGCCAATTGTCATAGCCATGAGCTACAGCAGCTTGATTTGTTAAACTATTTGTAAAGCTACAGTGATTTTTGTCTCCTTATTGTTTAGCATTAGTACTGCAACAAGTATTGCAAAAATGCCAATTTTTGGTAAAATGTTACCACAGAAATGTTGATGATCACCACACGCTTGCTAAAACTTATATTATGTATGACTGATTGGAATAATTGTCAAGACATTTAACTTTTTTCACATCTATCTAGAAAAGTAGCTTTTCTCAAGCCCACTTGCTTATCTTTTATTCCCATTTGTTCATGTCTCTTTCTCAAACGTCCAACTCAGTGCAGTCAACTTTATTTAGGTACAAAACTCAAACTTTTTGTATTTTGTTGAACTGGTTTTCTACCTGTTTTAAACTAAAAAAGAGCATTAGCTCTCTTGAAGAATTTTCTTATCTAAGACTAATGGCTTGTGAGTAGACACCATAATTAGCAAAACCATAAATATCAGAACAATCCAATCTCAGTCACGCAACCGTAATAGCTCTTTGCACTTGAACTAAATTATCTCAGCTTCTAGGCAAAAATTCAAAAATTTGATCAACCAGCTTCCCCGCATTAATTAAATGAATCTTCATGTCAAATTTCAACCCTCTATAGCTTCAAAACTGTAGGAGGTGATGGTCACGACGGACTCACGAAATATTATTTTTCCACGATCCCTGATATAATTTCTAAACATCCACCCTTACTTGCTCGGGAGGTATGATAATAATAATCTTGTGCTGTATGGACTTAGGTGATGTTTACGCAAGATCAACACCTTTATCAGAGTCACACCATAGAAGTCTATGGATACAGCAGATTACTATTACCCCGACTGAGGGTGCCTTGTTGATTTTTTTTGCGTTGAAAAATTGCTATTATGGCTGGGGATTTGAACCAACAATCTTAGATCTTAGTTCTCAATCAGATATGCCTTTGATTGCTTGGCGTCAGCAACTGTCAAAAATTAATTTACACAAATCTTTTTTGGATGGAGATTTCAAACATGCGAATGACATTGTAAAATGTGAAAATCATAATCTTTTTAAGCTATCGAGGAAAGGTTTTTTCAAAATAAGAAAATGATGTCTTTTTAACATGATTGAAGTTCATAATATCTGTAAGAAACCTGTTTAAAAATCAAAGTCGATAATTTTTTAGGAACTTCTTGGACTAACTGTTCATTGCATATCTATGTAAAAACAGTTAACGTACAAAGTTGACTTTTCTTACCTTCCATTTTTTCAATTATCCGAAGATCTTAACAGTTGAGGACTAAATTGCTGTCTGATTCTTCAAATCAACATGCCATGTTTAAGCTCAAATATTTTTGAAATAAAATGTAGAAGCATCCAACTTAAATGGTCCATTGCGCGACCAGATGAAGGAAGGAGAGTTTGAGGATCTGGGTGGGGTGTGGAATGGATTTGTTCAAAATAGAACAAATATGTCTTCAGTTTGCATTACAAAAACTCACCAAATAGTTGAGAAATTTGACCGGAATTTTGGAATTTATGTATTTGTTGCTAGTCTATAATCCTGGTTGTATGAAATACATTCAAATTCGATTGATTGGTTCTTTCTGACCAATCACAATGACATAAATGAAAAAGACATTTTTAAGAATCAAACTGCCTTGAGAGACAGCTTTAAATGTCAGAATGAGATAGACAAAATGAAATAAAAAAACACTACTTCAATTTAAGTTACAGTCACTACTAAAAAGAGATAAAAAATGTTTAAGTATAGAAAAAAATTGTTCCATCTTAAAAGTCAAATTAGTTAAAAATTGTTAAAGTTCTATTGAATGTCAGATATAATAAGGAAAAAAGACTCTTTTTAGTCCCACTCTTCAAGCTTCTTTCATGAGTTTGACATCTTACCAATCAAAATTTACACATGTAAAAATTGAACTAATCCTGTTATTTAGGCCATGAAATATGTCAAAATATCACAGTTAAGTACATGATAAGTTTAACATTTTTTTTACATAATTTGTGATTGATTATTTGA
>Ga0194133_10010418_pt1 | contig 10470 bp, 9 predicted proteins | sample TA2KigOf40mmetaG_FD_155448 | JGI IMG/M metagenome (GOLD analysis project Ga0194133, IMG submission 155448) | Freshwater microbial communities from Lake Tanganyika, Tanzania - TA2015055 Kigoma Offshore 40m | ecosystem: Environmental > Aquatic > Freshwater > Lake | place: Tanzania: Lake Tanganyika... | reverse complement strand
GGCGGGGTTGGTCGGGGCGGCGACCTTCAGGCCGAGGCTCACCCGGCCTGCCTTCCGGCGGGCGGGGTTGGTCGGGGCGGCGACCTTCAGGCCGAGGCTCACCCGGCCTGCCTTCCGGCGGGCGGGGCTGGTCGGGGCGGCGACCTTCGGGCCGTGGCTCACCCGGCCTGCCTTCCGGCGGACGGGGTTGGTCTTGCACCTCGACGAGGCGGAATGCAAGCAAACCGCCGGCAACTGCCAAGCTCAACCAGTTCATTTCCGGGCTCCTTGGGAAAGGGAATTCCACCGGCCAAAGCGCAATGGATGCGATCAAAATACATCAAATTTCTTAGGTTATCATGAGATTTCCGGAGGGTACATGATTGAGCTGGACAATATTCGGGTGGTTCATGGCGCCGGTTCGGGTGCCAGGGAGGCCGTTTCCGGGGTTTCCCTGACAATCGGCACGGGCGAGTTGTTCGGGTTGCTCGGGCCCAACGGCGCGGGCAAGACTTCGCTTGTTTCGGTGCTGACAGGGCTGAGGGCTCCCACTTCCGGCCGGGTTATTCTCGATGGGCGGGAACTGGGTCGGGATGGCGCCGACTTGCGAAGGCGGATCGGACTGGCTCCCCAGGAAACGGCGCTCTACCCGGCCATGACGGGATTGGAAAACATGCGGTTTTTCGGCTCCCTTTTTGGCTTGAAGGGACCCTCGTTCGACCGGTCGGCCATGGAAATCCTCGAAGCCCTTGGACTGGCCGCCTGCTCCGACAGGCCGGCCGGAACCTACTCGGGAGGCATGCTTCGCCGCCTCAACCTGGCCGTGGCGTTGGCGCACGAGCCCGACATCCTTTTTTTGGATGAACCGACCGTGGGAGTGGATCCCCAGTCGCGGGCGCTGCTGTTTTCGCGCATCCGAGACCTTCACGGGCGTGGAAGAACCATCGTCTACACAAGCCATCACCTCGATGAGGTCGAGGCTTTGTGCCCCCGGCTGGCGATCATGGATCATGGCAGGCTCATCGCCTGCGACACGCTCCCCTCGCTGCTTGGCCGCATGCCGGGCACGATTCGCGCCGCCTGCGGGCCGGTGCCCTCCGACCTGGCCGAGTCATTGGCGAAACAGGCCTTGGGAACCTGGACCAACGAGTCGGGCGGTTTCCGCCTGGAATGCCCCGAACCCGCGGCGCGCGCCCCCGCGGTGCTCGAGCGATTGATCGCCGCGGGAATCAGGCCGGCGAGCCTCGAGGTTCGCGCGTCCGACCTGCACTCGGTGTTTCTGAGCCTCACGGGCCGGGAGTTGCGGGATGGCTGACTGGCCCATGCTCGCCGTGGCCCGCAAGGACCTGCTGCTGCTGGCGCGCGACCGGAGGTCGGTCCTGCTGCTATTGGCGCTGCCGGGGTTCTTCATCGCCGTGTTGGGAGTCCTGCTTGGCGAAGGATTCGGAACGAAGGCCGATGACCGGGTTCGCGTGAGCCTGGTCGACCTCGACAGGGGAACCGGAATCCTCGGCTCCTCGTTCGCCCGCCTGGTGAGGGACGACCTTTTGGAGACCCCGGGCATCCGCGTCGAGTTGCTGCCCGACATCGAGACGGCCCGAAGGCTGGTCGCGTCGCATGAGCGCGCCGCGGTGATCATTCTGGGCCCTGAATTCACCAGCCGGGTCAACGCGTGCAGTTTCCTTCCCGAGGGAATCAATCCCTTTTTCCGGGAAGGGATCCACCTCGACCGCGTGGGGGTGGAGGTGCTTCGCGACACCCGGCAGATCGCCACGGCCAGCCTTGTGGAGCAGGTCGGGCAGGTCAGCCTCCTGAGAGTCGTGCTGCCATACATGATCGGCAAGGCGTTCGAGAGGCTCAGCGACCCCGACTTCATCGAGATCCTCGCCAAAAAGGTCGTGCTTCCGGTGCCGCCGGCCTTCAGGCCGCTGTTTCCCGGCGGAAAGGTCAACTTGAGCGAGTTGTTGAGGTTGGGATCAGGCGGCGATGCCCGTCTTGAGCGCGATTACCGCGCCCGGGCGGGCCAGGGCGTGCAGGCGGCGATCTCGGAACAATTCGCCCGGTACGACCTTTTGGGCAAGACCTGGGCGGCCCTCACGCGCAGCAAGGCGTCGGGCACCGCAAAGGAGGTGGAGTACGCCGACACCGCGGGCAAGGGATGGCTCAACCGGGGCGCCGCGCGCTACCAGATCCTTGTGCCGGCCCAAAGCGTGCTGTTCGCCTTCCTCATCGTGCTGCTGGCGGGTTCGATCCTCGTCGCCGAACGGTCAAGCGGCACGCTCATGAGGCTTCGCCTTTCGCCGCTGGGCCCCGGCGGACTGGCCATCGGCAAGTTCCTACCCGTGCTCGCGGTGAGCCTCATCCAGAACTCGGTCCTGTTCGCCGCGGGTTGGGCGGTCTTCGGCATGCGGTTCGGGCCGGCGGCCTGGACAACGGCGGAGCGGCTTTTGGTGCTGGCCCCCCTCATGGCCGGCGTTTCGGTGGCGGCCGCGGGCATGGCGGTGCTGGTGGCGGCGCTGGCCCGGGGCGAGCTGCAGGTGGCGCTCCTGGGGGCCTTGCCGGCCCTGGTGGGCGCCGTGTTGGGGGGTTGCGTTCTGCCGCGCGAGCTTTTCCCGGAAAGCACGAGGTGGCTGGCCTACCTCACCCCGCACGGATGGGCCCTCAACGCCTACCTGGAGTTGCTGGATCCCGATCCGGCGGGATCTCCCGACCTCATGCGGGTGGCGGCCTCCTGCGCGGTTCTGTCGGTTTCCGGACTGGCGTGTCTTGTCGTGGCATGGCGGCTGCTGGCCAGGGAATGGAGGCGCTGATGCGGTCCCGCTTGGCGCGCGACCCGCTCACGGGCGCCCTGGTGATCATCGCGCCCGACCGCGCGGGCAGGCCGGGAGCTTTCAGCGCGCAGTCGCCCCTGCCCGACGCCGTGGAATGCCCGTTCTGCCCGGGGCGCGAGCATGAGACGCCGCCGGAGTCGCTCGCGGTGCGCCCCGACTCGCCCGGCGCCGACACCCCGGGGTGGCAAGTCCGCGTGGTGCCCAACCGTTATCCGGCCGTTTCCGCCTCGGGCTACGGCATGCCCGGCGCCGCGGCGGGAATACATGAAGTCATCATCGAGACTCCCGCCCATCATGAACGCCTCCACGAACTCGACCTGAAACGACTGGCGGGCGTGCTTGCGGTTTACTACGACAGGCTTGAGCACCTGCTGGGGCAACCGGGCATCCGCCGGGCGATCATCTTCAAGAACTCGGGGGCCCAGGCGGGCGCCAGCCTTTCCCATGAGCACGCCCAGGCCATCGGCCTGAACTTCGTGCCTCCGGAACTGGCCCGCGAGGAAAGGCGCCGCGCGGCGCATGCGCGCCGCTCCGGCAGGTGCCTGCCATGCGACCTGCTGGCGAAGGCCATCTCCACGCGAAGGCGCGTGGTGGTTGACATGGGAAAGGCGGTGGCGATCTGTCCGCCGGCGCCCCGCTTCGCGCATGAGACATGGATCATTCCCCGCGACCATGGGCCGCCGGCGTCCGACATCCTCGAAGCGATGGCGGCGTGCCTGCGCAAGGTGCTCGGGGGCCTTGAGTCCGTTTCTCCCGGCTGCGCCTTCAACCTGGTGCTCGCCGGCCCCGAGCGCGCCATGTCGGCGGGCCACCATCACCTCCTCAAGGTGCTTCCCCGCCTGACGGGAATCGCGGGCCTGGAATGGGGCGGCGGCCTTTTCGTGAATCCGGTGCCGCCGGCGGCCTCGGCGAGGCTGCTGGGGAGGTAGGCTCAGGGTGCCAGCACGCGGCGGGCCGCCAGCACCGTGGCGGCGTGGATCTCGGCCGTGTCGTTGACATCGCGCGAGTATCCCCCCGCCATGCTGACGGCCACGGGGCACGCGTGACGGCGACAAAACTGATAAACCATTTCATCCCGCCGGGCCAGGCCTTCCTTGGTGAGGGCCAGCTTGCCGATGCGGTCGTCATGGTAGGGGTCGGCGCCCGAGACATGGATCACCAGGTCGGGAACCGACCGCCCGAACGCCTCGTCGAGTCCGCGCTCGAGTTCCCGCAAGTAGGCCTCGTCGTCCGTCCCGTCCGGCAGGGCGATGTCGAGGTCGCTGGTTTCCTTGCGGAGCGGAAAGTTCCGCGCGCCATGGATGGAAAAGGTGAAGGCGCCGGGTTCATCGCGCAGGATGCTGGCGGTGCCGTTGCCCTGGTGGACATCGGTGTCGACGATGAGCACCCGGCGCGCCAGTCCCTGGCCAAGCATGACTAAAGCGGCGATGGCTGAATCGTTGAAGATGCAATATCCCTCAGCGGCATCCCGGAAGGCGTGGTGCGTGCCGCCCGCCAGGTTGACGCCGATGCCGCCTTGGAGCGCGGCCCGGCAGGCTTCCACGGTGGCCCCGCTCGACCTCAGCGACCGTTCCACCAGGGCTTCCGACCATGGGAATCCCAATCGGCGGATTTCCGCTTCGGACAAGCCGCCCGCAAGCACCCGGTCGGCGTAGCCGGCATCGTGCGCCAACAGCAGGTTTTCCCTCCCGACCCGTGGAGGATCGGTCCAGCGCATGTCCTTGAGTTCCACGGCCAGCCGTTGCCGCAGCAGCCGGTACTTGGCCATGGGGAAGAAATGCCCAGCGGGAAGGGGCAATTCGTAATGGTCGCTGAAGAATATCTCCATCCAACGCGAACCTTCACATGAAATTCACGGCGAACACACATGGCCCGGGTAGGATGCCGCCCATCACTCGGGTGCGCAGGACATGACTCGACACGCCACAGCGCTATTGATTCTGGTCGCCATGACGGGTTGTGGCGAGTTCGAAAAGCTGGAATTGCATCCCCTTTCGGGAACCGTGACGCGAAAGGGAAAGCCTGTCAGGGATGGCGGCATCATTTTTCTGCCTGTCGAACCGTCCGGTCGCGCCCTCACGGTCAACGCCTCGGTTCGCGACGGAACATTCGAAGCCGTCACCGACAGAACTAGCGCCACGGGCCGCACCCTGATCGAACCGGGCGCTCCACGGGGGCGCTACAAGCCCGTCTACCATCCACAATCCGACGGCTCCAAGGGGGGACTGGAGGTTGAACTGGAAACGATCGAGGTGGCTCCGGGCGGGGTGGTGGTTCGCCTGGAACTTCCGGAAGCCATGCCCTCGGGAACAGGCCAGCCAAGGGATGAGCATTCAGCTGGAAAACAGCCGGACTGAGACCGCCCATGCCAGCGAACGGTTTGGACGATTGAATGGCTTGCCGCTTGGCGATTGTTAAGAACCGGTGAGCCAACCAAGAAGATTCCGCTAAAAGCCATCCGATTTGAAAATCACTTATTGGTACCGATCTTTGCCGCGGGTAAATATTCGTCTGTGGCTGCGGCTGTAGCGGCGGTCCACCGATTTCCCCCACTTCGAGGACTTATCCATGTCGCGTCAAGGCAACAAAAAGCGGATTGGCTTCACGCTGATCGAACTGCTCGTTGTGATTGCCATTATCGCGGTGCTCATCGGCCTGCTGGTGCCGGCCGTGCAGAAGGTGCGCGAGGCGGCCAACAGGTCGCAGTGCATGAACAACCTCAAGCAGATCGGCATGGCCTATCACAACTACCACAGCGCCTACGGGAACTTTCCTCCCGGCGGCCAAGATGGCCGGCCCACCGGTCAAGCTTGGCAAACCTGCTGCAACTGGGCCGACAATGATGTGACCATCAAGAACAACGCCGGCCAGATGGATGACCGTAGCGGTTTCAACTGGCGCTACCACATCCTGCCGTATATCGAGCAGGAACAACTCCACAGGGTTGTCAGCCGAGCCACTCTTTATGCCACTCCCACGAAAATTTACTACTGCCCCAGTCGTCGCCCGGTAACCCTGATCCGCGGCAACGCCCGTTGCGACTACAACGGCAATACAGGCACCAATTTTGTGAATGGTACACCCAACGCCACGGACCGTAGCACGGGCTCAGGAGTCGTTGACGGCGCGGTGCAAAACACTTCGGCGGGTACCCTCAGGGTAACCGACTTCCTTGACGGCACCTCGAACACCGTGCTCATTTCCGAAAAGTGGCTGCACCCCACGAACTACTCCAATGGCGCCGATGGTGGCGACAACGAGGTATGGTGCAACGCCGGTTGGGATGAATGCGTGGTGAGGCAGGCGGGCGGTACCTTCACCTATCGTTACAACAACGGTCAAAAGGCTCCGCCAACAAGCCCCAACCGCACGATCGACCGCACCCCGCGCCCCGACAGCGAGGCCCCCGCCCAAGTCACCGCCGCTGGCGCCAACGAAACCATCTGGAACCAGCAGTTTGGCAGCGCCCACCCCAGTGGCGTGAACGCGGTGATGAGCGACGGATCCGTTCGCGGCTTCAAGTACGGACTCGCCCAGGCGGCCTGGATCGCCACCTGCTCACGCAACGGTGGTGAAACCGTTAATGTCGAGTGATTTTATCTAACACCAAGGAGTTGCTCCATGATTCGTTTCCTTGCTTTGTTCGCGGTCTCCTTCTTCCTCACCGCGTGCGGTGATGCCAAGATCGAAGTTCCCAAGGACTCCGATGCCCTGCGCAAGCAGCAGGAAGAGTCCCAGAACAAGGCCGCTGACGAAGAGCGCGCCATGCAGAAGCAAATGAAGAGGAAGTAGCCGCTGTTTGAGCGATTTTGCGGGGTGGGCGCTGGCGTTTCGCCGGCGCCTATTTTTTTCATGACTAGCGAAAAGTCAAAAAATGTTAGAGCCAACTTCAAATGATTGAGCTGGATTAATAATGCTGCCTAGGTAGCGTCCGTCAAGTTGCGCACATTGAATTTGTTGAGTTCCATGAGTGGGATGGTTGAGTGAGAAGGATCTGCTGTTTTTGGGTTGTTTTATTCCTCCTTGGGTTGTTTTTGGTGTTCGAACCTGCCCATGTCCAGATACCGCCTGGCTCCCCATTTTGTGCCAGCCACATGTCGCAGCCTCGCGGCCACCAGCATGAGCGCGGACTACCCATCGGGGAAGTTGCCAACGACCCTGGTTCTTCTCCTGATTTCTCGGTCGAGTCTTTCCAAGGCATTGTTGGTCCGGATCCTGATCCAGTGCTCCCTTGGGAATGACATGTAAGCGAGCGATTCCCCCAACCCGGCCTCCAGCACCTTGGCCGCGGCTCCCAGACGCATGGCCAACAACTTCTCCTTCACGCTGGCCGCCTTCTCCATCGCCGCCTCCCGGTCCTCCTGGGCCTGGATGGCCTTCAGCATGGGAGCCACCTCGGCGATCTTTTCCCGCGACACCTTCGACAGGATGTTCCTGTGGAAATGGAACACGCACCTTGGCCACCGGGCCTTCGGGAAGCACTGCCCCACCGCCTCCACCAGTCCCACGCACTTGTCGCTCACCACCAGCCTCACATCGGACAACCCACGCGACTTCAAGTGGCGCAGGAACGACATCCAACTCTCCTTGTCTTCCTGCATGCCCTCGCAAATCCCGAGGATTTCACGGTGGCCTTCGGCGTTCACGCCGATGGCCACCAGCACCGCCACCTTCTCCACCTCCACTCCCCATGTCCGCTTCAGCCAGATCCCGTCCAAAAACACATACGGATACTCGCCCTCGATCTTCCGGTTCCGCCATGACTCGATCTGTGAATACACCTTCTGGTTCAACTCGCTGACCGCCGAGGGACTCACCCGCATCCCCCACAGAGCTTCCGTGATGTCCTTCACGCGCCTGACGCTCACACCGGCCAGGTACATCTGAACCAGCGATTCCTCCACGCTGCTCTCCCGCCTCTTGTAACGCTCAATGATCCGGGTCTCGAACGGAAGGCTCCGCAGGCGTGGCACCTTCAAGGTCACTTCGCCTGCCTTCGTATGAAGCCTTCTGCTGTAGCTCCCAGAACGCGTATCCACGCGCTCGGGACTCCTCTCGTATTTGCCAGCACCGCAAAGGCTGTCCGCTTCGGTATCCAGAAGACCGTTTAACGTCTCTTCGACCGATGTTTTCACCAGCGCATCCAAGTGCCCGCGAATCTGACCTGCATCAATCCGGATCGCGTCCAAAACCTTGCCCGACTTCCACTTCCCGTTTAACCTGCTCATCGTGATCTCCGTGGTGTTCATGGTTTGGACTGTTTTGCAAACCCATCCCTAACATCACGGAAATCACCAGCAAATTGTGCGCATATTCAAGGACGTTATCGATGCGGCATTGGGGCTGTAAGTTTCTTGCGACTATGAAATTCAGAGATTGCGCGCTGCAAATTCGATCGCCAACCCGCTTGCGCTCCGCCGGTTAACTACGGCAGCTCCGGTCGCGGGCTCCGCACCGCGACCTCCGTGCCTACGTCAACCGCCTCCGCTCTCTACCTGTTTTCCAACTCGACTTTTACTTGGGGATTCCAGATGAACTCAGGGCCACGCGAAAGCCAAGGTCGTTGCGGCGAACCGACGGGTCGAGCCTGAGGCGGTTAGCAGACCGGCAGTGCACGGCATCGAAGCGCCAACTGCCACCACGGTAGACGCGGATCGAGCCAGTTGCAGGGCCAATCGGGTCCGTCACAGATCCCGCAAGGTATACTCCTCCGTACCAATCAGCACACCACTCCCACACATTACCGTGCATGTCGTGGAGGCCCCAGGCGTTGGCCGGATAACTTCCCACGGCACTGGTCTTTCCCAAATTCGGCCCCTTGGTGGTGGTTCCGTAGGGATAGATCCCATTGCAGTTGGCCTGGGCGCCGTTGAGTGCCTTGCCAAAATGAAACGGCGTTGTCGTCCCCGCCCGGCACGCGTACTCCCATTGAGCTTCCGCGGGCAAACGGTAAACATGGCCAGCTTTCCTCTCCTCCGGAAACTCTGATAGTTTCAGGCAGAATAGAAAGGCATCTTCCCAACTCACAGTCTCCACAGGCAATTGCGCGCCTTTGAAACGGCTCGGGTTATCGCCCATCACCTTTTCGTATTCGGCCTGTGTGACCTCAAACACGCCAAGGTAAAAATCCTTCGTCAATATCACCTCGTGTTGGGTTTCATCAGTATCCCTTACAGCTTCCGTTTCCGGACTGCCCATCAAGAACTTGCCCTTAGGTATCCGCACCAGCTTCATGCCGATACTGTTGGTGATTTCCTTGGGGTTGGTGATTTCCTTGCTGCCTGATAATTCAACCTGCTGATGCATTGATGGGCGCAGCATGAAACTCAAAAGCAGAAGCCCGATCAAAATTCCGCTAGCAGCTAAAATTCTCCTTTTCGTGGTTGTTGGCAAATTTGAGATTCTGTCTTTAGCTGAATAGTACATGTTGTTGATGTTTGGACCATTTCCCGTGCCGGTCTTTCGCAACAATTTGATTTCAGAGAGATTATTTTCCACTGGTGTGTCAGCAAAGGCCTCACTGGCTCCAATGGCGAAGTCCAACGCTTCATCGCGAAGCTTGGCTTGCCTTGTCATGTTAGCCTTCAATTCGGCTTCCAATTCTCGATGTTTTGCCTTGAGATCCGCGCCTTGTATGTTTAAACGGCCAAGGGAAGAAGCGCACTCAGCTTTCTTCTCCATGGAAAGCTTTTCAATCTCAACGGCTTTGTCCTTGGCATTTTTGATTTTTCGCTTTTGTTCTTCGAGGGATTTCAGAACAGCCTCTGTGTGGATGGATTGCAAAGGCAGGGGTTCATCCGAGTCAAGAATGGCTTCGCCCAAGGAACGATCGGCGAAACCTACCTTCAATTCCTCAACCTTTAACTGTCCCACAATAGCCAGGTATTGGGCTTGAATCTTGAGCTTTTCTAATAAAGGCAGGGACTCAAAATTACTCAGGTTATTCTTATTTCGCCCTAATTCATCAATCCGATCTTGCAGGTTTTTTCGTGGTTCAAATATCGCATGATATGAAATATCACCTGCCTTGAATCCCGCAAATACAGATTGACCCAACTCTTTTGAATATGACCGCAACTGTTTTTCTTCTTCAATAACCTTGGCTTTAGCTTTGGCCTCATCTTTATCAAGGTCATTGATTACTGAAATTACAGCCTTTATTTTTAATTCCAATTCCTCAAGATGCCTTTGCCTTTCCACAAGCTTTTGATACTCCCAAGCAATAGGCTGAAGCTCTTTTATTTTTTGGAATGCGCTATTTTCACGCAGCAATTGCCCTGCGATTTCCTTCCCAAGGTGCTCATACCTTTGCCTGTCACTTGAAAAATGCTGCATTAGGAATCCTCTCAAAGTCAACAATCGAAGTTATGGGGCAAAACTTAGGGGCTCTAACACAACCTTGCTAAGCGGTTCCAGCAGATCATGATACATCCAATTGTCAGGAAAGCCTGATGGATGTCAGCGCGCTTCTCATAACGAACCCTGAGTCGCCGTTGCTGGAAGAGCCATGCGAAGACGCTTTCGATGATGGAGCGATGCTTGCCCAGGCCGCTTCCGTGTTCGGTGTTCCGTCTCGCGATCCTCGGGATGATCCTTCTTTGCCTGAGCGGTTTGCGGATCTTATCCTCGGCATCATAAGCCCGGTCTGCGTACAGGGAGT
>Ga0194133_10010417_pt1 | contig 10470 bp, 7 predicted proteins | sample TA2KigOf40mmetaG_FD_155448 | JGI IMG/M metagenome (GOLD analysis project Ga0194133, IMG submission 155448) | Freshwater microbial communities from Lake Tanganyika, Tanzania - TA2015055 Kigoma Offshore 40m | ecosystem: Environmental > Aquatic > Freshwater > Lake | place: Tanzania: Lake Tanganyika... | reverse complement strand
ACTTGGGCTTGCGGACGACATGGTGAACGTGAATGGTGGTGCCATCGCACTCGGTCACCCCATCGGCATGAGCGGTAATCGGCTCGCCCTCACCTTGTTGCACGAACTGCAGCGACGCGGTGGCGGTATGGGTGCGGCGGCGTTGTGCGGCGGTGGCGGTCAAGGCGATGCGCTGATCGTGCGCAGTGTGAGCTAGTCGCCCACCTCGCGCCGGCCAGTCAATGCACGACCGAGCGTGACCTCGTCGGCATATTCCAAATCGCCGCCCACCGGCAAACCCATCGCCAACTGCGTGACCTTCACGCCGAGTGGTTTCAAGAGTCGCGCCAGATACATGGTGGTCACGTCACCCTCGGTGTTGGGGTTGAGACACAGAATCACTTCACTCACGGACTCCGGTTCGAGTCGCAGCAACAACTCGCGCACTTTGAGGTGTTCTGGCCCCACCCCCTCGAGCGGGTTGATCGCGCCAAGCAGCACGTGGTACCGACCGCGAAACTGACCCGTTTTTTCGATTGCCACCACATCACGCGACTCTTCCACCACACACAACATGGTGTCGTCACGACGTTCGTCGGCGCAGATGTGACACAGTGTTGACTCCGAGAAGTTGAAACACCGTTCGCAGAAACGAACCGAATCGCGTGCCTCGTCGATGGAGCGGGTGAGTCGTTGCACTTCCTCAGGGTCGGTCTTCAGGAGATGAAACGCAATTCGTTGCGCGGACTTCGGCCCTACCCCCGGCAGACGCGCGAGGGCATCAATCATCGCCTGCATCGAGCGCGAATATGCAGACGCCATCGTGGCGGCCTACTTCTTCGACGAGTCGACGATGCGCGAACCGGGAAACGACTTGGCGATGTGGTCGACGACCGACTCAGCAGAAACCGCACCGTCGTCGGTCTTGCTGTCGTGCGCGGTATCTATCTCCTGCGCTGTGTCACTCTCGTGCGCATCGTCAGACGTAATGGTGCTCGCCATCTTCGGCTTGCTCCCAGCGGGTCGTGCAGCACTCACGGTCGCCGATGAGCGGGGCGACTGTACTCGTATCTCTAGCGCAATCGGTCGACCAGCGGCGGTGCCGAGTGCAGCACGCACGGGCTCTTGCAACTCCGTGCACTTCTTTTTATGCATGTCACTCGGTGCGGCGACGACCAAGGTGTCACCTTCCAGGCCAACGACCTCGACTGCGGAATACAACGCGCGAACCGTGGCCTTCAGTGTGCGCACGATGGCGGGCCATGCGGTAACAATGTCGTCAACCGGGCCAGCAGTGACAACCGGCGTGACGACAGTAGCGGGACTTGTGGCCGAAGTCGGCTTGGCAACACTCTGCGGACGCGACGACTTGCCGGATGTCGGTGTCATATCGGTGAGTCGTGGTCGCGGTATCGGCCCGGTGGCATCGCGGGGCTGACCACTACCTGACTCCAACTTCTCAACGCGGGCCAACAATGAAGCGGCATCGTTGGCAACTGCACTACTCGCCAGACGAACCACCGTCACTTCCAACACCAGTCGCGCGTCGGGCGCGCGCCGAATATCGAGCAACGCTTCTCCGAGCACTTCAATTGCGCGTACCACCGACGCAATGCCGTAACGCGCCGTCATGTCGGCCGCCACCTTGGCGTGCTCTTCGGAGAGTTGCACCAACTGTGGCGCCATCGACGACAAGAACATCTCCCGCAAGAAGCGGACAATTTGCTCGGTGAATGCCTTCGGATCGTGACCGCGTTGCATGGCTGCACCGACTTGCGTGAGCACCGCAGCCGCATCGTGATTGATGAGCGACTCAATCACATCTTCCGGTCGCACGAACACCTCGGCTTCGCCACCTCCGGCAGCCACCAACTCGAGCGCCGATAACGTGTCGCGTGCCGAACCACCCCCCTGTTCCACCACCTGACGAATCGCCTCGGGAGTGACATCGAGTTTGGCGTCGTCCACCACCCAGCGAACATGTTCTTCGAGATCCTTGGCAGGTAACAGGCGAAACTGCAAATGTTGCGTGCGACTGCGAATGGTTTCGCTCACCTTCTGCGGGTCGGTAGTTGCAAGCACAAACACCACGTGTGGCGGTGGCTCTTCGAGTGTCTTGAGCAAGGCGGCCTCGGCTCCGGCACTCAGCATGTGCACCTCGTCGAGGATGAACACACGATGCCGGCCTGGGTTGCCCATGGCTGCTCGTTCGATCAACTCACGAATGTTGTCGACACCGTTGTTGCTGGCCGCGTCGAGTTCAAGCACGTCGAAACTCGTGCCGCGTTCGATGGCCAGGCACGACTCGCATTCACAACATGGTTCGCCCTTCTCGGGTGCCGTGCAATTGAGCACCTTGGCCAAAATGCGGGCCGCCGACGTTTTACCCGTACCGCGTGGGCCAGAAAAGAGGTACGCCTGACCGCCACGATCGTTGGCCACCGCATTACGAAGCGCGCGAACAACGTGCTCCTGGCCCTTTAGTTCGCCGAAACGACGCGGGCGATACCGACGATACAACGATTGCGTGGCCATTTCGTAGCGAGCCTACCCCTCGGGTGCGCGGTCGATTTGATGCGACATCGCTGAGTCGCCTCTTGGGTACCGTAGTAACACGCCCATGCGTGAAGTTCGTCTCCGGGGGCGGCGTGCCCTGCTATCAGTGCTGGTCGCCGTCGTGTGCTCCTGCCTAGCTGCCACCGCATTTGCGACGAACGCAGATGCGGCGTCGACGATCCCCAACGAGTTGATCTCGTCGAACCCGCAACCCAATTCCACCGTCAACGTGGTGCCAACGCAACTGCAGTTGATCTTTCGCAACAAGCTCGATGCTGATGATGCTGCCGCACTTGGCGTGTTGTTGCGGTGCAACGGAGTGACGGTTTCGCTCGGCGCACCGGTGATTGCCGTCGATATGCAAACCGTGTCCACCCCACTTGCATCTCTGCCCCCGGCGGGTCAGTGCACTGTCACCTGGGTGATCAACCGCAACATCGGAAGCCTCGGTACGTTCAATTTCACCCTGCTGGTGACGACGCAAACCACGCTCGCAGCGGGCGACGCAGCCGGAGCAACGCCCACCACCGTGGTCGGCGAAGTGATTACTGCGACACCGGCCAGCGAGTTGCGGTTTGGTCTGTTGCTCGGGTTGTTGCGCATCTTCGAGTACTTGTTCGTTATCAGCTTGTTCGGCGGGTTGTTGTACATCGTTCTGGGCTGGCCAGAAGGGTTCGAATACGACACTACGCAACGGTTCTTACGACTGTCGTGGATTGGCGCAACCGTTTCGCTCTATCTTGTTGTTGCTCTGCAGGCGGCGAGGGCCGCCGATGCGTCGTTCGTTGCGTCGTTGAACCCGTTCTCGTGGTTCGGCGCGTTGAACACAGCCTCCGGAATAATCATCGCACTGCGATTTGTTCTGGTCGCGGCATCGGTGTGGATTGCGTTCAACCCGCGCCGTGTGCTTGCACCAGAAACACAAGTGCCAGCGATCATCTTCTTGCTCGCAATGATGGCAACTTACGGGCTCACTCGAGTAGGGCAGAACTTGTCGGTGGCCACGTACATCTTTGGCATCTTCCATGCGTGGTCGATGGGCCTGTGGCTTGGCGGTCTTGCTCTCTTGGCGCGCGCGGCGCTGGCCGGCCCGGGCGAACGCGACTTGCTCGACGCCGTTCGATACTTCGCGAAGATTTCACCGTTGCTGATCGTGCTCACCGTATTTACCGGGCTCGTGCAGGTGTACCTAATGGATGGTGCTGCAATCTTCACCAGTAGCCACGGTCGTCTGAACGTGCTGCAACTTGTGGTTGTTGCCTTGATGATCTGGGTCATGCTCGTCTTGCGCAACTTTGCGATGACCCGACTTGGTCGCGAGAAACGCCTCACCGCCAAGATGGCGTGGCGGTTGCGACGGGCCATTACTGCCGAGATCATCGTCGGTGTGCTGATCTTGGGCATCACTTCGTGGGCTGTCTCGATGCGCCCATCACAGGCGGTCGCTAAGCGAGCGGCACCAACGGCCAGTTACTTGTACCGCGAAGAACTACAGAACGACCGCTTCCATGTGGTGCTATCGCTCACGCCGCTTACGACGGGAGCAAACGCGATGCGGGTGGAACTTCTCGAGCCGAAACGAATCAACAACTTCGAGGTTCGGCTCGTGCCACAAGCCGAGGGCTACGCGGGCATCAACCTCATCGTTCCGCTACGACATGCCGGTGCGGCGGTAGCACCGGTTGATGGTGGGTTGACATTCCCTGTGCCTGGAGTGTGGAATGTTGAAATCGTTGGCACCACCACCACTGGTGATCTCACACCTCTTGGCACCACCATCACGGTGGTTGATTCGTTACTCGATTCGTAACCGCCTGCGTCGTGTCGTAATGAATGAGTACACCGAAGTAGCCATCATGAAGAGAAGTGCCGCAAGATTTATGTAGCTGCTCACAACTCTAGAGACAATTCGAAAATCGGGTCTTAACGTCACAATTAGTTTAGAGCTTGTTACATCGTCAGAAGATCCGACTGCAAGAAATCCACCTGCATTGGCGGTCACCAGATCTCTACCTTCCTCAATCCGTACCGACAAAACTGGGTCGTATCTAATTGGCAATACGAGAAGCTGATCGGATGGGATTCTGGGAATTCGAATCTGCCAAAGACATTCTGGGGTTTCGCATAACTTCAGCTGAGGATCTGCGGACCACTTAGTTCTCATGGTCTTAGAAAGGATTGGACATTCCTGTTCGAGTATGGGACAGATTGAGAATGCATTTAGGCTTGTCTTAGCAACCCAATGAGCCGAGTATCCCTCGCGCTCAAACAAGTGCATCTCTGCACGGTCAACATGAACTGACGGACTCTTGTCCGTGTCCCACTCTCGCCAACCTTGCCGAATCAGAGTTCTCTTGAGTAGGGCATTTTTGGGCGTCGCATCCACTAGCAGATACTTGACCTGCAGAAAATCCAATGCCTGACTGAAGTTGGGCTTTGAAGTCTCGTTCTGAGTGTTCTCTAGGAACTGATCTGACTTAGTAGCCCCAAGGCCCTCCGGGCTGAGAAATCCGAGTGATGTGTTGTACGTGCCGTACGAACTCACTAGCTGTGGATTACTTCGTATTTTCAAATCCGATGGCGCAACAACTGGAATTCCCAAGCTGGTGAACTTTAAGAAGTTTTGCCAGCGTGGTTGCCCATCGTCACCGATTTCGCGACTGTCGAAGAAGGCGAGACGATTCGCCATCGACAACTTTTCCCGGTAGATAGCAGATAAGGAAACACTTTCAACCTCACGAGTCCAGTGTTCCACTTTGTCTGGTAATTCCAATCGTGCTCCAACCAACCCAAAGCCCAGTTGCATTAGCAACCAAACGCCGGCCGAAAAGAGGCTTGTATAACAAATGATGCGAGAGATGAGATCTCTCCGGTCGATGTAACGCAGAAGAATCAATCCGACTGCAACATTCATTGCCAGAATAACCGGGAAGAATTGCCAAGCCCCCGATGTAAGCAGTACTACGGGTAGCGCTTGCGCGTGCGTAAGAAATGCAAGAAAGAATATGGTTGCTTGTGCGGCTGCGAAGCGGCCAAGAAGCACTCGGAATTCATGGCTTCGTAAATGTTTGAGACTCCATGGAACTACAACAAGGATTAGTAGTGCCGAGAACTCTCCTCTAGGAAACACCACAGCAAGCCTCCTAGAGAAGTCCCATTGATCAATCAAGGGATAAAGCAAGCGGAGAATCGGTGTCGATATCGTCGTGGCTACAACTGAGAAAAACTCCTCAACCGAAACCGGCAGTAGTCCGCGTGAGAGCCCCTTGAAGGCCTCGGTGCCAAAGAAGCCTTGAACTGTCGCGAGTCGACTAACTGACCAATTCAATTCTTGTTGCTCAAGAGACAAGTCATAGACGACTGCAAATAGAGACCCGACCGTGGCAAATATGACCGCAGCTATTCCCAAGTACTCTCTTCTAGCCCAAGTTAGAAACGTCCTTCGATATTGCTTCAAACTCATGAGGCTCAGAAAAAAACTTATCCAGATAAGTCCCGCCATTGGGAGATAACCAGGATGTCCGGTCACAACTCCATTGATGCTCAGAAAAATCAGAGCTGGTATTAAGCGAGTAGGGTAGTTGTCGCGAAGTTGATCCTCGACAAAGAAGTCTCGGTTGAGGAGAATCATGGCAACGCCGACAATTCCGATGGTCTGGACATGGGTATCGCTCCATTCGTTCTGGCGAAGATACACACCAAACGATGAGTTCATCAGTAAGCCAGCAACCCATAGCCATCTCGATGCCAGACTCGGAATCCAGGAACGTATCGTCAAGAGCACGAGTGCCATCGCCGCACTTGAATAAAGCAGAGTGCGTAAGAAAACATAACCCTCTAGAGAGCCGATTACCCGCAAAGGCCAAGTCACACTCTGCGACCAGGACGACTGATATGGAAGGCGGCCTCCAGTCCCTTGGAGAGTGTCGAAAATCGGAACACCCAATATCGAGTGAGTTCCAACTACATCAGAGCCATCCGCCTGAGTCACATCGACTCCAGCGGAATAGCTGATCTTTGTTGACTCTTCAATATCTGGTGTACCGACGAAACTAACGAACGCCAAGAGAGTGAGTGAGACGGCAACACCGATGAAGAGTTCACTATTGAGAACCAATGCGAGTCTCTTCATGGATGCCTCGGTTGATCGGATTGAGAGACTGGCAATACTTTCGGAAGACGCCTGCTCAATTTAGACGATCTCGAATTTGTAGCTACAGCAATGGAAAACAACAAGGTGGAAACTATCGGACTAAGTCCGTAGAACTTCATGATTCTGTCAGGCCGGACTGAGATTCTGATTGTTCCTCTGCTCAGTAACTTACTGTCAATCGCAACGAGCCCCCGAAACTCCTCAATACGAAGGTCCACTCCGCTCTGCTCTGCTTTAAGCGTTGGGTCATAGTTGAGCGGTATGAGTAGTCGCATATCTGTGGGCACTTCGCCACTCAATCGATATGTGGCTACGCAGCTCTCATGACATAACTCCAAAGGTGGTTGATTCTGCGATCTCGTTGATCTGAGGTCAGATAGGCAGTCGGCGGTTAGTACCGAACACGGTGTGTCCGAGCGAGTGCCACTTTGTATCCACCAATGGGAGAAAGTCAAATTACGTAGCGCTACAAAGTCGCCTTCTGACGAAGCAAGCCTAAACTCAGTTGCGTAAGCATTGGATTTACGATTATTCGGCCTGGACCAGTCAGATGGCATTGGGAGCTCAATCTGTGGGAAGTCTGAGAATTCGTGAATCGCACAATCTCTCGGAAACATACCCCACGCAACTGACAAGAAGTCAAGCCTTGAGCGGATGTGTGTATCGCAGGCGAAATTCCAGACATCGTGTGCTAGTTGAGTTTGTTTCGTTCGTTTCTCCAATGTCAGACTGCTTCGTATCTTGGGCTTTGAGGCAAGAGATGAGAGTTGAACATCTCTCAATTGCGCGTGAACTCTTAGGCCCCACCACGATCGATGTCCTTCAAGACCAGTGAATATGTCATCTTGTGCGTTGGTTTCACGGGCCGGTATCAATACTCGCTGCGGGGAAGTATCAGAGCTGTGAAACAATTCTTCTCGAATCTTGACAACCTGACGTCTCCATTGTTCGTTGTCATTCCTCATTTTGCTATCCAATTGCAATGGGGAAAATCTTGTCTGTCCTTGGTTGAGTCGTACTGTCTCCAGCGCTCGATACGGCAACAGCAACGCAAACACAGATACTCCGATAATGACGACTAGGTTTCGGAGCGCCTTAACTGAAGACTTGTAGCTACAACTATTCTTTCTCGACCCCAACATCTTGTGGTCTTGCCAAACGAATAGAAGCAAGGTCAGAACTGCGGAAAGATCTGCATATTGCCAGCGACTATTTGACAAGAGTGACCCAGGTATCATCTTGAGCTCGAGTACCCATCGAAGACCGGATTGTCCCACCGGATGGGTCATATTGAAAATTCCAATAAGAAGCGACCCGAGAATTATTACACCTATGAAACGCTCGATTACAGAAGCCTGTAGGCGCTTCGGATGAATCAACGACCAGAGAGCGATGGTGGCTGCCAAGAGACCACCGCCAAACTGAGTCCTGTTGTGCGACCATGCGATTTGAAAAATCGATCGCGGATCGCCAGGCAACAGTTCGAGATATGTTTCTGGTCGAATCAGTGCAAAAAGAGGAAAAATCATGGTGTGGAGCACCGTGAGTCCGATCGAGAGCCAAGACGTCACGCTCGAAAGGTCAAAATTGCCGACATCATATGTGTAATGAAGAACTCCAGATTCTGGCGACACGGACGGTAGAGCGGACTGCAAACTGAGTTCACGATGAAGATCGAGTGCTCCTGGTAGCACCACAATTGCCGACAACGACAACGGCGTCAAAACCAATGGACATCTGTATATTCGTCGAACAATAGTGCCTCTTCTTCGTACAATCACCAAGCAACTGAGTATCAAAACTGCGGGAAGAAATGTCATCGCAAAGCCATAGTGAGGCAAAATGAGAAGAACAATCCCAACACTGAAGTTCGCAATTCTGACCAGGAGTTCGGCTCCCTGTGGATTCTCAATAAGGTCCTTGTCGAGAACGCTCACCAGGCAGACAATGGCGCCAGCGATTTGTAGTGGATACTGTTGCCATCCGTGCCAGAGCGTGTAAAACGACATCACTCCAATAATTGATATGTCAGCGAAGATGCGTTTTGCTGATGAATACTCATCACTCCACTTTGCGATCCATTGATGAACCAAGATGAACATGAATGTAAGAGCGAGTAGCCACCCAGTCGTAACTACTAAGTTGAGGGGAAAGTACCTCGCGAGATACACACTTGGTAACGAAGTAAGTGATCCCTGAGTCGGCAGCCGATAACCAAGTCCAGACCACTGGTCATAAATCGGGACTCCAAGCCATCGGATTACCTCTCCCGGTTGTCCGCGGGTAAACCAGCCATGCCAAGGCATGCTCGAACCGAGGGAGTAATCGATATGTACTCCACTCTCTATGTTATTTACTCCCAATACATTCCATAGGAACACGGCGACTCCAGCAGGAATTACCGCATCGGCTAAACGCGTTCTGGATCTCGCAGATTTTCGGTTGTTATCAGTAAAAACCGTGTTGTATTGAAGTGTCACAGTTTTGCGGTCAGATATCAGGATTCAGTGGGCAATGACTTCTGAAGCGAAAAATACACCATCGTTCCGCAATACCGATCGAGCAATTTGTGTAACCAATCTGGTGCAGCTTTAAGGTTTGCGACCATGCGTAGCGGGAAGTAGTGGGTCTCGATAGTCGTCACCTTCCACCCAACAGTCTCAAGATCTCTTTGCCACTTCCGAGTAGTTTGAGCGATCCCGATCGGATTATCCTCGCCGTCATACATTCGCACGAATTCCTCGGCGCTGGTCGCGAGTGAAGCTAAATCTGCGCCGGGATGACGTGCTCGCGTCAACTTCATGAGAACTCTCACGAGTGGAAACACCCACCGGCGATGGAGAAGCGACAATCGATACAGTGTGATGAGACCCTGTCCACCTGGGGTAGTCACACGAAAAGCTTCTGAGAAGCCCTTTAATGTGTCCGGAGTGTGATGAAGTACTCCCGATGACACAACAATTTCGAATGAATCATCCGGAAAGGGTAACGACTCGGCATTACCCACCTGTACATGTGCCTTGAGTGACTTTGCTCTAAGCACTGACTCGGTGATGCTTACAGCAGATTCTGTGAGGTCAATTGCAGTAACCATCGCACCAGCGGCCGCATACTTCACCGTCAGCCACCCAGGTCCGCATCCAATGTCAAGCACTCGCTTTCCTTTGGTCTGCTCAAATTTCCAAAAATCTAAGGAGAATCTCTCAATGTCTCCACGTTTTTTCTCATCGAGAATATTCCAGTGCTCAATAGGTGATACACAACCAACTTCATGTGACAAAAGTGGGTATTGCTCCCAATACGCGCGAACGTCATTTATCGAGGGCATTGTGACAGACTAACTTGCCATGAATGAATTGTTGTATCGAACTGAAAGTGAACGCTCTTTTTTGACGATGTCTGTGAATCTGGTCGGTCTTCTATGTCAAGCCACGATTGGTGGGAGACATCGGGAGGAAAAAGTCGGTTCATTAGACGGCTTGGGTTGATTCGCGCGACCACTGCACAACGCCAATCTCGTCCGCGCGTATTGTTGATTGGTGCAGGTAACGGTTCTTGGTATCAGAATCTCGCCGAATTCTGCGAACTGAAGGCAATTGATATATCTCCAAAAATGGTTTCCAGTCTTAGAGATCGTCTCCCAGAGCAACAGAGAGTAGAAGGACAAGAGGCCAAGAAACAGCAAGTCCACGAAGACGCAAACAAAGATTTGATACGTCTTTACCCACGAGGCAATCCAGCGATGAACTTGTGAGAACATGAACCACAAAGAGCCGAACCAA
>Ga0194133_10010414_pt1 | contig 10473 bp, 6 predicted proteins | sample TA2KigOf40mmetaG_FD_155448 | JGI IMG/M metagenome (GOLD analysis project Ga0194133, IMG submission 155448) | Freshwater microbial communities from Lake Tanganyika, Tanzania - TA2015055 Kigoma Offshore 40m | ecosystem: Environmental > Aquatic > Freshwater > Lake | place: Tanzania: Lake Tanganyika... | reverse complement strand
TGCAACACTTAGCCCTGAACTCCCCCCCCCCTTTGAAGCACTTTTAATGGCAGTTTCCAAAACTCCTTCACACTCTCCTCCCCACTTGCCCAAAGTCCTTCAGGGTTGGCAGTAGGCCAGGGAAATAAAATTATGCTCTTTTAAGCTTGGGGCTCCACCAAACCTACATGGCACATGCTTATTTTCAACAAAATTGTTCAAGCCATTGAACACACAATACACAAGCTATCATTAAAACAAATTTAAATTTGATTTTAATAGATAAATGATCTCAAATTTACCTTAATTTATATTTCTTTTAAATGAAGTTTTCTTTGCCAAAGGAATAGTTTGAAGAAGATCCTTCCTGACCATCCCAGTTTTGGGTGTTTGCCAAACATACAATTTGAATGAATTTGGTCAAATGAGTTTGAATAACATAATGTTATTTTTATCACATGTAAATTTTGCAAAGTCGTTGCTTAAATGTTCATAAAATTATGCATCATGGGAGGAATTTTCACACTAAAGTTGAAACAGAATGCAACTCATCTAAACAAGAATTTTGGGTACTAATTTGACCCTGTTGAACTTTTTGCGTGTCAAAAACAATTGAAATTACTTTTTACATCTAAGTCTTGAACCATTATAACATCTCAGAGTGAAACTTTTCACAACTGGTTATACAAAAAAAGATAAGATTTGACATGAAAATTATCTTGATTATTGTCTGACCTGTGAAATTTAAGGGAAGAAAGTTGCATTAGCACTTGGACTTTGATCAAGAAACTCAAAATCTGGAAACACTATACTTATGTAAGTCAAGGCACAGCATAGAGGATGATGAATTCCTTGCGAGAAGTACTGTCAATCGCTCTTTCTTGAATAAGGCTTGATGAAACTGAGAACTAAAATCTATGGTTATGGGTTCAATCCCTGGCCCATGCCTGCAAATTTTTCAACCCTGGATTGTCAAAAAAATCAGCAAAGGACCCTCAGCCAGGGTCGAGTAATCTGCAGTGTGCACAGAACTGCCTATGGCGGAACTCTGATAGAGGTGTCGATTTTGCATTGACATTGCCTGAGTCTTTACTGCAACGGATTATTATTATATCCTTCCCTTGGAGCCATTACACAAAAGATGACAATGAAATACTTTTTTACCTTATTAAAAGATTAGTTTTAAAAAGGGTGCAGCGAGTCTTTCACTAATGCAATTTTCCCAACAACATTTACTTGAGAAAAAACTATTGACTAACCTAACTTAACTTTCCCTAACCTGTAACCTAACCTAACTACCCAATATTTGAGGAAAATGCATTCGGGAAAATGTTTTTGGATAGCCTCATTTTACCAATTTTGGAAAAAATTTATTCATAAAAAACTTGTGGCTGGTAATAAGTATTCTGTCTACAAGAAATCTCAAAACAATAATTGCTGTCTTTTTGGGGCCATGTTGGGTCAATGCTTCATTTAAATGGCTGTTTAAAAAGGTATTTTGTCTTTAAGGTATCTCAAAACTTACATATTTTCAGAATGGAGCTGCTTTTCCTGCCAAAGATGGGTTTGAGCCAAACAATTGTTAATCAGGGTCAGGTCTGATAATTGTTTTGCTGCTCAGGGATCAGCCCTGGCCAGGAAAACTTTCTCCAAAAATGACAAATTTTCAATCATTATATCCATACATATACAATAAAAATATCTTTGGGCTGGGTCAAATCATAACCGGGTGGAAGCCAGGTTAGCCCTATATTTACTGCAGATCAGAGGTATGCGCAGGTCGGGTTGGGTTATGGCCCATCTCTGCTTCCTACTGACTTGATCCTGACTCTTTCTTGCTTTCCAGATCAGACCTTTTTTTCAACTGTCTTATTCAAAGTACTATTAATAGTAAGGTAAGAAAATGTTGTCTACAAATGTCAATATAAACTGTAAAAGTTCATTTCTGTTATTTTTTTTCTATTTTCAGCGTTCCAAAATATCCATGAGATGTTGTCGATTTTTTTTCTGTTCTGTGCATGAACTTGGGCAGGGGGTTATTGATAATTGGGTCCTCATTGTGAAAAGCTGGAATCCTATTAAGCAAGATAAAAACCCTGCTGAGATGCAATGTGCAGACAGAGAAACGTTTCAAATAGACCAGAAAGAGTGAGAAAAACACATTTTCAATGCAAAATTCCTACCCAGTCAGTTGAGTGGGAAGGAAGGGTGGCTGCTGACTTTCAACAACAACAACAAAATATGTTTCATTTCTTCTGGTCAGAGAGATTTTCTTGAGATCTGATCCCTTCTCTCTCTATCTATCTAGCTGCTTAATATTCTTTTTTCTTGGTATCAAGTGTGAAACATTTCATTTCTCTTTTGCTCTAGATATATATATATATATATACATTTTTTTGTCTGACTTCAGATGGATGTTTCAATTAGGGTCTTGTCAGGAACGGCTTGGTTAGACAATGTTGTAATAGTAGCTGCTAAAAACAAGGATCCAGTCTTTCGTCCGTTGATTTGTAGACTCAGAAAAAAAACATGTTTTCATAAAAAGAAATGATTAAATCCACATGCGAGAATCCAGAAGTTATTATTGGCCAATCCTTAATTTATAGATGTCGAAAACAAAGAAGGGATTTTTTTGTGTCTGGGGGATTGAGAGAGAAAAGAATCATTTTACAATTAGCATGAGAGAATTTTGACATTTTGTGATTTGATCTTACTGTGAACCCTTCAGTGTAGAATCTTTTGAGATAATCTTAACACTTAAAGGGTGATTGGTGGACGTGTGAATTTGGGAATGAAACAAAAAAAGAGTTGTAATGGTCTGTCATATAAGCTGGAGGATTTTATTAATATTTTGGATAAAATGAGAGGGAAAAATCCTGCAATAAAAATAATAGTCAAAGTGTCAGCATTTACTGTTACACTTCCCATTTAGCCAAGAAAAGAACCAATAATAAACTGTTGGTTATTAATGGATCAGATCCATGTAGACTTACTCTCAGAGCAATTACGTGAGTAAACGCAAAGAAATGAAAGAGATGTTGATGATATCTTGTGACTAACCCATTTTATGAACAGTAATCCCTTTTAAGAAATAAAAGATGGATGAAAAAGATGCTCACAAAACTTTATTGGGGTTAGTTGTAAAAATAATCCTAAAGTATGAGATCTAACTATCTACTATTAGTAACTTACATCTAAGCACATAGAGAGTAACTAGATAACGTTCTAAAGGCACACAGGCCTTTTTATGAACATATGAGACAGGAGCGCCCATTTTTCAGGGGCACACATATTGTTTATTTATCATATCATCGCTCTGGACAGATCAGAATACAGCTGTTTCAAAGAGGCTGAGGAAATAACCAGGCAGAGGCCTAACCAGGTTATGACCTCAATTTTGTTTTCTGTCTTGTACTAATTGGAGTTGATGTTTGGCTTCACAAGTACCGGTCATTTTTTTAAAGAAACGGATCGGGTCAGGTGAACTTCCCAGAGATGAGGTCAGCAAAATCTCAATGAGTGCCACTTGTAGATACTCTTTTTCAGCTCAAATAAAGCATGTCAAAGGCAAAGTGATCTTCAGCAGTCACGTTCCTAAATGGGTGAAAACAAAGACGTATTGACGAAGCTAAAAAAGGTCATATCAGATCAATTCTGTTATTTTTGACCTCCATCTTTGACCTCAAAGAGCTCCCTCAGTTTTGAAGCTAGAGACTCAAGACAAGCCCATCCCATGCAAAAAATGCACAATTTAGATTTTTCATATTTTGTCTGTGAGCTAAGAAATGAGGGTTTTACGAAGCAGACAAACCAGAAAGGGCAAGTGTGATTATATAATTTAGGACCTCCATCTTTGACCTCAAATATCTTAGACCTCAGAAAAAATATCAAAAAACTGGTCGGTAAATTTTGTGCCATTAATATGAGAATTATTCTTGCCAATTTTTAGCTTTCTGGCTCTGAAACTGTGTGAAGAGATAGAGGTGACAGACAGACGGACAGACATACATTTTTACCCACTGAAGCCCTATTTAAAAAAATCCTCTCTGTGTGCCTTAAATATGATCTCGAATCTCAAAATTGAAAAAAAATCTGAAATAAATGGAACATGAAAGTTTTTAAGATGATGAATAATTATGGCCATATAAATTTGGTTGAAAAATGCACTCCCTTTAATGATTTGAAGATTATAGGGTGAATGAAAATGTTAAGATTTACGTTTCTCGTATCTCCAGACTTTAAATGAAGTCTTTATTCTTTAATTACATCTTGTATTGATGGACTGATTGGAAATTTCACCGTGAAACAATTTTACACCCCACCCTAAATAGTGAAATAGATTTTGAGCTATTAAACAATTTAAGACAATAATTATAATGAAAGAATGTGAAACGGAAAATATCAGTTTAAAATTTTTGAGTTACAAAAATTTGAAAATTTGATTGAATTCAACCTGAAAAGTTATTTTAAGAGGTGGAGGTTTTGTTTATAGTGGTCACACTATAAGCAAGTTTCATGGGGTGGAGACAATTAATCCAGTGTCTTTATGGTGACAAAAAAGACATTCCTGAAAATTCTTTTGATAAAGTTTTGGTCCATGCAGAGTGAGAAAGGCTCCGACTGAAATCTAATCCCATTCAAGATGATAGGATAAAATAAATGTCACTCAATCACCTGTTAACATTTCAAATAGAGAAAAGAAAATGTTTTTACTTACCAGTAACAAAATAATATACATTTATGCATGAAGAGAGACAAATAATGCAAGGAATGGGGAATCTTCTATGTTAAAACTAATTGAGTTGATTAGAGATGGGCCCTGACCCAACCCGAGCATACTTTTGATCCGTAATAAATAAGAGGCCAACCCGTCTTTGACCCGGGTACTTTTTGACCCGAAGAGATTTTCTTTGATCCAAAGGGAGAAAAAATTGAAAAAATTGTTATTTTTAGGGGAAATTTGCCAAATCCAAACCCAAACCAAAGATGGCTGACCCAACCCAACCCAACCCTACAAGCAACTACAATTCTTGGTTTTGCCAGGGCCAGAGATTTGAGACTATGGAGGGCTGAAAAAATTCTCTTGGCTCTTACGCATAATTGTGCTTCTTTCGTCTGAGAGATAGTTGTTGACTTTTTTCCAACTGTGGCAATCTTTTTCATGGTTTTGTTAGACTGTCTTGCTAACCCAGGGTCAAAGGTTACATCCACCAGGATTTGATCTAGGGTACAAGCCTTTTGGTGATTGCCAGCAGCCAGGACTATCCGGTCATGGGCAAACAAAAGTCAGAATACCCTTACCAGCATGGATTCAGTTGTCGAGGGTTTATGATCATGGCAAAAGATGATATTTATTTTATAATTCTGGGTGTATATTTCCCATAAAAAATAAACAAAAAAATTTCTATGATTCTGTGCTGGTACGGGAACCCCAGAAATCTCTACATGTGCAATGCTTGCAAAGTGAGAAATGGGGAAACAGAAAATAAGGTGGAGGCAAGTGCTCCTAAACCTGCAAGTATATGTAATATTTTCATGTGTAGACAGGATTAAAGAACTGACTTAATCTGTTTACTTCTATTCCCTTGCAGAATATTTTTTGTGAAGAGAATTTAATTAAGATATAGTCAAGAGGAAAAAATCTGAGATGGTATCAAAAAGTCGATATCTTGAATTTAATTCTTGTCAAAGAGATATCAATGTTTTTTTCACTCTCAGGTTTTTTTTGAGTATCAGTATGAAAAAACATCTGATTAAATTTGTATTTTTTGTAACAAGAAAACCATATTAAAAATATTCAAATTTTCTTAAGAACTGCAATCTGGTTTTAATAAGTTATTTCTTTAATCAACATGCTTTTTATCAAAAAGTGATGAAATTCATTGGTTCTTGGTTGTGAGGTCAAGCTGCTTCTTGATCCTTCTTAATCAGATATTGTAGTCAATCGAAATGTTGGTTTGAACGACCACAAAACCTTCGAACGAAGAAGTATTCAGTAGGTCGGACCATGAGCATAAGGCGAGGAGAAAGATGTGATTACTGAACTAAAAAGTATGAAGGACTCAGGATCAGGTGAGAAGGAATAGAGTCACTCCATCCTGCAAAGAATAGAAAGAGATGTGAAACCCTGTGACAAACTTGAAGATCGTGTGGAAACGCTCAAGATGATGCACAACCACTCCCTTCAGAAGAGACGTCTAGACTTCAACGAATCAGAAGAAATGAGGTCATGGTCCAATCCAACCAACAAGTGAAGGGAAACCATGCAAAAAAGAATCAGAATAGACACCGTCTGGGCAATCAGCAAATGCCCCGTATCATAAGGCAACCAATAGCGCGACGCAAGAAAAGGCACACAACATAAGAGGGAGGGTCTCAAGTCCTCTGGGCAAACATTTTTCAGGAGCATTGCTTCAACTAGCAGCCCTGGTTCAAAGACAGACAAACTGAATCCTTTTTCCATGAAAGCTGAGAAAATCGATGGCCCTTTATTCTAGTGAATTAAACCGTTATGGGGAGATGATCCACAATTCGTGTCCAAATACCTCTCATACTCCAAAAAACTAAATTTTTAGTAACAAGAGAAAGAGTCTAAGTGATACCTTTACCTGCACAAAGCTAGAGTGGCTGACCTCATCGGAAAAACGTTGATTTGTCTAATGACGGTTCACCTAATGTCATTTTGCCTATGTCGGCTTGCCTACTATGACTGTTCGCCTAATGCCAGTTCACCTACTGTTCACCGCTAGTTAGGAGGGGGGCTGGGGTCAAGTTATGTTATGTTAGGTTAGCAATAAATAATTAGGTCAACATAGACATAAGGCGAAGTGGCAGTAGGAAAATCAACTATTAGGCAACCCATCGTAGGCAAAACGGCTGCTAGACAAAAGGGCATCAAAAATTAGACATATCGACCTCATCTGGGTAAGCTAATAAGCCAAAAGTGAACAATGGAGGTCACTGAGGAAAGTGTGCACTAGAGATGGGCCCTGACCCAACCCGAGCTTACTTTTGACTCGCAGTAAATGAGAGGCTGACCCGCCTTTGACCCGGGTAATTTTTGACCTGAACCCATCACTACACAGCACTATGTTTTGAAACACAGTTTACAAATAAGGGTTAAATGGTTAGTGGTACCCTTAAGCAAGGCATAAATATCAAATCATAAAAGTAAAAAGGGTACTTTACTTCAATTTTTTGTTGAAAGGTTGTAAAACTGATAGAGAAGTGTAAATATTTGGATGCAGGAAATATGCTATTTTAATACAAAAAATTTAAAGGTTTTTCGTCCATTTCTAGTTGAATTGACTTTAATCTCTGGTCTAAATAAGACATGTAGCTTTTTATCAAGTGAAATATATACGGAAAAAGATTTCTTTGCCGCCTTCGAATTGCAGCTGACAAGATGTCGTAAAGAAGCAGTTAACCTGTCGTTAAAAAACAGACACTTTAGAGGTAGAGTTTTTCAGATTACCTCCCTGAGGCCTAAAAGCTTGCCTAATTTTACACCTACATGCAGTATTTTACAATCCAGTTTAACAATTCTATTCAAAAAAAAATTTGAAGTCGCAGCCGCCGACGAAAACTGAACTGAAACTCATTTCAATTTAGACAAAGATTTTGAGTAAAAAATAGTTGGCTTAAAGAAATTATTCCATTGGGTGGGTTTTTTTCCTCTGATTGATTCCTTTTTTTTGCTTGCTTAATCTAATTTTAAGATCTGTTCCAATTTGAGCTACTTTTATAGGCAAAGTTGAAACACTCACCTACTAACTTTGTTTAATTTTGAAAAGTAGAATGAAAGACATTTTGAGTATTTGGGGGTTAAACCCTTAGCTAAGTTAAGAAAATCTTTTGACCAGAGGTTCCTTTTGATTATGTCTGGTGGCCCCTAACTTGCTAGACTCATCCTCACCTTTGGATTGCTAGGTATAAACCTGCTTTGTGGGTTCACCATTTCCTTTTGGCAAAATATCTACCTAACTGGTGCAGGGTAGAGATGGGCCATGACCTGACCCGAGAACACTCCTGATCTGCAATAAATAAGGCTATAACCTGGGTATTTTTTGACCTGACCCAATGAGATTTTTTCGACTCGACAGGATAAGAATTGAAAAATTTTTCCTGACCCAGAGGAGAAGGCTAACCCGACCGGAGCAGCCAAAATTTTGCTGGATCCGAGTCAAAAGTTTTGGCCCAAACCCATCTAAAGTGCAGGGCTGCCATGATTTCGTCCCCAACACCCTTTTTGCAGCATGGTTTCTCCTCATCCTTAAGCAGGCTCTTCACTAGGGATGGGTCCAGGTCAAAAAAATATGACCTGAGTTGGGTTGGGTCATTTTTTTGTTGCTTGCGTTGGGTTGGGTCGAGTCAGCTCAGCAACCTCTGGATTTAGAAATTTTCCCCTAAAAATTCCAATTTTTTATTTTTTTTCCTCGTTTGGATCAAAAAATCTCATTGGGTCAGGTTGAAAAATACCCAGGTCAAAGATGTGGGCCCCTTGTTTACTGCGTGTCAAAAGTATACTCAGGTTTCTTCTGGTCGGGTCAGTGCCCATCTCCACTCTTCTTTAACTTGAGATACCCCTTGTAACAAATTTTGATTTGTAATAAAGTTGTAAAATTGTTTTCTTTAGCTTTTAGGGTTTTTAGCCAATAAACCTAAGAGGTTTGAAGGATGTCATAAACCTTTTTAGGATACTTTGTGTACCAAATTTCTCAGAAAATAGCAAAGCAGTTTACATTTTGGATAAACTTTTTCATCAACACATTTTCATTTTTGTTTCAGAAACAGCAACAGAAAGTTGTTGCTAACAATCTTGGATCATCATTCCAAAAATACTTGACAAATTGGGGATAAGACTGAGAAGATTTTGATGTTATACAAACAATGAAATACCAAGAAAAAAACCTTCAAAAGTTGAAGGTATTTTTCATTCTAATATATATATTCTTATTTTTTATTTCTATAAAGCTGTTCTCAGATTTTTGATGCAATGAAACAATGTAACTTACCACACTGGCTAACCTAGTCACCCAAACCATATTATAGTGGAAAGTCTGACCTCTACAGGATCAAACTGATCCAGGATCATTACCTTAACATCAGTACACCATGAAATAAACAAAGCCAGCCTGGATAAGCTACCTGAACATGCTCTCTTATTTTTACCTCATTCACTCAATATTAATATATTAGTAATAATCATAATCTGTTGCGGTACAGACTCATCCTATGTTGATGTGTGATCACACCTTTATAAGAATCCCCGCATGGAAGTCTACGTTCACTTCAGATCAAAATAACCCTCAAGGAGTGTGCCTTATTGATTTTTTTTTCAACCCAGAGTTAAAAATTGCTGGCATGGGTGGGGATTAAACCCCCAACCTTAGATCTTAGTTCTCAGTCAGGTGCCTTTGACCACTCTGCCTGTTGTTTATCTAAAAGTTCTTTCTTTAGAAGGTAGCTGGTTTATACCTTATTCTTTGTTAGTTCAGCACAATCAACTTTTCAAGAGAAATCTGGCCATAGTCTGCACTCTTTATTTATCATCACTCTGATTTCCTCAAATTCCACAAGATCTGTTGGACAAAATCTTCACATAAAGTTTTGTCAAAAGCTCAAGGAATGTTTTAGCTTCTTATGCATTTGAGGGTCTATTTTATCATGGCCAGACACTAGAGAGGGACCCTGACCCAACCCGACCTGAGCTTACTTTTGACCAGCAGTAAATAAGAGGCTTACCTGCCCTTGCCCCGGGTACCTTTTGACCTGACCCGAAGAGATTTTTTTTGACCCAAAGGGAAAATAATTGAAAATTTGACATTTTTAGGGGATATTTTCCAAACCCAAGCCCAAACCAAAGATGGCTGACCCAACCCGACCTGGGTCAAAAAATTTTGACCCAGACCCATCACTACCAGGCACAGGACCTGACTTGCTCACAAATCATTTCAAGGTAGTAAAAGGTCAAACATTACAATAACAAAATTTGAAGTTATTTCAAGTAAAATTGTAGGCGTTTCAATTGTGTAACGACGGGGCCAGGATCTATCGCTTAATGCAAGTTCGCCAACCATGCAAGTTTGCCTAATCAAGTTTGCTAACTACGTACTAATGTAGAGCCCTATTGGTTAAAAGGAGGGGTTGGTTGGGATAAATGAGGGGGAACTTGCCCCGCAAGGTTAGGAAGGGGAAATATGCTTTGGAGGGTTGGTTTAATTAAGTTAGGTTAGGTTAGGTTTGTTTGACGAGTTCGTAGTTCGATGAGTTCATAGTTTGAAGCTCGTAGTTTGAAGTTGTCAAACTTTCTTGGTTGGCGAACTTGGTTAGTCGAACTGGTATTGGCGAACTTGCATTAGGCGAAAGATGGTGTTACGACTAAGATTTAATGAAATTTCAACTTATCTTTTTCTTTTCTGTTCAACTATGATATGCCATCTAAAGTTGTGATTTAAATTAGTTTCTTTATCTTAGTTTGAGCGAAGGTTTCAG
>Ga0194133_10010410_pt1 | contig 10476 bp, 9 predicted proteins | sample TA2KigOf40mmetaG_FD_155448 | JGI IMG/M metagenome (GOLD analysis project Ga0194133, IMG submission 155448) | Freshwater microbial communities from Lake Tanganyika, Tanzania - TA2015055 Kigoma Offshore 40m | ecosystem: Environmental > Aquatic > Freshwater > Lake | place: Tanzania: Lake Tanganyika... | reverse complement strand
CCTGGGGTCCGGGGGTCGGGTTGGTGCGGTCATGCTTGTGCTAAGAACCATCCCTGGGTTGGTGGGGAGGTCTGTGCAAAATTTGGTGGAGATTGGTCCAGCGGTTCTCTTGTGAAAGAGGGACATAGGTACAAACAGTCTGTTTTATATATATAGATATTTAATGAATAACTATTTCCTTTTAAATTCAAACTCTTCATACATGATCTTGACTATTGTTATGTGACTTCATGGCTATTTTTACCCGAACTTTAATTAAAATCTAATACTTAAGTATATCGAGGCCCACCAACTTACCAACTGTCTGATAACTTCAACATCAATTTGGTTTGAGTTTGAACTTAAAATCCAGAACCTTTTTTCAAGTTCAACAATTTCATGCTCTTCCAGATGTGTAACTCCGGCAAGAGTCTAAAATTGAAACAGAGGCTTGATGGAGTAAAAATAGGAGCTAAAAATAACCAAACCTGATAAAAAGTTGGTGTTTCCAGCTTATTTTGAAGACAAAGGCTGGCCTTGGATCCCAAAATCCATCTGGAAATGGCTAGACTTTCCGGGTAGATTTTCAGCCAACGTTCAAATTCTTCAAATCCAACTCGATTGTGCTAAAACATATGAAAAATTCAACATAATATAAAGGTTTCATTCTAACAGGGCAAAATATATTTTGGGAGCTGGCACTGCCAGGAACAAAGTTCCTATTGGCTTTGTGCTGTTGAGGAAGATTTATAACCAAAGACTAGAAACAAGTTGGTGGATAAAAGCAAAATATTAATCAAGAACTCGAAACAACAAATTTAGCATAAATTGACATTTTCAGAAATATTTCCATTTGGAAAAAAATCAAAATTCACAACTTTTTATTTGAAAAAAATGAAATGGAAGTGAATCACTAAATTAAATCAGCATATTTAATCAAGATGAAGAAAAATGCAAAATCAAAACCAGAAAATCTTGTACCATTGATTTTTATCTTGATTATTTTTCAAGGATTCCTCAAAATCCTTATTCAACATTCAACCATCCTATTTATCAAATTCTTGTTTATACCTATCAAAGCTGGTTCTCAAACAATTTTCTTGATATGTGATGCAAAATCAGAAATATTCTAGGCAAAAAGACTAGATTTGTTGCAAAAGGTATTTCTGATTCCTCTTTTAATTTATTCTTCATCACATTGAATTGAATTTTTGTTTTGTGTTTTTCAAATTTGGCAAATTGTCTAGCAAAATATCAACTCATTTTAGAATATAGGTACTCCCTAAAGCTTACTTCTGCAAATAAGTAAGAAATCTCATTTGGAAAAGGTCCTCTTTCCCATTCCAAGATGGTCCTCTCAACTGACATCCGGTCCAGGGTGCTGTCATGGTCGTTACACAGTAGACCAAATATAACTGAAATGGAAAAAGAGTCATTCAGTCAAAATTCAAAACATCTTAATGGGTTAATAAATCTCAGTAAGAATGTAAATGCTGAGAAGGAGAACGAGATAATGCTGGCATTTGAGATGAGAGCGAAATTCCAGTGATGACCTTTCCAATCAAGAAAAGAAATAATACTGAACTGTTTATTGATAGAAAACAGGGTTTTATATGCAAAAAATAGTTGTTGAAATCTTCTGGCAAATTAGATGAGGGTAAAATATGTTGGCGGGAAAATGAAATGTATGAATGAGAACAGAAAACGGCTGCCTGTTTGGAACGAATTACTGTGGGGTAAGGAATGACAAACTAATAAACCTGTTGCTAATTGTAGTGTGAAATAAAGCAGAATTGAGCATAAACTATGATATGTGTTTACAAGGGCTTTCATCAAATTATTTATTAGACTATTTTTGAGAGATATTCGATTCCATTCTAAGTTTTTATTAAGGACTAGCCAAGGTACCCGGCGCTGCCCGGGTTAATTTGCAACCTGCTGAGCATTTTAAAAATGTGTCCTTCAGCTTTTAGGGTTTCAAGCCCCCCAGGCCCAGGGGGTGAAGGGGCGGGGGTCAAACCTAGACCAAAACCTTCCTTGGTGGGGATGTGTATGCAAAATTTCATCACGTTCGGTGCAGGGGTTTCGATTTCCATTAGTCCTCCACATACCAACAGACAAACAAACAAACATGTGTACGCCCATTTTTATAAAGATAGATTCACAATCTTCTGATATGTCAAAAAAAACTGAGATCCAGTGAAAGTGAAAATGAACTTGGTTTGCTTCTAAAAGCACACTGTGATTCACTTTAAATTCTCTGCCCTTTGCTCATTAAGTCTGATGAAAACATGACAATGTTCACAAAGTACTTGAATTTGCATTCTTTCAAATCCTATTCTCAACAAGCAACAAGGATATCATCAAAATAGTTAGTTTAAACATCAAGAAAATATACATTATTACAAAAGATAACAAAAATTCAATTGAAGTAAAAGGTAAATTTTTACTTGTTTTTGAAATGACTAAAATCTCAAAGTAGGTCGAAATTACAGAAGCCCTTCAACTCAGACTCAAAAGATTAGTAATGTAAACAGACCAAGCTTAGGATAAATATGTTCAGTTTGATCACATTTTTTTGCCCAAAAACCTTCATAAAAGTCTATTTTTAGCTTGGGTTTTTACACCAGAGTAGAATTACATAAATTGGGATTCAGATAAACAGTTCTTACTAACTTGAGCTTGGTGTCATTTTGGTCTTGTTGGAAATGCCTTGGAGAAAGCAGTCAAAAAATCTCATTCATTGTGTACACAAGCTCACTGCAGACAGCTCTGAGATCACGTTTATCCGCCAGCGAGCGAAGCGAGCAGCGAGTTTAGAAATTTCACTAGTCTAGCGGTTTTTAGTGGATGTCTGTCTGTCTGTTAAGTCCATATTTGGGCTCAGTAGGGCTCAGAGGTGTAAACTTTGAATTACATCTCCTCCCTCATTTTTTGTGCCAAATGGAATATTTTTAGGTTTTTGGAAAGAGGAATTTTTCCCAAAAATTTGATCAGGGGATGGGCTATTAACTACTCTTTAACCATTACTGAATTGAGCATATTTTTTATTTTTTAGAAAGAGAATTTCATTGTGCGTATTTTATGTTTTATAAGGTTGTTGATATTATATCTAGAAGTTGGGGTAACTAAAAGGCCGCTCTTGCCTCTGAATGAACCAGCGGTGCCATTTTAAAACAGCAAAAAATGGCGAAAAGCGGCCATCAACTTACGTCTTTAATAGCTACTACAATTTTAGAGCTAGAGAAAAATTTTATTAAATAAGTTTTTTTATTCAAACATTAGGCTAAAAACGTTGTTTTATTAACTTCCTCTAGCTTTTAATTTGAATTAGCTATGCCGTATATCTTTGTGAGCTGGTGGTTAGGTATTTCTCCTTGCACAAAAAATACCTTTCTACTTAATTCAGTTATTTGAGCTCACAGCTTTAAGAATTGAATGGTTTGGTAAGGGGAAAAGGAATATCTTTACAAGAATAACTTTGTTCATTTTCTCTAGCCGGAAGAGTTCTAAGAATGTGCTTTTTTAAATAGTTGTGAAAGGATGGCTTCTTCAGGTATCAAAATATAAAATTTCAAACCCAAATAAAAAAAAACTCGAAAAACTTTTGTTATCACTTTTTTTAAAAAAAATGGTTTTGTCAAGCCCTGAAACTTTGCATAAAATTCTCAAAAAGTTAAAAAGTAAAAACACAACTTCAAAATGTCAAACTGATAAACCTAATATTTTTTGTAGATAAGCATCTTGCAACATCTAGTCAATTTAAGGCACTATTTTGAATCTGGCTCCGAATCATTTTATCTTTTTTTGCATTTTTGTGATTACCTAGCATCAAACGGTGCATGAGGTGGTGCAGTTAGGCCCCACGATCCCAAAATCCCTCAAGTTTTGTTTTAAATAACTTATTTGAAGAAACCCAATTCGGCTTCTTTTTCTCTACAGTAAGCTTTTTTAAATTTCTTTACCAATTTTGTATTACCAATTGCTCTGGTTGTTAAAGAAAAAATCATTCAGTTACATTAAGGTGAATTTGTACTTTTTGATTAAGTGAATTTTAGTCATTTCAACATTGGAATGAAATCAAAATTAATTAAAACTTAAAAGATTATTTAAGATAATTAGCTAAAGTTTCAACTGATTTGGTAAAAAGAAAGTTGGTTTTGCTACCAAAATTCATTTTTTGGCAGAAAAGTGATCAAACTGCAAATAAAATATGTTTATTCATATCAGTGAATTTCATCCCCAAATAGATACGGCTTAGAATTGTATTTGATAGATTTTTCTCCTCTATCAAATCTGTGTGATTATAAGTGTCTGTAAATTCGTTCTGAAATATTCTGCTGGTAGACTTGATTCTATCTCTTTTACTTAGAAATGCATTGTCATGATCACATTCTACTCACATACACGTTTTGGTAATTTTTACATGAATTTGATTTTCATTTTGGGTTGATACCTTCTTGCTGTATAACCCATGTTCAGAGCAGGTTTTTTTGATGGCAAGATAAAACAGGAATTTTGGAATTGAAATTATTCCATAACAGCGATGAAGAATTCAAATATATGTTTGCCTACTGATTTTGAAATCACAAAGACAATGGGAAACGAGCATATATAGGCGAAAAGATAAGATAATTATCACTTGATTGTGTGTAAAATTATAATGCCTGTGGCAGGAGTACTCAAATTTTGACAACTTGTTGTGTCAGCATTATCTCGCTCAGCTGTCAAGAATTAAAAATCTTTATTTTTGAATAAACTGAATAGCTTTAAATTCATTGCGAAAATATTTGAGGTTGTTATTTCCCTTTTGGTTTGGTTAAATTGAAAGAACTTACACTTTGTTTTCTCATCCGTTGTTCCTCTTGTCAAAAGCACAAGTAGGACCAATGTCTCTTTAAATCCAAGCCCTCTTTGGTGAGATCCAACCAGAAAAACAGATGTACTGGGTGAGATAGAGGACACTCCACTACTAACTGATGAACTAACACCTCCACTTCCACCTCCACCTCCGCCACACACAGAAAATATCCTCTCAGAAATGGGAAGGGGTACACTCGAGCCTAGAAGGTCTTTGATAAAGGTAGCCTTGCCAAGATAACCAGAGGGCGATGACAGTCTCCGAAAGGCATCCTGGATCCCTCGTCGCTCTTCTTCACTCACTAAATTGAAAATAATTTTAGCTGACAGCTCAAGCATAGAAAAGGTATTTGAAACATGGTTAAGTTACCAAAAGCAAGTTTAGGAGCTGCAAGATTTAGATTTTTATGTTTTATAAAATAGATGTCTATGAGTCAGAACATTCTGGTTTATCTCAAAAATGGTGTGTACCTTGCACTGCTAAGGAATTCAACAAGATAATATCTTTGAAATGGAAACTGCTCGATTGATGCTTTAAAAGAAGTTTTGAGCTGAGCTTTAATGACTTGACCACTACAATTGTCAACACTTGGCCCAACATTCTCTTGGTTTCAATATTTAGGTCAAATTGAACAAAAGACCTTTTCAAAATAGAAGTCAACCCATTCTTACCTCTTTTAATTGCCTCCTCGTAGGTTAATGGTATCTGTTTCGACTCCTTGGCTCCCATGCTTGGGGATAAACCTTAAGGCTTTACCAACACCTTCTCCGGCTAAAACATGGCTTTTTTGTTTGTCAAAAAACGCTCCGAGTGTTCCAACATTGCTTTAAAGATTGACAAAAAAAATGCCTTGACTTGCAGTGTAAATTTGTGTTTGACTGTTTGTAACAGTTTGTTGACGTCTTAACTCTTGCCATGCACAGATAGATATAGACAAATGCACTGCACAGCCGTCCACTGCAGTGCATCAAGTGAGCAGGAAATGTGAAGAATGCTGCACGCGGTCAAGAGCGCTCTCTCTCTCTCTGCGACCAAACTTCGTATTAAGACGGAAAACCAAGGTATTTTAACCGCATATATTGTACCTTGGAATTTTTTATCACATTTTTCATGACATTAAAAATGTAAACACTGCAGCTTTGAGCCTTGAGGCCGGAATTTTTTAATTTTACAACTATAAAACCATGGTCAAAATCGTTCAATATTGATAAAACTAGACTCTAAATTTATGGAAATATTAAAAATAAAGATTATTTCTTATTTTAAAATTTATTTAAGTGAAGTTTTTCTGTGGCTGAACTTGATCACAATTTGTGTCCTTGATGTAATTCAATATTGAAAAGCTTTTCGCACAGTTTCAACCATGGCATTAGTTTCAACAAAAAGTGCAAAGCTGGTAAGACTTGTTATGAAAGGAAGATTTGTCCAACTTGACATTCACGATTCTTGAAACAAATTTCAGATTTTTCATGACACAATGATACTACCTCTTAAGAGCTTGAGGGAACTTACAACACCTCAAAAAGTGGTTGCAGTCACAGTTCTGATTGGCGGGTAAGTTTTCATTTTGTTATGTTGAACAATTAAACTTTAGAAAGTTAATTTTTTTAACCTCATTTTTCAACATGGGTGATTTTAGGGCTATTGTTGTTTTTATTGGACAAAGGCTAAGGTATAAAAGGTCCTCAAGTCCAGGGAGAGGGAGTGATAACCGTGAGGCAGCTCGACTTCGCGCCCGCCAGTTTAGTCAAAAATTTAATTCTGAGGGAATCTTAAACAATGACAATGTGAATGTTTCAACGCATAGCTGTGGTGAGCCTTTTAGTCAATGACTAATTTCAATTTGAATAATTCTTGCCAAACATTAAAGATGTCAGTAGTCGAAACTGGCAAGAACTTCAAAGAGCGTCGTCATCTATTGATAGAGAAATAGCAGCTTCGAGTGGTTTTACACTTGTTGATGGGACGCCACTCTCGTCTCAGCAATTGGGTGAATCAAACTATATTTTTTTGAATGATTGACAATCGTCTATAAAGCCTAATGATATTTTTCCAACAGGCCTCATGGGAATGGAAGCCCTGGAGACAGTTATCAGTTACTGGGAAGATGCTCTAAAAGCTTCCCAATCAAATACAAATGCTGAAAGGCTGTTTACCGACGTAGAGGAAAGTGAGTTTCGTAAAATGCTCGAGAGTATTTTGGAAGGAGCTTATCAAATTCAGGTAACAGCAATTTCAGACCTGGAGTTGTGCAATTGGTGACTAATTATATGGCAGTTAAAGGAATCAATTTAAGTGTTTCTAATAATTGATGGTGTGAATTAAGACCTTTGATAAATGAAAATGATGAAAAAGGACTTATTTTAGTATGAGTCAGAATACCTGTTTCTGCACGAGAAATCAGTCCTTAATAATCAACGAAATCGTCTTTTGGAGCTACGACAAAAGAGGTTGCGACAATCCATTGAGGTCGACGCAATTTCAGATGATAATAATGAGGCTGAAACTTTGTCAGTTGTTTCTTCCAGTCACAAAAGGCAAGAGATTTCATTTCATGCCTTTGTTCCTACAATTAGTTATTGCAAGGCCAAAAAGCAAGAAATTTTTCAAATAAAAATGAGAAAAAATTGTTGTCGAGTTATTTGGTAAAACTTAAAATTTAAAAATGTTCCAAAAATTTCAAGCCCAAAGCAAAACATAATCAAAAAAAATATTGAAAATTTTAACTCTAGGCTTTGGAGCATATCATCTTTCGAGGAGTCCTTTGTTTCTGCCCAAGATACAGTAGCAGATCTTAAAGACTTTGAAGACTTAAATGAAATTCTCACTTCTGAGGTGGATGGACGCCAAGGATTGTACGTTGAAGCTTTGCGGCACTTAGAAAAAAATAGCATCCCGTTTCGATCCATTAGGTAAAAAGAATGGATATAAAGATATGGCAACACAGTAGCAAATTGGAAAAAATCAAATTAGAATTACGTTTTCTATTGAGATGATCTTCATTTGTGAAAGTGTGTTAAAGAAACAACAAAATGAAAATCCTTAAAATCTTATTTAACAGTTTAGGGTTTCAATAAAAAATATTTCTTAAATCTTGGCATATATGTTACAATTTATAGACATTTGTCCTGAAAATATCCTAATTGCTGGTGAAACCTTTTGATGATGCAAATAAAATATTGAAAGGCAATTTTTTCTTTTAGGACAGACTTTGTTTGCTGTAGTAACGATACAGAGTATTTGGCAAAACTTCATTGCTTAAGAATGGCATTTTCTTACATAATGGATGACAAAGTTCGCCGAAAGTGGTTAGTATTTTTTATTTAGTTCATTCTTGACAGCTTTTTACAATGCAAGATTATTGATTTTTGTTTATCTTCTTTCAACTGTGTATCAAAGAAATTTATCTCTCCAACAGAACTCCTTAAAAAAATCAATGTTTCTTTTTTAGGTGGATAGATTCCGGTCGTAGCATTTTCACTGACCTTATTCTTGAAGCTCAAAAAAATCCCTCTGAGTTTGTTGAGGCATATGATGATCTAATCGAATACCTTAGTGACAAATCAAATATCGATCTCATGGAAGAAGAACTTCAGAGCAGAAATGTGAAGATTATTAATTTTTATGATGTTGTGCTTGATTATATCTTAATTGATAGCTTTGAGGTGAGTCATATTGAACACAAAATTGAAGATATTAAAAACTTTGCATCGATTTTCGAATTATTTTAGGACTTGGAAACACCCCCTTCTACTGTAACAGCCGTGATGAAAAATAATTGGCTCACTAATGGATTCAAAGAGACCGCCTTGCACACTGCTATATGGAGTGTGTTAAAGGCAAAAAGACGACTTCTCAGAAACACACATGGATTCAAAGCGCAAGTATGCGAGAAATTTTAAATGTTCTTTTCTACCTTTTGTTCATCCATTGAATTAATATTTAAAAGACTCGATCAGCTTAAAAATTCGATTCACGAGTAATTGAAAGGACTATGTTTTACTAATCATATTCATTTTTAGTTCTATTCTCTTTCCGAAATCTTGCTTCCGATCCTAGGTTGGGGTTTTTTCGGACCAGACGAAAAGTTAAATGAGCTCATGAATTTTTTTAAAGATCAGGTAACCTTTGCAAGATTAGGCACAATTAATTGATGACCTTTATGCAAACTGTTACCTCAATTTTTTAAGGTTCTTGGCTTTATAAGAGACCTCTATAACTCCGAGTTGGTGCATTACACTTGTGTTGAAGAAATGTCTACAGATATTTGTAAGCTGGCGGAGAAAAAAATTGAAGCTACCATGCAGTACATTTTGAAACATAAGGACAATCATGATTGAAAGAAATCGTACCTATTTATATGATCTGCAAATGTTATTTAGTCCCTAAAGTAGGAAAATTGTTATGAAGTAATTTTTCATGTTTCATAATAAATCCGAGAGGGTTTTTTGTTGAGCTTGAAACAACAAAAGCAAAAATCTGACCAAAATCAATTTAACAAAACAAATAAAGACACAAACATTTTTATTGATAGCTTGAAGGTTCACTTTTGCTCTTTGGATCAAAACCAAACCTATCCTCAGCGTCTTGAATTTTTCTCAACAATTCTATGTTGTTTATCCTAAGCGTTGTTTGATACTCCCTGTTAACTGTAATTTTTTCAATTAATGTGGGTCTTTAACAAGCTTAACAACGCATAAGTTAATCAGACTTACAATAGAGCCTTTGCATGCGTTGACGTTTGCGGTATACTTGAGAAATTTTTGTTTGTGATAAATTTTTTTCGACGATCGTAGCTTCTACTTTGAACAAATCACGTGGAAGAAGAGGACGACCCATGAGAGTGAAATCTTTTGAACCAATCTAAATGTAACGGTTGAAGAAAAGATTATGACTCAGCAAATATTGAAGATTTTCTTAAACAAACCAACAAAACTTTTTCAAGGTTTATTCTCTGTCCGTTTTTTCCGCCCATGTCGCAATTTACCATAAGAAGATCGCCTAAAATGCAAAATTGTTTTATTTTTGTCTTGCACGATTAAATTACTGAAGGCAAATCGATTTTTACAACATCTGGGTATGTGGGACAGAGTGGAGAGTAAGGACTTTGAACTGAACTTTGGGTTTGAAGGAAGGGCCTGCTAAATACTTTACAAAGAACAATCTACCTGAGGTTATTTTGTGTTGGTGTTTCCCTATCCCAACAATTGCAAAAAGCCTTCCACATGATTGGTTTAAAATTTGTTCATCAACTAAATCAATGACTTCTAAAATTACAAAATACAAATAGTTATATTTTGTGAAGAGATCAAAAATATAGCAAAAAACCTTCTGTTTTCTCTTTCGACTCAGATTTGACATCCTCCTCAGTTTGAGCAAGGGTTTGACCGACAGGGTCAAGTTTTATGCTTCTAGGATTTCTTCCAAGAAAATAAGTAGGAAAGTCGGGAATATTTGTCCTCCAAAAGCGTGATCTTGTATTGGGCAGCTCAATAAATAACTTAGAATTTTTAGTTGTAGACAAAAGTTGGGCGCTCTGGCCACAGTTGTAGACACATTTTCTTAACATAATTATTGTATTTCAAGTGGCTTTAGTAAATACTAACAGTTTAGTTTAGCAGCAATTTTTCGTGTTT
>Ga0194133_10010409_pt1 | contig 10477 bp, 4 predicted proteins | sample TA2KigOf40mmetaG_FD_155448 | JGI IMG/M metagenome (GOLD analysis project Ga0194133, IMG submission 155448) | Freshwater microbial communities from Lake Tanganyika, Tanzania - TA2015055 Kigoma Offshore 40m | ecosystem: Environmental > Aquatic > Freshwater > Lake | place: Tanzania: Lake Tanganyika... | reverse complement strand
CAGTTTTTTTGCAAATATTGGTAAGACAAAAAACTTAGAAAAGGAACAAACCCATCAAAGAAAGGTTGTTTTTGAAAATGAAGAAGATACCTAGCAGAGAAGTCTTCTTCTTTCATTTCAATTCATGACAAGCTGTGAGTGTTAATTATAACAGTCTAGTGCAAATAAAATTAAGTAATGTGCATTCTGAAAGTTGAACAATGCAGAACCCTTCACAAGCAAACAACAATAAGACGAGTAAAATAGCGGATATTTTATGAACTAGGGTAAATTAAATTTTTGCCTGCTTGGCCTAACCTAGCTTTGCCTTGAAAATTCCCAAATCTCAGCATCCAGACAAAATTTCGAAAATCCCGTTTGTAACTTTTTTGGCATTAATGAGAGAAGTCTATATGCAAAATTTCAGCCCTATAGCTTTAAAACTGAGTGAGGAGTTTGAGGTGACAGACGGATGGGTGACTTTTTCCAGCTGCTGCTCCCCTATACCACCCCCAATATGTGTGCTTGATAGATAGATAGATGAATATTTATTGTCTTGCGCATGGATGCATAAAATCTACCATGGTCAAAATTCTGACTTCTCCTTCTATTAAAAATGTATAAATGAATTTATGAACTTGAGCTTTGACTTACAGAAATGGATATGTTTTTTAATTTGATCCAATTTTGGCAAAATTTTGACTATAGTGATTGAAATTGGAGCTTTTATTGCTTATCAAAATTATTAATGACAACAGAACATAAAGACAAGTAAAAACACATTATCAGTAACAGTTGAGGTGGGCTTCTACAAAAGAAAAGGGGATTTTTAAAAAACATTTTAAAAGTTCACTTTGCGACAATTTTTTAGTCATTTTTAAGGCACACTGGGTGGTTTTTTTTGTTGGTTACCCTGGGTGGGAATCGAACCCGGGCTGCCGAGATGGAAATCCAGCGAGTAACCAACTTGACCACCTTGATTCCCTGTGTGTGTGAAGACTTGAGTAATTGTGTAGTGACACTAAACTTCCTTGACTTTGAATCAAATAAGTAAGATTTTATAGCCACCTTTTGCAGGTGGTATTGTGTACATCTTTATTGGTAGTGCCTTGCCAAAAAGGGATGATAAGTATTATCTTCATACAGTTGGAAAATATCAAAATATTGACAGTGTCAAAAAATACAAAAAGAGAAAAAGAGGAAAATTTTAAAAAATAAATATTTTGTTTCATTATTTATTTTGTTTCAAGAAACTAAAACAAGCTGAGGAAAAAAGTCATGGTGAATCAACAGTGATTCATTTAAGTCAATTTATTGAGATTGAGCAAATCATCAATAAAGACAAAATTTAAAATTCATTTTTGACAAATGCATTTTCATTCTTAATGTTCAAATCAAAAAAACATGGTAGAAAAAATTCTTAAAGTCTGCACCATCACCATCATCATCAGATGGAGATTTTTATTGTTTTTCATCAAAAAAAAAATATTTTTTCTTTGTAAAAATGAGTAAGCCATAAATGCTGGTTCATTCCTGAAAATGATTATTTGACAAAAGAATACTGTAACACAAAAGTTTACACTTGAAAAGCTTGAGAGTTATTTGAGAAAAGTGCACCCAAGCAGTAGGAAAAATGCTTTGAAAATGGACACTTAATGAAAAAAAAGTGTGAAAAATTGGAATGTTGGATTCTCAAAAGAAAGAAAAAGTCAAAGAATATGGATCTGAATGTTGGACAAAGTTGAAACAGTGTAAGTAATGGTGTTTTGTGCACGGATTTTTGCTGGTTTGTCATAGTGAGTCCCCCTTTTTTTACTGTAGGTTTTGTCAAGACTTGTAACCTAGAACTTTATTCTTCTTAATATGCACAAGTGCAAATTAACAAGTGTTTTGTATAATTGACTTATTCAAATTTTTTTCTGTGTAATTGATCTTGCTATATTTTGGTTTTACAATTTAGCTAAACCCTTGCTTTTTTGTTCTGTGGTAACCTGTGATTTGAGACAGCCTAGGATTGGGTTTAGACCAGTGACTTAACATTTTTTAAGTACGCCTTGTAACACTAAGTCATTTATAAGGCACACTAGGTGGTTTAAAATTTTTTGTTGGTACCCCAGGCGGGAGTCAAACCTGGGCCGCAGGAATGGAAATCCGGCATGTAACCTTCTTGACCACCCTGACTCATTGCTGTTAGCTTGTGTATCTTGCTTAAAATATCTAGTGTTTGTACATCAAAAGTTTGGTGATTTTTGATTATGTAGATCTTCTTTAGCTGATATTTACCATGATAGCAGTTGTACTATTGTTGTCCAAGCAGATTTTGTAACCTTTGTTTGACTGAAAATTGCCTTGGCTTTTTTATCATTCATCCCTATTTTTTAGTTTTTAAAATTATTGTTTCAAAGTTAGCAAATGCCTAAGTTCTATGCTTGTAAGATTTCATGGAGATTATAACATCACTTTGTATTGTCTTTTTTATTGGAAAGTAAAAATGCTTTATTAAGTTTGAAATGAAAAAGCTTTAGTTTAAGTAAACTCAACTTATCCTGTTTGAAATACTGATTGTCTGTAGTTTTCATGTTGCATGAGAGGAGATCATATTGGTTAAGATTAAGGATTTGCAGAAATGGCAGGCATGTTGACTATCACTAAGTGTAAAAATAGCTATCTTTACTTTTCATCGTTACACACTTATTCAACAAGTTTTTGAGCAGGAGCGCTGTGATCAAGAGTGCTCAGGTGCCAATTATAAAAATACTAGCAATTCAAAAACAGCTAAGCCACCCCCTGGGTTCAGTGCCATGCCTCCTTCTGCGCCCTTCTCAGATCATTTCGCTTGCATTATGCTGTGATTAATGGCGCTCAGGTGCCAATTGTAAAAATACTAGCAGTTCAAGTGCGGCTAAGCTTCAGAGCCATGCCTCCTTCTGAGCCATTGCCCTCATTGCGGTCGCGTTACGGGACAGACATTATGGTTTTATGTACATGTATTCTTTTGTTTAACTTATTTCTACAGTCAGGATAGTAACTACCTTTACTTTTGGGATAACATCGATTCATCAAATTATGGTTCACATAATAATGTTTCGCCTATGACAGTTCGCCAACTATGTCGATTTGGCTAATGACAATTTGTCCAATGACAGTTTGTCTGATGACTGTTTGTCTACCATGTCTGTTCATTTAACGGATGGTTTGCCTCTTATGTCAATTATTGCTAACCTAATCAGCATGCCAGTTGACATGCGTCCCCCTCCCTAACCCTGTGGGTTTGGACGGGAGAAAATGTCCTGCAGGGTTAGGAAGGGTGAAAGATGCATTGGTTAGGTTAGGTTAGGTTAGGAATAACCCTATGCTGATTGCGAACAGACAAAGTAGGAAAAACAACAATAGGACATTAGGTGAACCGCCATTAGACAAATTGCCATGGTATCTTTACTTTTCATTGTCACAAACCTATTTAACAGGCTTAAGAGCAGAAGCGCTGTAATCAAGTGTGCTCGGGTGCTAACATAAGAAATAGGCTATGTGTACATAAAGATAAGTTTCAGCTTGGCAATGGCAAACCAGACAAATTAAAGAACAATAACTAGTGGACTCAAACTTGTTTCTGGAATGCAAAATAAAATTGGCCACATATTTAGCTTATGAAAGGGTAGTGTTATTCCATTTTAAAGAGGGTGTTACACATCTCAATGCTTAAACTAGCTGATGATGTAACTTTTTGATAACTAAGATTTTCAAGAATGCCAGACAACAGCTGGCTTCTTAACACTTTTTTCTATAGTTTCCAAAAAGATGCCCTTTGATACTCCATTTAACTTTTTCCTTGCCTTAAGAAGCTCAGTTTACAAATATGTTATGGATCCTCTTTCACCTTCAAAAGGTCAGATTACATACACATATTTCATCATCTTTAAACTGATCAATACAGTTGAGTAAAAGAACTCTATTTTTGTTATTTTACTTCCAACTTTCTAGCCTAAGTTGGGCCAAAATATTTCATTCTTTCTTTCTAACTGTCTGATTGGGAGACAAGATTTCCTGTTGAACATTAATTGAAGGCAAAGGGATATATATTCCATTGGCTAACCAAGTTAGGATTTCTTTTCACTAAACAATTTGCATAAGAGGGTGTTTCAACTATTGTCATTATCTTTTTAAGCACTCCATGCAAAATTTGCTCTGAGGCTAGTATTAATGATTATTGATACAACCCAGGGTCAAAGGTTGGCTAGGGGTGCCACAGTCTGAAACCACGGCCTTCTGATTCCTAGCCTGATGCCGTGACAACTCGGCCTCGGGCCTCCTAAAATTTTACCTTTGTCGAAGAACCTCTACAGTTCAAAAGTAAATTATCTTTACTTTAATGCATATATTTCACATCTATGCAGATGCATCCCATCAGGATCCAAGGACTTTCATTTATATTTATCTCACAACCTATCTATCCACATTCGATTCCCCAGCACACTTGATCGCACTGAGCTCTTACTTCACACGCTATTAAATAAGCTTCTGCTCCCAACAAGTTAGTTAGTTATTTACAATTATTCTTACCCATAAGAAAAACTGGATCTAAATTCAAGTTTATTTTGTAAGTTTTACTCTTAATATTTTTGTACTTTCTCAATAAAATACCGTTAGCATTTTATCTCGTCTTTTTCTCTATAAAACTACTGTCAAAAGAGGCATGTTTGATTTTACCGGGCCAACACTCTCCTGCTTAAGAGATCACTAAAGGTTTGTTTGCAAATGATCTCAGGGATAGTCTACATTTATTCCTGATTACTCCGCATCATGATATTTCTCAACAGGTTAGCACCATTTGACCAGCGTGTGTTTGGGCCAATCATCATTAAAGATTTTTCATGATCAACCTCCTCTTCCCTGCCAGGCCCAGTAAGCCTGGAGAGGTCAAGTCCACATTAACATGTGTGTTTGACAAAGGGAAAATGTCGATTCGCTAATGTCGGTTTGCCTAATGTCGCTCTGCCTAAGAGGTTTCGCTTACAGAGGGGGAAACATGTCCCTCAGGGTTAGGGAGGGGGACACATGCCCCGCAGGCTTAGGAAGGGGGAAACATGCATTGGTTAGGTTAGTTTAGGTTAACAATAAATTGTTAGACGAACAGACATTAGGGTAATCATCATAGGTGAAACGTCCGTCATATGAAAGATCATTAAACATATCGACATGTTATCTGTGATGAAATAAGTCAGTTGGCATCTGAAAGTGCTCGCTTCTTCGGTATTGGGTAAAACTTTTTTTCAATCCAACCCCAATTGTCAACCTAATTTTAAGGTTCTTTAAAGCAAGATGAATACTCTACTTAAACTCTGAAAGGATAATTTCTGGTCTGTTTTTTGTCCTAAGCATGTGTTGTTCTATTCTAGATAGTTTGTTGTTTTGGTAGCTGGCTTTCAATATCATGCCATGTTCTTCAATTATTTATTTACCTATCCATTCTCAAGAGACTTTGTTACTATTTCATTGCAGGTTGTTTGGATAGTGTCTGAGTCTTTTCTGGAGAAGTAAAATGAACGGCTCTCACATTTACTTTGAGCATGGAACCTATGAGTCTGAGAGGTTAGCAGCAGAACAGAAAAGAAGACAGCAAATGAGGTATGTTTTAGACTGCTAAATATTTTGAAAGTGATAAAATAATGTAGTTTTTGCTTAATTGCAGAGAATCTAGTGTAGAGCTAAGAGAGCTTGAGAGTAAACTTAGGCAAGCCTATATTAACAAAGAGTTGTGTGCCCAATTGACAGAAAAGGAGAAGGCCAAAAAAATTCAACAATTACAAGTAAAAAAAATGTCAAATTGAAAAAAAGGATTTGCTTTTCTAAACATTGACTTCTTTTGAAGGTAAAAGAGGATGCAGAATACAATGAATGGTTAAGACAGAAAGCAATTAAGGAGGAAGAGGAAGAAGAGAAGCAAAATGTTAAAAGGTATTTAGAAAGGAAACTTTTTTTGTATAAAATGCTAAGAATGTTTGTAGAATGCAAAAAGAAGTTAGAGCTATTACATTTATTAAACTCAAAATAATTCATTTTATGTAAATTATTACCGCAAGCGAGCGCAGCGAATGTAGGAGTTTAGTATTTTTATACACGGTTCAGACCCCATTATGGATGTCTGCCACTTACATCTCCTCCCTGAGTTTTTATGCTAGAAAGAAAATATTAGTCCATTGAATTAAGTAATTCCCTCCCAAGAATATTGTGTACCAGTTTTTTTTTTAAATTTTTGACAGAAGCTGAGATATTTAAGTTAAAAGTTTCCCATGTTGGTTTAAGCATTTAAGCCAACAAAATGGCGTTGTTAAGACAACTGACACTGTCTAGTTCGTGCAATTGCGGAAGTTAAGTATTTTTCCTATGACAAAAAATACCTGTCTATTTAATTACTAGAGGCTTTTGAATGTACAATTGGGTACATTGTTGAATCAGATGATGAAAATACTCAAGGTAATTATTTTAAAAAGAGCCATTGCATTTTTATATTAACCTGGCAGTGGATATAAATTTTTTTAATCTGGGGTTAAAAAACTGTTGATTTGGAATGAGACAGAACTCATAATTTTAGATCATAGTTTTTGTCAGGTGCCTTATCTATAGACCCTAAATGTTGTATGTCTTTTCATTTAAAAAGAAAACTATTTTTCTAGAAATAAGTCAATAAAAAGTCTTCAAATCTTTGGCAAAAACCTTGGAATGTTGAAAGAAGTTTGAGTTATTGGACTCAAAATGCTTCATTTTATGTACACTATTGCATAAACCTTTTAAATGTAATGATACCATGTCAATTTGTCTACAAGTCTCTTCGTCTAAAACGGTTCGACTAATTGTCGATTCGCCTACTGCCAGTTCACCTAATGACTGTTCGCCAAATAATGCTTTAGGTTGGTTGGTTGGGTCAGGTTAGGTAGTCATTAGGCAAACTGGCAGTAGGCAAACAGTCATAGTATAGGTGAAACTTCGTAGGCCAAACAACATAAGGCAAAATGGCAGACATTTCCCGAATGTTAATTGGGTGACGTTTAGACTCTCGCGATGAAAAGTCTTGGTAATTATCTCAAAAAGAGCCATTACATGTCAATATTAGCCAGACAGTAGATGCCTTTTTTATTGTTATTTGGGATGATAAAATTGTTGACATATCCATAGATTGAACCCATTAGATCATAGCTTTCTGTCAGGTGACTTTAACTCTTTTGCAACAGCAGCACCCTATATTTTGTATGTTTTTCATTTGGGTGAGACACTTCTTCATAATAAATCCCAGTTTTTTTGCTTTTAGTAAGGATTGGTTAACCTCTTATGAGGTTTTAATGAAGCTCTTATCGTAAGCAAGTCCATCAAAAATAAAAGTAACTTTTGTTTTCAATGAAATCTATTTCTTAATTGCTCTCAAATAAACATAACCATTACAACGCCAGTCTCTCGCTTTGTTCATAATCACAAGATTACAGAGGCTGTAGCATTAGAGCCCCAGTCCAAACAAGAAAGAGAAGGTTTCGTGATACGCCAGATAGCAATCCCATAAAATAGAGCAGAAAATTATACTTTATCAAGGGTTTTACGTTACTTTTCTTAATAATACTTTGTTTATATTCAGGCGTCAAGATCTCCATCGAGCATTAGATTCTCAAATAAGAGAGAAACGTGTCAGTATGTATGAATTCCAAACTGATGCAGATGAAGAACGGCAAGCTATTGATGACATCATATCCCAGGTTCCAAAGTGTTTTTGGCCCTTGGAGGCCTTAGACTGCAAGAAAATCTTAACATTTGGCTTAAATTAGGTGAAAGAAGAAAATCGTCGAAGGCAGGAACTTGTTTTACAAAAGAAGGCCTCACAAAGACAAGCAATAGATTCATTCATGGATAATAAAAAGTTGTGGGATGAGAAAGAAAAGGAAAGACTAAAAATAGAAGATGAAAAGTGAGTTTTTTAAGTAAATTTATTTGAAAGCCAAGACTTTTTATTGTTTGTTTTGTCACGCCTAATTGACTATTTATTGTTTGTCATGAATTTTTTCCTGAAATTGATCTATAAAAAATGTTGAAAAAGTTTTGGTTTCAAAATAGACTTTCTCTCAAATTGTATTGCCATGTGAAACCCTCATCAAATGTTTATGAAAATTCTAATTTGTATTCTCCAAATGAGAATGTCTGCAAAAGTTACCCAGTCCTCTTCTTTTTCAACTAAGATAGTATATTAAAAGTTGTAGAAACAATTTAGTCTTTAGCCGTGGCTGAGTGGTTATGGCATCAGGCTGGGAATCTGAGATTCTGGGGTTTGAAACCTGGCAGCTCAAGGCAACGTTTGACCCTGGGTTGCCAAAAAAATAACAAGTGATTCCAAGTCAAAACAGTGTGCCTTTAGTGAAGAAAAAAATTTGCAAGGCACACTTTGAAAGGTTAAAAAAAGATCCTACCCTACTCCAGTATGTATGGTTTGGGTCCCCAAATATCAAGGGTCTGCAGCCTCAAGGTGTGAGCTAGCTTGTATGCTGTCGCCAAAAGCGCACGCATGATTGTTTTTTAAGTTTTGGTGAAAGCCAGGAGGACAAACTTTTTGGCTGGAGTTTTGGCAACCCTTGGACAGATACTATCTGGGTACCCAAAGCTAGAGATGGATCGGGCCACAATTTAACGGATTGGGCCATGTAATTGCAAGCATAATCTGGACTGGGTTGGGTGATATGAAATTTGACTGAGGTTAATCAGGGCCAGGTTAGTACTAAAGTTTAAACCTAAAAGGAAAACTATCTTTTGATAAATTGTTGCCCAAAATGCAGGATAGTCAAAAATCAGGAAGAAAGCACAGTTTATTTTTTTTTAATTTACATTTTCATTATATTTGTCTAATACCCAACATCATGAAGAAATTTAAAGCTGTGTTTTTTTAGGTGTACCCTAATGTAATACTTACAGATCTCTTGACCAACCCAGGCAAATTCTAGATTGTTTAAATGCTTTAGTCTATTTTTTATCGATTGTCTGCCAATTTTCTTAGTGGAACTGTCCGTGAAATTTTCCCATCCTGGCACTCTGTCATTGATGTAAGATGCTCTATATAGTTCTTCAGACAGTCTCATATCAGACTTGTTAAAAAGTTTGATGGCAGTTGACGCAGTCGTGTACTGTGACCACATCCTGGGTGGCGCCATCTTTGAGGCATTTAGCCTGGTAGGGTGTCCTTTTTGAACCTGAGTCTGACCATTATAGGAAAATGAAGTTTACTAAACTTCATAAGCAATTACATCCAAAACTGGTTTTATTATCTCCAGCCATGTACAGAGCCTCTAGGCCCTGGTGGTTGATGAGGTGAACAACAGGTCAAAAAAGCAGAGTCTGTCACAGCTGTAGTATTTATCATCAAATAGCAAGCTGGATGTGCAGTTTTGTATTAAAAGAAAAACATTTTGATAAAGTAGAGATTGTGCAAACAAATAATTATGAAAACAAAGTCCTTATCATAAAAGTAAACACTAAGATTTCACATCAAACAAAACAGAATAACTGGATGAAGATACTTTATTACATTCCTTGCTTATCTGTCAGTCACAGCTTTTGCTTTTTATCTAAATATGTAAAACAAACAGGGTATGTCTGTGTAAAAATTTCCAAAAATGATGTCTTATATTTTTTGAAATTTTTCAAATTAGCCCCTTGTGAAATTTTTTTTTCATTTAAGTTACCCTGAGGCAGGGAAATTTTGTTGTTGAGTAAGCCCAAGGGTCAGTGGTTGCTTGGAGGTGCCGGGCTCATACCACCGCACTACAATTTGTAGCCTGATGCTATGACCACTCACCCACAGAAAGAACCAATTGCTAATAAAATTTTGATGGACCTTGGCCCAAGAGATTGGCTCTGACCCAAGCATGCTTTTGATCCTCAGAAAACAAGGGGCCAACCCGTCATTGACCCATTAATTTTATGACCCAAAGGATAAAAATTGAAAAATTTGGGAATTTAGGGGAAATTTTCCAAACCCAGAGGTGGTTGACCTTTCCTTACCTGAGAAACAAAAAAATGACCCAACCCAACGCGGATCAATAGTTTGACCCTGACCCATCACTATACCCCATACATTAAGAAAGTTTATGACCCCTTTGCCAACAATTTTTTTTCCACAAATGAAGAAAAATATCAGGCATCTCTGTCAGACTGAAGCAGATTAAGTTTATTTCCAAAGTCATTTGGGAAATGGTACCACTATTTGTCAAAGGTGGAGGTAAAAATGGTACCAAAAAGAAAATGGAGGAAATCAGAGGAAAAAGGGTGGGGTCTCAATGGTGGAGTGATCACCATGTCTGTATTCCACCAAATGATTTCCAGACAGTACAAAAGTGTGTCTTCCATTATTAATTTCATCTGACATACATAAAAAAAAATCATTCTGTGAGCCTTTAAAAAGCATATTATGTTGTGAAAACCATTGTGATATGAAGCAGACCAAAGTCTTGGTCAAAGTCTGTTCAGA
>Ga0194133_10010408_pt1 | contig 10477 bp, 10 predicted proteins | sample TA2KigOf40mmetaG_FD_155448 | JGI IMG/M metagenome (GOLD analysis project Ga0194133, IMG submission 155448) | Freshwater microbial communities from Lake Tanganyika, Tanzania - TA2015055 Kigoma Offshore 40m | ecosystem: Environmental > Aquatic > Freshwater > Lake | place: Tanzania: Lake... | reverse complement strand
TTTATCGTCCTTAGTTCGCGGGTAAAACAAAAGTAACAACGTACAAAAAAGAATTATTCCTGCTTGGGTCTCAAGAAACGATTCTACCAAAAAATTAATAAGAAACACAACCAATATCAATAATTGCCATAATTTTCTTTCAGAAAAAAAGTAGGAAGACAAGAAAATTGACAAAAGTATCATAAAACCAACCAATCCAAGTTGGACAGCCGTATTTAAAAACTGATTGTGCGAATTTAATCGTTCCTTCGCAACTCCTTGATTGTAATATCTTAAATTCTTTTTTGTTAATTCATCATCGTAATCGCCTGTTCCTGTGCCAAAAACAAAATTTTCCTTCCAAACATCAATTGATGTATTCCACATAATGACACGTGCAGTATTGCTTTCAACCGAATTATTATTTCTAGTTTGAATATTTCCCATTGCACTAAACATAGTCTCAAACCTCGATTTTATTGGATTATTTGTAAGTAAAATTGAAGAAAACAAGAAAATTGAAAAAGTCATTATCCAATTAAACTTTTTTTGTTTTGATTTCAAAAAAGAAAAAAATTGAACTGCCAATACCAAAAACAAGCACACAATCCCGGCTTTCGACTCTGTTTGTAATGCACCAACACTAAAAAAACAAAGGAGAGCTATTGTAGAAATTGAAAAGTCTCTTCGCACCTTCTCAAATAGCAAAATGATACCAATAACAAGGTAGCAAGCAAAGTAGCTGCGGTGCATGAAAATCGAAAATCGGGAAGATAAAAACTCAAATTGCCATGAATTTTCAGATTCTGTAAAAAAACGCCAAATAGCAAGTATTTCATACATACTTAGCGCGAACGTTAGGGAATAAATTAATAGTTTTTTCCATTCTAAATCTCCCCATTTACGCACTGTAAAAAGCAAAAGGAGAGGCATTAAAACAAAAGACATTTTATTTTCCAATTTTGACAAGGCGAACAAAAGATTATCTGTCCAAAAAACACCCAAAACAAGTAATGCGTAATAGAGTACAAAAAATGGCACGGGACCGTGAGAAAAATAGTAAACGAACTGAGATTTCATTATTTTTTTTCGATTAAAAAAAAGTGAAATTAACATGAGAATAAATCCAATTGCTAGAAGTTTTTGATAGACGATAGTAAAAAAGATAATCCATGAAAGACCCAAATCTGCGAGAGTGAATTTAGTTGAGAGGTTTTTTATTGAAAATACCATTGACTAATTATTACGTATAAAATTGAAATACAAGAAATTACATAATAAAATTCATCTGATTAATATAATTTATTATATAATTCTAACAAGTTTATTTCTTGAGATTTCCAAGAATATTTACTATTTACTTCTAAAATACCTCTATTTACAATTTCTTCTACATTTATTTGATTATTCAATACTTTTTCTATTTGTGAGGCGATTTCAAATGGGTTTAGGGGATTAACCAAAAAACCAATCTGTTTTTCTTTAACGAATTCGTACAACTTAAAATCTGAAACTATAAATGGAATACCAATTGCCATATATTCAAATATTTTAGTTGAGTATGATCTAATATAATTAGGTACAGGATGTAATATTGATAAAGCTACTTTTGACTTTTTAGCATATATATATGACTCATCTACAGGCAATCTCCCATAGAAAATAACCGAATCCTTAATTTCACAATAACTAGGCATCAACTCAATATTACAGAGCACATCATCAGATAATGGGCCTATACAATGAAAAGTGAAACATAATTCTTTCTTCTTCAAAATCGCCAAAGCCTCTATAATTTCATAAATTCCTCTTTTTTCTGAAACTAAACCAACATATAAAATTCCATTTTCTGATTTTTCTGATGAATGAAAACGATATTTTGAAAGCAACTCAATATCGGGGAAATTTAGAACCTTGGTAATGGATTTTGCTTTTCCATGAAAAATTTCTTCATACGAATCTTCAGCAATTACAATATGAAACAATTTTGATGATATCCATTCAAAAATTGAATAAATGCCTATTGTAAACTTGGGGAATTTCAACCATTTTTTATCAAATATTTGAGCTTTCACATTTTCATGAACATCATAAATCACAGTTTTCCCCATTAATTTCAATAATATTCCAACCCAAATTAATTCAGGATCATGAAAATGATAAATTTTTGATTTAGTCCTAAAGGCCTTAATTGATATTTTCAATGAAATTATTGTAGCTCTATACAATCTACTACTGTTATTTTTTTCGACGCCAATAACATTTACACCATGAATATATTGATCCACACAGTTTGGAGTGATCAAGGTGACTGTATAGCCATTTTTTGCCAAAGTAACACACTCTTTAAAAAATATTCTAGTATCATTCCAACAGTGAACGCTTGAAATATGACAGACTCTTTTCATTGATTCAAGGCTGTTTTATAGAGATTAATAAATTTTTCCCGATTTGCTTCCTTTGTACCATCAATCATAATTCTTCTAGAATTAAGTTCTTTAGCATTTTTTTCATTAATCAAAAGTGCTTCAGAAATAAAATCCCTTTCTATATCTTTCACTACGATTCCATTAACGCCTGAACTTACCCATTCGCAATTTGCTGGCAAATCAGATACAATAGGAATACAACCACACGCCATTGCTTCAAGAAGACTAATCGATGTTGCATCAGATTCGGGAATTGAAATCCAAATTTTTGACTTTGAATACCAAAATTGATTTTCTTCTTTCGAAACCCAACCTACAAAATCAATATGGTCAATTAAACCCAGTTCGTTAGATTTGTTAATTAACTTTTCCGTTTCTGAACCAGTGGCAGCAATAACCAAACGCCATTCACTTCTCTCAACATTTGACAAAAACCTTCCAAATGCTTCAATAATCTTATCCACCCTGTAAAGCTTTTTATGTAAACGATTAGAGTAAATAATCTTCTCTTTTTGTTTATTTTCTGGTATTACATCAATCCCGAAATTCGCAATCAAGATATCTTCAATAGAAGGAGCCAGCTTTTTCATTTCAGACGCCATAAATTTGGAATCAGAAGTATGAAAGTCTGCTTTGCGCAAATTGTATTGAACCATCAACTTAAGTAGATAATTACTTTTCGGGACACTTAATACATCACTCCCCCAAGCAGTTAAGACTGTTTTAATTTTCATTTCGCGATTCGCTAAAAGCCCATAAAACGCATAACTATTCGCCTGATGAATGTGAATTACAGAAGGTTTAAATTGTTTAATGATTTTATTTATTTCTTTTACCGTTGAGAATAAACTTTTAATTTTCAAATTAAAGCTCAGAACAATTGTTGTGTAATTATAATGGGTCGATTTTTCATTAGTGACTAAAACTATTTCATCAAAATAATCTTCAATTAATTTTAGATACTTGTATGTATGAATTGTATTTGAACTAATTAATAGCAGTTTGCGCATATAAATAAACTTAATTAAATAATTTTCTTTTTGTATAACAATTAATTAATTATCAGTTGATTCCTATCAATCTTTTTTTAATCAAAATTTGATTTTATTACAACATCATCAGATTCATAAACTTCAAACCATTTTAGTTTTGATTTGCTCCAAAATTCAGATGAATAATCTCTACCTTTTTTAAAAAAAATCATGTAACATCTTTCATTTTCTTTATCGGAATACTGTGAAAACCAATAAATCACATCTCCAGTTAGGTAATAAATTCTATCCGGCTCATTCGAAAAACATTTTATTTTCTTGTCTAATCTTTTTATTGCTTGAATTGTCTTTGGAACTTTATTATTTGCAGAGCTAAAATCCATGCCTGAATCTCTTGCATAATTAGTTAATAAAAAAGTATAGATAAATGCACTACTGTAGAAATAAGTAATATACCTACTTTTTGTTTTTAATAAATAAATCAAAAAGATAATTATCAAATAAATGTATATTGGGGACAGTGTTCGAAAATAATATGGTGTAAAATCAAAAAATGTATTTGAAACCATTAGAAATAAAAAATATGTCCAAAAATGGATAGCATAGAGCTGGAAATTTTGATCACTTGATTTAATTAATTTGAAAGTATAATAAAAAATTACTATTATCAGCAATCCTCCAAGTATAATATTAACAGTCTTTGAAAATTTTATTGGCATAAAAAAGGAAAAGGAATTGAGAAATAAATCTTGAAAATATTCACTAGAAATAGGATGAAAGCTTACATCCCTATTGCTAACATTTCCAAGCAATATTTTATTCCTTAAAAACCAAAGAAAAAGTGGTAAAAGCGAAACAACTGAAAAGACAATCAATAATTTTAGTTTGCGAAAAATTAATGTTTGTGAAGATTTAATAAAGATAAAAAGAAATAATGTTATAAATACTGTTACACCAACATATCTTGTAATACAAGCGAGAGAAACAAAAATTGCCGAAATAATAATGAAAATAAATTTATTTTCATTTACAAATCTGACAACAAAATAGAAACTAGCAACAGTAAACAAAAAAAACAATGGTTCAGACCAAGACATTAAGTAAATATTTGTAAAAGAAAGGTTTATGAGTAAGAATAATTGAATTATTACAATTTCTATTGTCTTTAATTTATTTCTAAAAACTAGTGCAATCAATATTAAGAAACTCGCTAAGCAAATTGCATTTATCATAATGGCTGAAAAATAAAAATCATGAGTAAACCAAGAAAAAACAGCCAAAATAAATGGATAAAAAGGTGGATAATGAACTAAATATTCCATCTCTGGGCCTTTCAATATTGTTCTGAATTCACCAATATGGACAAAACTTTCAGCCGAAGAAATATACATCGTAGAGTCGGGGGAAATACCAATTCCAAATCTACAAGCAAAAAAAACATAAAAAAAGGAAATAATAGGGACTACTAAATAAAAATAATTTTGCTTGCTTGAAAAAAATAATCTAGTAGTTCTTTGCATGTTACATAAACTTATATTTGATTATACAATATATCGCTCTGAAACCATCTTTCCATCCAATTTTTTTTCCTTCTTCATAAGTTCTTCCATAATATGATATTCCAACCTCATAGATTTTTATTTTTGGAATCCTTGACAATTTTGCAGTAATTTCTGGTTCAATTCCAAAACGATTTTCTTTAATTGTTATTTTCTTTGCAATAGATGTACGAATTAATTTATAACAAGTCTCCATATCTGTTAAATTTAAATTTGTCATCATATTAGAAAGATTAGTTAAGAATTTATTCCCTATTGAATGCCAGAAAAATAATATCCGATGAGGATGATGTCCCATAAATCTAGAACCATAAACAACATCTGCGTTATCCATAAATACAGGTTTAATCAATAAATTATATTCTGGGGATCATACTCTAAATCAGCATCTTGTATAATCAAATAATCACCTGTGCACGATTGAATTGCAAGATTAATTGCTGCCCCTTTACCCATGTTTACTGATTGATTATACAAACGAATATCCATTTCAGGATTATCATCAATATATTCTAATAAAACTTTCTCTGTATTGTCTTTAGAGCAATCATTAACAATTACAATCTCTTTAGCGATTGATTTCTCCAAAACAACTGCTTTAATTTTATCTAGTATCAAATGAATTGTTTTTTCCTCATTGTATGCTGGAATTAAAATTGATAACTTGCTAAATGTCATAAAATTTAATAAAATTTTCGGTGCGTAAAGTTAGCTATTTTAAGAATACATAGTCACCTAATATATACATTGAACTGAAACTTTCCTATTATAAAAAATATAACTTAGGGTCTGCTGAATCCGCCGAAGGCAGCAACGAAGTTAAACTCACGTCAACGAAAATTTAAGTTAAAAATGCCAACTTGTTGCATGAACCACGTTTGGATTTGGAATTTTATTTTGAATAATAAAACCTTAATCCATAGCAGTGCCACCTCAGCCAAATGGACTAAGTTGAGCACTAAAATGATGCTAGCAATCCAAGATTGGCTGGTGTTTGCAAGTTTTGCTTTAACACGGTCTAAACCGTATGCTCTTTTTGCTTGACCGAACTTTCCTTCTATCGGATTGCGTTCACCAGGACTTACTTGATTTGACAATGCCTCTTCCGATGGTCTTCCGAGTGGTTTAGCCTTGAGTATTATTCCATTTTCTTTGAGGTAGGCTCGATTGTATCTGTTACAATAAATTTTATCAGCTAAAACGTAAGCTGGGTAATTACCAAATCGCTCTTTGTATTTTTCAACACTTGCTTCTAATCTTTGTCCTTCATTGAATGCGTCCCAGCTGAAGTCATCAATAAAAGAAAAACCATCTACCATTGAAACATTGATTTTCGCTCCAAATTCAACTTTTGCTGTTGATTTTCCTCTAACAATTGATCTAACATGCGGTTGATGAATGCTTACTATTCGGTGGTCAACGCTATGTGTATTATTGCTATACATGTACTGCTGCTGTTCATAAACATGCTGAATAACAAACCAGTATTTGTATTGCTTTTGATCAAATGGAATCGTTTCACATTGATCCAATAGTTGATTAATCGAAGTGATATTTCTACGCAGATATCCCAACTGTTTTTTAATTGCTGTTCGAATATTTTTTCGGGATTTAGTTTTCTTTTGAGCAATATTCAAGTAATCTTTTCGAGCAATTTCCCTGTAATTTCTTGGCTTTATCATTTCTGTAGAATGCTCAAAAACAAAGTCCATCAACTCTTCCGATTTCATCCGAGCATCGTTCAAAATATCCAAATCAGTCGGATAAGCAATCTCTTGGGGACAAGCTGTAGCATCCATAATCAATGAACCTTTATTCCGATTAGTGTCTTGATTATCATCTGATTTATCTTTTTGCTTGGCTTCAATTTCACGTTTAAGTTAAGCAATTCTATCATTGATTGCATTGATTTGCTCTAACCCTAAACGCTTACGAAACTCTACAAACAAAGATGGGTCGAACGGAGGGGTATCACAAAAAGAGGAATACTCCAAGAAATATTGCATGTAGATGTTCTCACTAATTTGATCGACGGTTTCTCTATCGTCTAAATCACATATATGCTTTATCATTATTGCACCTAGAACCAATCTTGGATTCAAATCAGGACGACCCGTTTCTTTCTGAGGAAAATGTTTCCTGTAAATGGAACATAAATCATCCCAAGGCAAAAGCTTTGCAAGTTTAACCCAACGATTCTCAGGATTCAATGAACGTTCAAACGGACTTTCAAATCCTGCTAACGATAGCTGGCTTGGATTGACATATTTTGGCTTAGATGCACGGTTTTTCGCTGTTTTTTCATTTTTCCTTGCACTTGATTCCATAAAATCAGCAGAAATCCTTTATCTGACAAGGATTTTTAGTTTTTCAGCAGACACTAACTTAATTAATTTTACTCTGAGATAAGTTTGGAAAATCGAAAATACAAAAGTTGTTATCAATGATTTAAGAAAAAAAATAACTGTTGAGTTATGTAGCTTAAAACTTAATTAAACCCGAGTGAAATCATATTAAAATCAGCTTTGACCTGAGGAATCGTTGAATCGGGATTTTGTTTGTTAGTTAGTAATAGAATCTCGTCAAAATACTCCTTTATTAAATCAATGTAATTGAATGTATGAACTGAGTTTGAACCTATAAGCAGTAATTTCTTCATACTAACTCATATAGGTGTTTTTCAGTTCCGGATACTTTTCCAGAAGTGCATTATCTTTATCCCGAACATCAGCCACAACTTTTGCCGGATTTCCCGCAATTACTGAATAATCAGGGAATTCTCCTTTAACGTAGGAGTGAGCTGCAACAACGCAACCCTTTCCAATTTTGGTAGAAGGCATAATTACAGAAAATGGCCCAACAAAAGTAAATTCACCAATTTCTATTCCCCCTCGTTCATAGCCAATATGGTCAGTTACTTTCGAATAATTAGAACCATACAAACGGATGGATTGATGGCTTGAATGCGTTGTTAAATTTACGTAAGAAGTAATCTGACATCCCTTACCTAGTTTAATTCCATTACTGGCTTCAATAAAATTATAATGCCCGATGTATACCAAATCTTCAATATATAATTTATTTGAATGATCAATAAAGGTCGTATTTCCAATTCGTACACCCGTAATATCTCCACCTTGAAAATTGCGTTTTAATGCAAACATTCGCGGCTTAAAGAACACCTGCAAATACCTGGAAATATGATAAATCAATGACTTCATTTTGACTGATTTGAGTTTTGTTCCACCTTCGTAAATTGAACCATTGAAAAACCAAGAATTAATGCAAATAGAACACTTATTTTTGGATTTGAAAGTGGATTATTCATGAGAGCAACGAGCGAGACAATTAATACTGCAAAAATAAGAAAAGTAAACTCCTTAATTCGCTTTAAAAAATAGAAAATTGGAACACAAAAAATTGCAAGGTAAGCAAGTACGCCTTGAATCCCATAGCGCCATAAATAAAAGACATATTCGTTTTCAGGGTGCAATTTTTCACGATAAATATAGGCTTTATTTGGTCCATATCCGAAAAATGGTTGTTCAGTCCACATACTTATCAATTTACCCCAAATTTTTAATCGAACAGCCAATGAATTATTTTCTTGCAACTGAGGTTTTGTATTGAATAAATACTGCAAAGCGATGGTATCTAAAAATGCCGAAATCCCGAAAAATCCGGCGATGAGAATAATTTCTAAACCGATTTCAAACCACTTTGCTTTACGATAGAAAACACCAAGAACATACACTAAAAACAAGGCAACAATACCCGTTCTTGATTGACAAAGAATAACCAGAAGAATGCTCAACAAAAAGAAAAGTCGTAATGCATTTTTCGAAAGATAATTCCACGAACTTTCAACCTTATTTCTTTCGATCAAAAGGAAGGAGTAGAAAGATACGAAAAATAAGAAAAGTATGGCATTGATATTTGGATTTCCCATTGTTCCAACAATTCTTTTTGGTCCCGGTCCACCAATTGAGTTTTTACCAAAGTTTAGTACATCTCTTCCATCTGTATCGTACAAAATAGTTACATATTCATTGAAATAAAAGAGATTGAAAAGGTGTAAAAAATTAAAGATGAGCAAAATAACAAATGAGGTTGTTACAAGGTAAATTACATTTTTCTTAGCTGTAAAATCCTTAAAAACATAAATGGAGAACAAATAAAAAATAACAAATTTCACCACTTTTTGAATTTCCAAATATTCTCTGTAATCCGTTCGATTTGAATTTATTACGATCGATACTAAAATAAATAAGGATAGAACACCAAAAACAAGAATCAACTTATCAATCCAAAAAAATCGCTTTAGTAAAAGTCTTAGCCCCATTACTAAAACCAAAAACTCATCTACTCCAAGAAATAATTCACTGTGCATTTTAATGCTCGGAACGAAAAGAATTGAGAGAAAAGTTATTGCCAACAGTACACTATCAGCTCGAGTTGACTTCTCAAAATTACTTTGATTTACCACAAAATTATGATTACTACCTATCAAGTGAAGATGATTTAGTTAACTGATTGTCATGTTGGTAAACAAAAATAAAATATATCACAAGAACAAGCAAGAACCACAGCGCTTGAGAGTAGGAAATCACTTGAAGTGTTAAAATAAAATATTCGTTCGATTTTCCGTACATTTCCGGAATTACGAACAAGGGAATAATCTGAATTAACGCACTGATAATCCCAAAAATAAAAGCGATTCTTTGTTTTTTTAAGATCATTGGAAGTGCCGAAATTGGCGAAATGATAAACCCAATCATCAACCAAAATGACATTGTTTCGGAATAACTTCCTGCAACCGCCCAATTCGCACCAAAAATCCAAGCAAAAATAGGCTCACCGTATAAATACAAAATCGAAAAGGGAATTACACTAATTGCGACCAACATACCGATTGTCTTTTGCATTAATGGAAGAATTCGTTGCTGTTCATTGTATAGTTTAATCGCTTGATTATAAAAAACTTGACTAAGCGAAACACCAATTAACATGCTTGGAATGCGCAACATGGCATACGAATGACTAAACGAACCATAAACGCTTTCAGAAAAGTAGGCCAATATCAACGTTGCAATCAGCATATCTCTTCCATGATCGACAAGAATATGAGGTAAATTTAGAAGTGGGAACTCGCGATGATCCTTCAATAAAACCCATGTTTTTTTTCGCGATTTTAATTTTGAAAATTTCTTTTTTAGTCCGCGAAAATTGAAAATAAATTCAAAGCATGAAATGAAATAACCAATAAATGTTGCGAGAATTAGTCCAAAATATCCCCAAGATAAATATGCAAATCCCCATTTTAAAAAATTGGAAAATACTGAATTACTGATTTTTTGGCGAGAAATTAAGGAAAATGTTCCCGTTCGAACAGACCAGTTTGTTCCAATATTTATGACAACAATAGCAGCCGAACCAAAAACTAATAGTATAAGATACCACCATGAAAAACCTGGAGTTAGTCCTGACACAACAAGCGAAACCAAAATCATTGAACTAA
>Ga0194133_10010404_pt1 | contig 10481 bp, 7 predicted proteins | sample TA2KigOf40mmetaG_FD_155448 | JGI IMG/M metagenome (GOLD analysis project Ga0194133, IMG submission 155448) | Freshwater microbial communities from Lake Tanganyika, Tanzania - TA2015055 Kigoma Offshore 40m | ecosystem: Environmental > Aquatic > Freshwater > Lake | place: Tanzania: Lake Tanganyika... | reverse complement strand
GAACATCGCCAAAGTGAAAGAGACCGCAGAGCTGGGTCGAAAAATTTATCGCGCCGGTATCGCAGAGAAGAATGTGCCCGCTTGCGCCGGTTGCCATAGCCCGAATGGCGCTGGCATACCAGCGCAGTATCCGCGCATTGCGGGTCAGCATCAGGACTACGCAGTCACGCAGCTGACCAATTTCCGTGGTGGTAGCCGTAGCAACTCGGTACAGATGGTCGCGATCAGCAAGCGACTCACCGACGATGAGATGAAGGCTGTATCGGATTATGTCGCCGGATTGCGCTGATGAATAGCTACACCCTTGCCATCGGCCTGACAAGATAGTGGGTTCCAGGCGCAAGATGTAGGCCCATACCGGGGGTGGCAACAAGCCGCCCCTTTTTTGTTTATGCTGACAGATATGGACGCTCTAGATACAAGCCAACCATCGGCGACGACTACCCAAGGCATGTTGCTGACTAATCGCGGCCGGTTCGTCACCGAGCTGGTTGAGTTGGTGTCATCGATGCGTTTTGCGATCAGTCTGTTGACGATTATTTCAATCGCCTCGGTGGTGGGCACCGTCGTGTTGCAAAACGAGCCCATGCCGAACTACGTTAATCAGTTTGGCCCGTTCTGGTTTGATGTGTTCTCTCGCTTCTCGGTCTACTCGGTTTATTCGGCATGGTGGTTCTTGCTGATCATGGCGTTTTTGGTCACCTCGACCTCGCTTTGTATTATCCGCAATGCACCGAAAATGATCGCCGACATGAAGAGCTGGCGTATCAATGTGCGCGAACAATCCCTGCGTAATTTTCATCATCACACCGAGTGGTCATCGACGCGTGAGATCGCGGAACTTGCGCGTAGCTGCGCGCAGCAAATCGCTACCGCGGGCTATCAGGTCAGGCAAATACCCAAAGACGGTGCCATCCTGTTGAGCGCAAAGCAAGGCGCAGCGAACAAGCTGGGATATATCTTTGCGCACTCGGCGATTGTCATTATCTGCGTCGGTGGATTGCTCGACTCGAATTTACCGATTCGAGCGCAGCAGTGGCTGTTCGGTAAAGAGGTTTTCAAGGGCAGTGGTGTGATCGCAGAAATCCCCGACAAGCATCGCTTAGGCAACGGGAATATTACTTTCCGAGGTAACACCCTTGTTCCAGAGGGCCAAAGCAGTGACACGACGATTCTGCAGATGGGCGACGGTGTACTGATTCAAGATTTGCCTTTCACGCTGCAACTGGAAAAATTTATCGTCGATTTTTATTCGACTGGTATGCCCAAGCTGTTTGCCAGTAATGTCATCGTCACCGACAAGGAGACCGGCAACAGTTTTCGCGCCACCATCAAGGTCAATGAGCCGCTGATCTACAAGGGGCTGGCGGTCTACCAATCAAGTTTCGAAGATGGCGGCAGCCGCTTGAAGCTGACGGGTTATCCGATGGCCGGCGCGGGTCATGCACAGTTTGCGTTGGAGGGGCAGGTCGGTAAAGCGTCGCGCCTGGCCGGTAATGCAGGCGACTACACCATTGAATGGTCTGGCTTTCGCCCGTTCAATGTAGAAAACATGGCGGGTGATCCGCGCGCGGTCAAGCAACCGAAAACACTGAATGAGCAACTCGACAAACGGTTGGGTGCGGCAGCAAATCCTGAGCGTGGTAAAGACTTGCGTAACGTGGGCCCCAGCGTGCAGTACAAATTACGCGATAAAAACGGTCAGGCGCGCGAGTTCAGCAACTACATGATGCCGGTCACTATTGACGGCGAAGATGTATTTCTTGCCGGCGTGCGCGAGAACCCCTCCGAAGGATTTCGCTATCTGCGTATTCCTGCCGATGTAAACGGCAAGGTTGATGAATGGATGCGCTTGCGCGCGGCGATCGCCGATCCTGCACTACGCGAGAAGGCGGCGCGACGATATGGCGCCAACGTTCCGCTCGGAGCCAATAGCTCTCCGCAATTACGCGAGCAACTTCAACTGTCCGCCTTGCGTGGTTTGAATGTATTCGCCGGTGATGGTGAAGCGTCCGGCTACATTGCGGTCGCGAGGTTCATCGACAAAGTACCGAAAGACCAGCAAGAAAAAACCGTTGATATTTTCATGAAGATTCTAAACGGCGCCATGTGGGAATTGTGGCAGGCGGCACGCGATAAGGATGGTCTGCCACCGGCAGTACCCAACGCTCAAAGTGCGCGTTTCTTGCAGCGCTCGACCGATGCGCTGGCCGATGCATTCTTCTATGGCGCGCCGGTATATCTGCAATTACGTGGTTTTGACGAGGTGAAAGCCTCGGTGTTTCAAGTCACTCGATCCTCTGGCAAGAACGTGGTTTATCTCGGTTGCTTGCTGCTGGTACTAGGCATTTTCGCGATGATCTACATTCGCGAGCGGCGTTTGTGGATTTGGATACGGCCAGACCAAGCCGGGGGCGTGCGTGCCTTGATGGCGATGAGCACGCAGCGTCGTAGTCTGGATTTCGACAAAGAATTCGAACAGATGAAAGCGCGTCTGCCGATCGCCTGACGCGCTTGCCGACAGCCGAACAAGACACGCGCTGAATTCGGCGTGTGCCCGGCAGGCCCTGACGCACTCAACTATACTTTTGACCGCTTAGCAATACTGCCGGATCTACGGAGATAAACGATGGAGCTCACTGAAAATACCACCTACGCAGAGAGCAGTAATCTGTTCAAGGGGCGCAGCTGGTTTGACTGGCTGTTCGCGGCACTGCTGCTGGCAGGTGCGCTGTTTGCGCTTAATCGCTACGGCGAGTTCATGGATATCTATGAGAAAGCCATTCTGCTTGCGGCGGTACCGACTTTTGCTGGCTTGGGTTGGTATTGGAAATCCGTACGCCCCTTGATGCTTGTGATTGCTGCGGCTTCTCTTTACGGCATTTACCTGTACGGCGGTACTCTCGATTCGGCACAAAGTCGATTTTTTCTGAAGTACATGCTCTCCAGTCAATCCGCAATTTTGTGGATGAGTACCTTGTTCTTTCTCTCCACACTATTTTATTGGGGTGGTTTGATAGCGCGCTCAGCCTTCGGTGGCTCGGTTGGCAGCAAGCTGTGCTGGGCTGCGATTGTGCTTGGCTTCACCGGCATGATGGTGCGTTGGTATGAGTCTTATTTGCTCGGTGCAGATATCGGACATATTCCGGTATCCAATTTGTACGAAGTATTTATTCTGTTTTGCCTGATTACCGCCTTGTTTCTGGTGTTCTACGAGCAGAAATATGAAACGCGCTCATTCAGCGCGTTTGTGATGCTGGTGATTTCGGCTGCCGTCGGTTTTCTGCTGTGGTACATGACAGCGCGTGATGCGCATGAGATTCAGCCACTGGTGCCGGCACTGCAAAGCTGGTGGATGAAGATTCATGTACCTGCCAATTTCATTGGTTACGGCACTTTCGCACTCGCGGCAATGGTCGGTATTGCTTATCTTCTGAAGGCGAAGGGCAAGCTGGAAGACAGATTGCCCGCGCTGGAAGTGCTCGACGATGTGATGTACAAAGCGATCGCGGTTGGTTTTGCCTTCTTCACGATCGCCACCATACTCGGTGCGCTATGGGCGGCCGAGGCCTGGGGTGGCTACTGGTCTTGGGACCCGAAAGAAACCTGGGCACTGATTGTGTGGCTGAACTACGCGGCATGGCTGCACATGCGGCTAATGAAAGGTTTGCGTGGACAGGTGGCAGCGTGGTGGGCTGTGGTCGGTTTATTCGTGACGACTTTCGCCTTCCTGGGTGTGAACATGTTCTTGTCCGGCTTGCATTCATATGGCGAGCTTTAATTGATTCATGACTCGGCCAATGCGTGAAGCCTGGTCGAACTTGGCACCGGCAGCATCATGTTGATCAAAATTCCGCGGCACAACGACGTACTCGCCTCTGAAATCACCCCGCGAGAGATTGCGATCTCGCGCAGGGCGTTCTTGCAGGGTTTAGCAACAGCACCCTTGCTCGCGTCAGCTTGGTCGGCGCCCGCGCTCGCGAACGAGCCCGCGAGCCGCTTGCGCTTGATGGCGCAACGTAATGCGAAATATAGCGTTGCCGATAAAGCATCCAGCTTCACCGATGCCACCACCTACAATAATTTTTACGAGTTCGGCACCGATAAAGGTGATCCTGCGCTCTACGCAGGCAGCTTGAAGCCGCGCCCCTGGACCATCAAGATTGATGGCGAAGTGAAAAAGCCGCTTACCCTTGATATCGATGCGCTACTCAAACTCGCGCCCCTCGAGGAGCGGCTGTATCGGCTACGCTGTGTTGAAGGCTGGTCCATGGTCATTCCATGGGTCGGCTTTCCTCTGTCCGAATTAATCAAGCGGGTAGAACCTACCGGTAATGCCAAGTACGTCGAGTTCACCACGTTGGCCGATCGCGCGCAGATGCCCGGTATTCGTAGCCGGGTACTTGATTGGCCTTATACCGAAGGCCTGCGTATGGATGAGGCAGCGCATCCGCTCACCCTGCTGACGGTCGGTATGTATGGGCAGGTGCTGCCCAATCAAAACGGTGCGCCCGTGCGCATTATTGTGCCTTGGAAGTACGGCTTCAAGTCTGCCAAATCGATAGTCCGAATTCGTTTCACCGAAACTCAGCCCAAAACCTCATGGAATGTCGCGGCACCCGATGAGTATGGTTTTTTCTCGAATGTGAATCCGGAGGTTGATCATCCGCGCTGGTCGCAGGCGACCGAACGACGAATTGGTGAAGATGGCTTCTTCACCAAGAAGCGCAAGACACTGATGTTCAATGGCTACCCGGAGGTTGCATCGCTGTATACCGGGATGGATTTAAGGAAGTTCTACTGAACTCATGAGGCTGCATGCTGCGCGATTGATTTACTTGAAACGCGCTGTATTTGTCGTCGCACTGCTTCCGCTGCTCACTTATCTTTGGCTGACGATCAATCATGCCTTGGGCGCCAATCCGATCGAAGCACTGACACGCGCTAGCGGCGATTGGACGCTATATTTTCTTTGCCTGGCTTTGGCTATCACACCACTGAGAAGAATCACCAAACAAAACTGGTTGCAAACACTGCGGCGCATGTTGGGTCTGTTCGTATTTTTTTATTCGTGTTTGCACCTGATCACCTTTATCTGGTTTGATCATTTCTTCGATATGTCAGAAATCGTTCGAGATGTATGGAAGCGACCATTCATCACGTTGGGCTTCACGGCATTTCTGCTACTGATCCCGCTGGCAATCACTAGCACGAATGCCATGCAGCGACGACTCGGTCGTCATTGGGCGCACCTGCATCGATTGGTCTATGCCGTTTCTATACTCGCGCTGCTTCATTTTTGGTGGATGCGGTCCGGCAAACAAAATTTCGGCGAACCGTTGCTACTGACGGTGATTGTATTTATCTTGCTTGCTGCGCGGGTAGCGAGCGCTAGCCAACGATGGATTCAAGCGAGAACAAGTCTTGCGGATTCTCGCGACGCCGAATCACGCTGAAACTATCACCATCCACGAGCACCTCGGCGGCACGGCCGCGTGTGTTGTAGTTGGATGCCATCGTCATGCCGTAGGCGCCAGCCGACATAATCGCGAGCAAGTCGCCGGGCGCTAGCGCGAGCTGGCGATCGCGTGCCAGCCAGTCGCCGGATTCGCACACCGGGCCAACGACGTCGTAACATCTTGCGTCCGCGTGGCGTCGCTGCACGGGTTGTACGCCGTGCCACGCCTCGTACATGGCTGGGCGCATCAGATCATTCATGGCGGCGTCGACTACGGCAAAATTCTTGCTGGCGCCATGCTTGAGATATTCGACGCGGGTTAACAGCACACCGGCATTGCCGACGATGGAGCGACCGGGTTCGAACAAGATGTCGATCGGTGCACCGCCGTAATGATCGCCGCGCCATTGATCGATGCGTTTGAACAGTCGTCCCAGATAATCCGCGACCGCGACAGGTTTTTCATCGTCATAGGCAATGCCGATACCGCCACCAATATCCAGATGATGTAATTCAATGCCACTAGCGCGGAGTTGATCGACTAGTTCGATTACTTTGTCGAGCGCTTCCAGCAGCGGCGCATCATCAAGCAGCTGCGAGCCGATATGGCAATCGATCCCGGTGACATCGATCTGCGGCAGTTCGCTGGCAATACGGTAGGTATCTAGCGCATCTTCAAACGCGATACCGAATTTGTTTTCCTTGAGGCCAGTAGAAATATACGGATGGGTCTTGGGATCGACATCGGGGTTGACGCGCAGCGATACGCGCGCGCGCTTACCCATGCCAGCGGCTATTTCGTTGAGTCGGTGCAGCTCCGGAATCGATTCGACATTGAAGCAAAGAATATCGTGCGACAGTGCAAGCTTTATTTCATCATGCGACTTGCCGACACCGGAGAAAATGACTTTGCTAGGATCGCCGCCGGCGGCGATGACGCGCAACAACTCGCCACCCGAAACAATATCGAAACCGGAGCCCAGCTGACCAAGCAGATGCAGCACCGCCAGGTTCGAATTCGATTTCACCGAGTAGCAAACCAGTGCGCCACTGGTCTCACGGCAGTGGGCGCGGCAAGCATCGGCATAGGCTAAAAAATTCCGAGTCAGCGCGGCGCGAGAGTAAACATAGGTTGGCGTGCCGACTTGATCTGCAATGTATGCAAGTGGCAGCTGCTCGGCATGGAGCGTGTCGGCGTGGTACTCGAAATGCGACATACTCAAGGCTTTCGCGCAGCATCACCGCTATTGGCTGGCTGAACGTCAAACTCGCTGTTTGCCGGCGATGAAGGCGGTGCGGGTCGATCAGGCAAATACAACGGCCCTTTTTGTCCGCACGCGGACAAGCCGACTAGCAGGATCATCGATAGAATGCGGAGTCGTTGATGCATGAGCTGTTCAGAACCTATCTCATTAGGCCGCTTGCGGCGTTAACAGCATCTCATCAAACGCCTTGTGCCCTCTTTTACGCTGCCGTCTTGCCATCGAGCCGATGGGTTAGGTTCTTATGCAAGACGACGATGTCGGTTAAAGGAGAGCAAAAACAAACGGGTAAATGCAGCAAAATAATTTTCGGAGTTTAGCATGACAGAAACCGAGTTCCTGAGTGTCGCCCAAGGGGTGCTAGACCAGATAGAGACCGCCATCGAGCAAGCTGCTGATATTGCCGATGTGGATATTGAATGCGCCAGAAGCGGCAATGTATTGGAGATCGAGTTTATCGCCAATCGTAGCAAGATGATTATTAACACCCAGTCACCCATGCAAGAGATTTGGGTGGCCGCGCGCGCAGGCGGTTTCCATTTTCGTCTGCAGCAAGGACAGTGGTGCGACACACGCGACGGCAGCGAATTATTTGCGGCCTTGTCCAAGCTAGCCAGCGAACAGGCAACCGTGCCACTTAAACTTAACGCCTAAGAAGCTGGCTTATCAAGTGGCCTGCTGCGTTGTTACCCTTTGCCGTGGGTCTTCTACTGTCTGTGGCGCTGCCGATTTGCCATCGACTTAACGAGACAGGTTCTACACCTCGCCCTTTGTCAGGTCGCGCTTAGAAAATTTCTCCCTTGGCACCTTCCTTCAACAGCTCTTTACCGGGCTCTGGTGCTTTTGGTGAATCAGCGGCATTGCCGCCTGATTTTTCTTCTCCCTGCTGCATACCGAGTGAGTGAACACCGTCACCCTCGACATATTCGCTGTACATCATGTCCCCGTTATGGTTGATCACGCCAAACGGTACTTCGCGTTCAGTCACAGGTAGTGAAGGTAAAGCTTTTTGCATATAGCCAATCCAGATCGGTAGCGCCAACCCGCCACCGGTTTCCCGATTACCCAGATTGCGTGGTTTATCGAAACCTATCCATGCTACGCCGACCAATTTAGGGTGATAGCCCGCGAACCAGGCATCAATCGAATCATTGGTGGTGCCGGTTTTGCCAGCGAGATCGCTACGTTTGAGCGATAGTGCGCGGGTCGCGGTTCCGTAGCGCACCACATCTTTCAGCATGCTATCGATAACGTAGGCATTGCGCGCATCAATCACGCGCAGTGCATCATCACCCGCTTTATCGGGGTTGACTTCGAACAGTGGTTTGCCATCGCTGCTGGTAATTTTCGATATCAGGTAAGGATTGACTTTGTATCCGCCGTTCGCAAAGACGGTGTATGCAGCGGCGAGTTGCAACGGCGTTACTGAACCAGCACCCAGCGCCAGCGTTAGATATGGGGGGTTTTTGTCCGCCTCGAATCCGAACCGGGTGATGTATTCCTGTGCGTACGCTGGCCCGATCTTGTCGAGGATGCGAATCGAGATCATGTTCTTTGATTTGGACAGGCCCTTACGTATCGTCATCGGCCCTTCATACTTGCCATCGTAGTTTTTGGGTTCCCAAGCCTGACTGCCGGTTTGCGAGGCGTCGAAGCTCAGCGGCGCATCATTCACTATCGTACCCGGCCAAAAGCCCTTTTCTAGTGCAGCGGAGTAAATGAATGGCTTGAATGATGAGCCCGGCTGACGCCATGCCTGCGTGACATGGTTGAATTTGTTGCGACTGAAGTCGAATCCGCCTACCAGTGCGCGAATTGCGCCATTTTCTGAATTGACCGCAACAAATGCCGACTCGACTTCAGGCAGTTGGATCAAGAACCAACTTGTGCCCTCCTGCACCACCCGAATGATGGCACCTCTGCGAATACGTTTGTTTGCGGGTACTTTGTCGGTGAGCGAGGCTGCTGCCATGCCTAGGCCGGCTTCAGCAACCGTAATCTCTTCACCGGACGCCAGCACTGCCCGCACAGTTTTGGGACCGGTGGATAACACCACAGCAGCAATAATGCCGTCACTATCCGGATGCTCGGCCAACTCGGACTCGATCGCCGCTTCGGCTTCAGTTTTGTCGCTCGGGATATCCATATATCCCTCAGGACCGCGATACGCCTGACGCTTTTCATAGTCGAGTACACCACGGCGCAAGGCCAGATAAGCCGCGTCTTGATCTGCTTTGGTGATGGTGGTGAATACGTTCAAGCCGCGTGTATAAGCGTCTTCCTTGTATTGGTCGTAGACCATTTGTCGGGCCATTTCAGCAACATACTCGGCGTGTACGCCAAAGTCATTGCTGTCCATCTTGATTTTTAGCTGCTCATCACGCGCCTGCTCGTACTGTGCGGTAGTGATGTAGCCAAGGTCATGCATACGTTGCAAGATATACAGCTGCCTTACCTTGGCGCGCTTTGGATTCACCACCGGATTATTCGCTGACGGTGCCTTTGGCAAACCTGCCAACATCGCCGCTTCCGCCACGCTGATCTCACCCAGCTTTTTGCCAAAATAAATTTGAGCGGCGGATGCAAAGCCGTAGGCACGCTGACCAAGATAAATCTGGTTCATGTACAGCTCGAGAATTTGGTCCTTAGTAAGTGTTTTTTCAATTTTCCATGCGAGCAGAACCTCGTAAAGCTTACGCTTGATGGTTTGTTCACTCGATAAAAAGAAATTTCTTGCAACTTGCTGCGTGATGGTCGATGCACCTTGTCGCTTGCCGCCCATGGCATTGTGGATGGCGGCACGCAAAATACCGAAGTAATCAACACCGTGGTGTTCATAGAAGCGATCATCTTCAATTGCCAAGACCGCTTGCTTCATGACCTTGGGAATATCTTTGTAGCGCACCAGGCTGCGCCGCTCTTCACCAAACTCGCCGATGAGCATGTTGTCAGCCGAAAACACGCGCAGCGGCATCTTCGGTTGGTACGTTGCGAGCGAGTCGATATCCGGCAGATTCGGATACGCCATCATCATCATGAAAAGCAGCAGCAGCGCGCCGATCAGCGACAAGCCTAAGAAAAATCCGAACACACTCAGCGCTAACCGCACCGGTGCCGGTAGTTTTCCACGCGGACTTGACTCAATATTGTCTGCTGGGTTTGGGGTAGTCATGCAGGAAGGCGGTACCGCGATCAAGAACGTCAGCCATTATAGCGGTAGCTCGATACTCAACTTTCCAGGCAGATGCAAAGTATTACTTTCTCATTACTCCGGCACTGCCATCGCACTCGCGCCGCGCGACACGTGCCGTCGGTAATTGACAACGTTATTGCAAGCTTGTTTTGCAGCGTTGAAAATGCTTGTTAGCATCCGCCGCGCGTTTTGAAATTGACAAGATAAAGAGGTCGCGCGGATGCAGTTTTTTCGTCGCTGGTGGGGTCAAGCAAAAACACCGGTGCTAGGTGTTGACATCAGTACGATGGCAGTACGCGTGATTGAATTGGCGACTGGCGACCGTCAGGTGCAGATAGCCCGCTATGGCCAACGCAACTTGCCCGCGGGCGCGATCCGAGATGGCGGGGTTGTGATGCGCGATGTGATTTGCGATGCCCTGCACGACAGCGGTAGCCGATTACGGCTTGCCGCACTGGCCCTGCCCGCGGCCGCCGTCATGAAAAAAACACTCAGTCTGCCTGCTCAATCCAGCGAGGACGAATTGGAGATGCAGGTTGAAGCCGAAGCGATGGCCCTATTCCCGGTG
>Ga0194133_10010402_pt1 | contig 10481 bp, 9 predicted proteins | sample TA2KigOf40mmetaG_FD_155448 | JGI IMG/M metagenome (GOLD analysis project Ga0194133, IMG submission 155448) | Freshwater microbial communities from Lake Tanganyika, Tanzania - TA2015055 Kigoma Offshore 40m | ecosystem: Environmental > Aquatic > Freshwater > Lake | place: Tanzania: Lake Tanganyika... | reverse complement strand
GTTTAGATACATCAAAAGCTTTAAAAGCTTCAGGTAAAACAGGTGAAGGTGTTGAAGAGATTTTGGAATCTATTATTGAAAGGTTACCTTCACCGAAGGGAAAAAGAGATGAAAAGCTAAAAGCTTTATTAATTGATAGCTGGTACGACAGTTATTTAGGAGTTGTAATTCTAGTTCGAGTTATTGATGGAGAGATAAAAAAAGGAATGAATATTTTAATGATGTCATCTAATAAAAAATACGAGGTTGAGAAAGTTGGTATTTTTACACCAAAAGCTAAAGATAAAGATTTCATAGGCCCTGGTGAAATAGGATTTATTGTTACTGGAATTAAAGAATTATCTGAGACAAAGATTGGAGATACTATTACCGACCACCAAAAACCTATATCAATCCCACTTCCAGGATTTAAACCAAGCAAGCCAGTTGTGTTTTGTGGACTATTTCCAATGGATAGCAATGATTTTAATTCGCTAAGAGATAGCCTTGCAAAGCTTAGACTAAATGACTCAAGCTTTGTTTATGAGCCTGAAAACTCAGCAGCACTTGGACTTGGATTTAGATGTGGGTTTTTAGGACTTCTTCATCTTGAGATTATTGTTCAACGGCTTGAGCGTGAGTATGACCTTAATCTTATCACAACTACTCCAGGAGTTGTTTACAAAATAAAAAAAAATGATGGTGGAGAAATGGATCTTCAAAATCCAGCAAACATGCCAGAGTCAAATTATATAAAATCAATTGAAGAGCCTTGGATCAAAGCAACCATAATCTCTCCAGATGAATATCTAGGAAGTATTTTGAAACTTTGTGAAGAAAAAAGAGGAATTCAAAAAAACTTAAGTTACTCTGGCAACAGAGCAGTTTTAAGCTATGAACTTCCTCTTAATGAAGTTGTTTTTGATTTTTATGATCGCATTAAATCAATCTCTAGTGGGTATGCTAGCTTTGATTATGAGATTTCAGATTATAGAGAGGGTCATTTAATAAAGTTAAGCATATTAGTTAATGAACAGCCAGTTGATGCTTTATCAATGATTATTCACAAGGACTTTGCAATGAAACAGGGTAGATTAATTTGTGAACGTCTCAAGGAGCTTATACCAAAACATCAGTTTCAGATCCCGATTCAGGCAGCAATAGGTGGAAAAATTGTAGCTAGAGAGACAATCTCTGGTTATAGAAAGGATGTTCTTACCAGAATTCATGGAGGTGGTGCGAGAGATAGAAAAAAAAAACTTTTAGAAAAGCAAAAAAGAGGAAAAGCTAGAATGCGACAATTCGGAAGCGTTGAAATTCCTCAGAAGGCTTTTATTGAAGTATTAAAAATTAATAAAAATGAATAGGAGAGATGGCCGAGTGGTTGAAGGCGCACGCTTGGAAAGCGTGTATACTGTTAAAGGTATCAAGGGTTCGAATCCCTTTCTCTCCGCCAAAAAATTATAATAATTTCTTTCATGAAATCAAAAACTTTTTTATGTGGATTTGCAAGTGATGATTTGTTTTTAAGTAAGTTTCGTTATCTCAAACAAGCAAAAAAGCTTAATTTTTATAATAAAATTTTTTTTTATGGATACAATGATTTATCTAGCGAGAGTCAAATTAAAATTAATAATTATCTAAAAAAAGGAGATAGAAAAATTTACGGTCATGGGGTTTGGAAGCCAGAAATTGTTTATAAATCTTTATTAGCTATACCTGATGGATCCATATTGCAGTATTCTGATGTTGGGTGCCATTTTAATCCAAATGGATACAACAAATTAAAATTATATGAGAATTATTGTGATAAATATGAAATGCTTACTTTTCAATATCGGGAACCGCCAAATAAAAAAATTAATCTTAAATATTTAATTTATAATGAGTATGAATATACTAAATCAGACTTAATTGATTATTTTAATTTAAAATTTGACAGTCAAATTGTTAAATCACCACAAATTTGGTCTGGAACATTTTTCATAAAAAAAACTATGAATACAATTAAATTTATAAAAAAATGGCAAAATACTTTTAATAATATGAGTTTAATAGATAATTCTCCATCTGCTAGAGGCGAATGTAACGGTTTTATTCAAAATAGAGATGATCAGAGTACCTTTTCTATTTTATGTAAATTACAAAATTCTTTTTCTCTTTCTGTGTATGATAATTGTGAATGGGCCTTAAATGAAAATAGTCGTGTTTGGTCACATTTAAATGATTGTCCAATACTTGCAAAAAGAGATTTAAAATATATTTCTTTAACAAAGTTTATAATAAATCTTAAAAAAATTTATAATAAAAAATTTTCAAAAAAAAAATAATGAAAATTTTTGACTGTTTAATTTTTTACAATGAGAATTTTTTAGTTAATGCACGAATTAATATTTTGTATGATGTTGTTGATTATTTTGTTATTTGTGAGTCAAAATTTGACCTATCTGGTAATAAAAAAAAATTAAATTTTAAACTATTAAATAAAAAATTTAAAAAAAAAATACGATATTTAAAATTATCCTCTTTACCTATAAATAATAATGATCCCTGGAAACTAGAAGCTTTACAACGTGAAAAGCTTTTTGATGGTATTTATGACTCGGTTCCAGAAGATATTATTATGTATTCAGATTCTGATGAAATACCCTCGCCGAATATTTTGCAGAATATTAAATTAAGAAAAAAATATGCCATTCTTTTAATGAAAATGTACTCTTACAAACTAAATATTTACAATCCACATGAAACACCGTGGGAAGGAACAAGAGTTTGTAAAAGAAAAGACCTTAAATCATTTTCCTATCTAAGAAAAAATATTCTTGTTAAGAATTTAAGAAAAAAATGGAGATTGAATATAGAAAAAAATATACAAATTATAAACAATGGTGGCTGGCATTTTAATAACTTATATAGTCCGAAAGTAATATCAAAAAAATTAAAAGTTTTTCCTCATAAGGAATTTTCTTTGGAAAAATATTCAGATATCGAAATTATAAAAAAAAAAATTTTTTTATTACAAGATTTGTTTGGGAGAGGAAATAACTATAGAAAAGTGAAAATTGATAAAAACTATCCTAAATATATATTTAAAAATAAAACTAAACTAAAAAAATATATTTTGTAGTTTCTAAATTTTGCTGTTTATGTTTTGAAAATAGATTTTTTTTCCTAAATTTTTGCAAAAAACCTCTACATCTTTTTTTAAAGCTCGAAGTCTAGTAATTTTTTTTATTTTATTATTATTAAGAGTGAATGAATCTTTTGGTTTTTTCTTTATATTTAAAATAAATTTTTGCTTTTGATGATTTTCGTAGTTTAGCCATTTTAAAATTTCTCGGATATAAATTTTTTTTCCTAAAGATATATTAAAAGTTCCAAAAACATTTTTTTTTAAAATTAAAAAAAAAATATCTGCAAACATTTTTTCTGTAATAAAATCCTTAAAATCATTACAATAATAGTATACTTTATTATCTTTTAAGTAATTTATGTAATTATCTAAAAATGTTTTGTGTACTCTTTTTATATTTTTAATTTTTTCACCTAAAACATTAGATACTCTTAGAATTATAAGTCTTTCTTTTAAAATCTTTTTTAATTTTTTTTCAGTAATTATTTTGTTACTTGAATAAATATCTTTTGGATATAATTTATCTTTTTCAGTTATATTAAATTTCATTTTATAAACTTTTCTAGAGCTTATAAAAATATATTTCAAATTTAATTTTTTTATTTTATTTAAAATTCTGATATCTATATCAAACTTACAAGAGTATTTTTTACTCAAGTAATTTGGGTGGGTTGCAAGATTACAAATATGAGAATAATCTTGTAATTTCTTAATTTTATAAAAATCTTTTAAGGAAATTTTTTTAATTTTGATTTTTTTTTTTAATCTTTTAAAAAGTATATTTGATAAAAAGCTATTTTTTCCAATTAAAATAAGCTTTATTTTTTTCGACACGATATTTTTAAAAAGTAAGTTATAAATTAAATCTAAAACTAAACTTTACAAGAAAAGACTATTATATAATAGAAATTTTTAAAGTGTTGACTTTTTATTCATGAAATTGCGAAATTTAAAAATTTTCTGCGTTACAAATAAAAACTTAAATTTAACAAAAAATTTTCCCTATCAAATTGCTGGTGTTGGGAAAGCTATTTTTCCAAATCATTACTTGAGAGCAGATAAAAATGATAATATTTTTTATAAGGAAAAAAATTATTCAGAACTTACTTTTCATTATTGGTTTTGGAAGAATAAATTAAGAAATTTAAAAAAAAATAATTGGATTGGTTTTTGTCAAAAAAGACGTTTTTGGATTAAAAAAGGAATTAATACAAAAGAAATTAATAAAAAAAACCTCCACAAATATTTATTAACTAAACTTCCTGATGATTTTAACAAATATGAATCAATTATATGTGAACCTATCCATGTGAATAAATTAAAAAAAATGAAACTTTTAAAGAGAGGTATAAAAAATATTTTGAAAAATCCTTTAGTTTTTTTTTTTAACTCAAAACAAACTATTTCATTACATTTTGATATGCACCACGGTTATGGTAATTTATATAAAGCTATAAATTATCTTCCTGTTAAAGAAAGATTCGATTTTAAAAGATATGTAGATACTTCAATTTCGTTTAATCCAAACATCATGTTTATAACTAAAACTACAATTGCAAATAAATGGTTTAAAGATTTATTTAGATGGCTTTTTAAATGTGAAAAAGCTTTTAAATTTAAAAACCTTAAAGGGTATGATACTGAAAGATTGTACGCTTATTTAGCTGAAAGATACTTATCTTATTGGTTTAAAACAAAGACAAAATATTTAGAATGGCCCATTGTTACCTTGGGTGATAGATAACTTTTTTTTATAAAGTTTATTATAAAAATCTCTAAATGAGTAGTTTTTTTTATCTTTTTTTGACACTATTGGATTTTTTGTAGGCCATTTAATATTAAGATTTTTATCATTCCATTTAATTCCAATTTCGCTTTTTTTGTCTCTATATTTAGTACAACAATAATATACAGTACTTTTCTTTAAACAAAAAAATCCGTGAGCACACCCTGAGGGTATATATAATGAATATTTTTTTTTAGAATCTAAAATAGTAGAAAAATATTTTCCAAAAGTTCTTGATTTTTTTCTTAAATCGATAATTACATCAAAAATTTTTCCATCTATTACTGTTAAAAATTTTCCTTGGGGATTTTTAAGTTGAATATGTAGTCCTCTTAAAACATTTTTTTTCGAATATGAGATGCAGCTAAAAACAAAATTTTTTTTTAAAAGTTTTTTTTTAAAAATTTCAGCAAAATAGCCTCGATTATCATAAAAATGTTTTGTCTTAAAAATTTTTATTCCTTTGATTTGACTCATTTATATTATTTTTTTTAAATAATTTGAGTATTCGCATTTACCATAAAATCTAATTCTCCTTATAATGTCTTTTTTCATTATCCATTTTTTTTCATATGCAATTTCTTCAATACAAGCTATCTTAAGACCTTGTCGTTTTTCAATATTTGAAATAAATTGTGATGCATCATAAAGACTTTCCATACTGCCTGTATCAAGCCAGGTAGATCCTCTACCTAAAAGTTTATAATTTAATTTTTTTTTTTTATAGATATTTATTAAATCTACAATCTCAAGTTCGTTCCTTTTAGATGGTTGAAGTTTTTTTGCATATTTAGACACATTTCTATCAAAAAAATATAGACCGACAATTGCTAAATTTGTTTTAGGTTTTTTCGGTTTTTCCTCAATTTTAATTATTTTATTTTTTTTTAAAAAAACTACACCATAGTTTTCTGGGTTTTTAACCGGGTATAAAAATATTGTTGAAACTGAAGATTTTTGAACTTCTAAAAGCTTATTTGTAAATCCTTGTCCAAAAAAAAAATTATCACCAAGTATCAATGCAACTTTTTGTTTTTCAATAAATTTTTCACCAATAATGAAAGCTTCTGAAAGGCCCTTTGGTTTTTCTTGAATAGTGTAATTTAACTTTATTCCAAAGTCCGATCCGTTACCTAATATTTTTTTAAAATAATTATCTTCATTAGGATTAGTTATAATTAGAATATCTCTTATATTTGCAAGCATCAAAACTGATAATGGGTAAAAAATTGTAGGCTTATCGTATAGTGGAAGAAGTTGTTTATTAATGACTTTGGTTAAAGGGCTTAGTCTAGTACCCTGACCCCCAGCTAGAATAATTCCTTTTCTTGTCATTTTAACAAACCTTGTCTTTTACCAATTTTTTTGTTTTTAAAAAAATTAGACTTTAGTTTATTAGTATACCAGCTAATAGTAATTTTTAATCCTTCATCAATTTTTATAGATGGTTTCCATTTTATTTGTTTTCTGATTTTATCAGAATTAAGAGAATAGCGTAAATCATGGCCAGGCCTATCTTTTACGAATTTTATTTTTCCATATCCGATAATCTTCATGATTTTTTTTGCAATTTCAAAATTTGTAAAAACTTCATCGGATCCAATATTATAAGTTTCACCTAGTCTTCCTCTTTCTGCTACATCAATTAGTCCTCTACAGTTATCTTCGACATAAATCCATTCTCTTTCATTACTTCCTTTTCCATAAATTGGTATGTCTCTTTTTTTTAAAGTTTGTAGGATGATTGTTGGTATTAATTTTTCTGGATCTTGATTGGGACCGTAGTTGTTGCAAGAGTTTGTTATTATTACAGGAGAATTGTAGGTTTTTATGTATGATTTTATTAGTAGGTCTGCGCTAGCCTTTGAAGATGAGTACGGTGAGCTTGGTTTATATGCATCCTCTTCTTTTGACTTTTTCCCATTCTTAATACTACCAAAAACTTCGTCTGTAGATATATGTATTAGTTTAGTTTTTATTTTTTTTGTTCTCATTAATTCTAAAATAGAAAAGACTCCTAAATAGTTACTTTTAATAAATGTTATTGGATTTTCTATGGATTTATCAACATGAGTTTCTGCAGCGAGATTAAAGATTATTTTAGGTTTATATTTATTTAGAATGTTTTTAAGTAAAAAAGTTTTATTTATATCTAACTTAAAAAATTCATAGTTTTTTATTTTCCTATCTATATTATTAAAGTTAGAGGCGTAAGTACATTTATCAATATTAATTACATAATAGTTTTTTTGATTTAATAACTTGACAAGGTTACTACCAATAAAACCCATACCTCCAGTAACAACAGCTGTTTTCATAAGTTAATTAAACAATTAATAATCTCAATTTATTTTACAGTCCTTCTTCTACTTCATAAAATTTTTTGATTAAAGTTACCGCTCTATCATCAGAACCCATAGTAGGATTTAAATAGCTTGTTACATAACCTATTCCAAGTCCTTTTATAGGATCTCCAAAACCTACAGATCCACCCCAACCATTGTGACCAAAAGATTCTTTATTTTTTCCAAATAACCAGCCTCCCCTTAATATCAATCCTACTCTTGTCCATCTAATTTGCATTTTTAAATTTTCATCAATTCTTTTATATCTTTCTTGAAGACAGTAATTCATAATTTTTTCGCCAATAAATTTATTATTTTTTAATTTTATATCATTTGCAAACATATCGTAAATTTTTGCAATAGATTTTGAGTTTCCATGTCCGTTTATAGAAGGTATTTCAGATTTTTGATATTCTTTACTATTATAAAATTTAATTTTTTCTTTTATTTCATTTTTATGGAAAACATTTAAGTTTTTAGCATTTAGATTTGCAATCTTATTAATGTTATTTTCAGGTACACCAATATAAAAATCTAAATTAAACTTTTTTTTTATAAAAGTATCAAAAATTTCTCCTAAACTTTTTTTAAAAATATTTTTTATTATTTCTCCTATTAAAAAACCATGAGTCATAGAATGGTAGAAGGTTCGATCGCCTGGTTCGTGCTCTGGAGTTTGATTTTCTAATAAATAAATTATTTTTTCCCAATCTAGTAAATCTTTATTATCTATTTTTTTTTTTAATCTGTAGATACCAGACTCATGGCTTAAAATATTTTCTATAGTAATTTTTCTTTTAGAACTTTCCTTAAATTTTTCCCAGTAATAGGATACTGGTTTTGTAATATCTATTTTTTCAATTTCAAATAATTTACAAATTAAGAGTTCATAGATTCCTTTAGTTGCAGAAAATACATTGACAATGGTATCTTCTTCCCAATTATCTCTTTCTAAATTTTTATAACCCCCATATAGATTAATTAATTCTTTTCCATTTTGATATACTGAAAAAGAGGCTCCTTCTTGTTTATTTTGTAAAAAAAAACTTTCAAAGATTTTTTTTAGCGGAATGTACTTTTCCTGACAATTACCACTGATCATTATTTAGAGACAAAGATTTAAAGCAAAATCTTTTCCCAAATTAGTTTTTAATTCTTGGCAAAATCTTGCTGCTTCCGCTCCATCTATTATTCTATGATCATAAGAAAGCGATATAGGCATCAAACTCCTTGGGATAAACTTACCTTCTATATAGACTTGTTTTGTTTCAGTTTTTCCAATACCTATTATTGCAACTTCTGGACTATTTATTATCGGAGTAAAAAAACTACCACCTATACCTCCTAGACTAGAAATTGTCATTGAGCCTCCAAAGAATTCTTTTTTATCTATTTTTAGTTCTTTTGAAAGTTTGCTGACTTCTCTTAATTCATTACTTAAAGTTAATAAATTTTTTTGATCAACATTTCTAATTTTAGGAACCATAAGGCCATTTGGCGTATCTACCGCAACACCAATGTGAAAGTACTTTTTGAGTGTAATCTCTTCTTTATTTGAATCTATTGAAGAATTAAAATTTGGATATTTTTTCATCGCCGATACTAATGCTTTCATTATAAAGACCAGAGGTGTTAATGATATTTTTTCTTTAGTATCCAGATTAGTAAGCGTTTTTCTGAAAATCTCCATATCAGTCACATCAATTTCATCATGCTGTGTTACATGAGGTATTTCAGTCCAAGATTTAACAAGATGAGGTCCAGATAATCTTTTAATTCTTGGTATTTTTTGAATATCGATATCACCGAATTCATCATGTTTATAAGGCTGTTGATCCTCTTTTTTTTGAGTTAACGTAACTTCAGTTTGAGAAGTGCTAATTAATTTTTCTGCTCTTATATTAATATTTTTTTTTACATAGTTTTTAATATCTTCCTCTAAAACCCTTCCTTTTCTTGCGGTACCAGTAACTAAATTTAATTTTATTCCTAGTTCTCTTGCAAATTTCCTAACTTTTGGGCTTGCGCTAACTGGAAAGGAAGAATGAGAAATTTCCTTTAAATCTTTTTCTTTTTCATAATTATTATTTATTGTAGCACTTTTATTATCATCTGATACCTCTGCTATTGCTTCGTTTTCTTTTATAATTTGTCCTTTTTGAATAAGAATATCTTTTAGAAAGTAATCTTTTGGTGAAGGTATCTCATAACTATTATTATCGTCTTCAATTACAATAATGATATCATTTTTTTTAACTGAGGTATTTTTTTTAATAAAAATTTCAGTTATAATTAATTTTGTTTTAGAACCAAGACTTGGGACTCTTAAAAAATTATTATTTAGATTTTCTTTTTTTTTTTCTTTAACAATATTTGTTGTTTCTTTTTTTTCTTTACTTACAGATTTTTCAAGATGATTTTCTATTTCTCCTATTTTATCTCCTTTAGAAACCTTATCACCAACTTTAATATCAATTTTTTTTATTATTCCCTCATATGGTGATGGAATCTCCACACTTGATTTGTCACTTTCAAGAGTAATAAGGGGTTGGTTTTTATCAATTTTATCTCCATCTTTTATTAAAACTTCTATTACTTCAACATTCTTAAAATCTCCTATATCTGGTACTATAAGATCTAAATTTCTTGACACTTTAGTTTTTAAATTTTGGTTGGTATTTTTTTTTCGGGATCGATTTTATATTTTTTCATAGCATCAGTTGCAATTTTAGATGCAATTTTTTGTTCTCGCACCAGAGTGCTTAATGTAGTGTAAATTATAAATTCATCATTTACCTCGAAGAATTTTCTAAGTTTTTTTCTTGTATCGCTTCTTCCAAATCCGTCAGTACCGAGAGTTACATAAGTTCCATTTATATAAGGTCTAATTTGTTCAGAAAGTGATCGCATATAATCTGTTGCAGCTATGAAAGGACCACTTTTTTTTTCAAAACATTTTTGGATATAATTTTTTTCAGGTTTTTTTTCGATATTTAGTAAATTTTTTCTTTCAATTTCTAAGGCATTTTTTTTAATCTCATTAAAGCTTGTTACACTCCAAATATCAGAGTCAATTTGATATTCTTTACTTAATATTTCAGCAGCTTTGATAACCTCATTGAGTATTGCTCCGCTTCCAAGCAGCTGAACTTTGGTCTTTCCTTTATTATTTATCTCCCTAAAGAGATACATGCCTTTAATTATTTCCTCTTTTTTTACATGTTTTGGAATGGCAGGA
>Ga0194133_10010401_pt1 | contig 10484 bp, 8 predicted proteins | sample TA2KigOf40mmetaG_FD_155448 | JGI IMG/M metagenome (GOLD analysis project Ga0194133, IMG submission 155448) | Freshwater microbial communities from Lake Tanganyika, Tanzania - TA2015055 Kigoma Offshore 40m | ecosystem: Environmental > Aquatic > Freshwater > Lake | place: Tanzania: Lake Tanganyika... | reverse complement strand
TGGAATCAATCAAACGCTGGCGCAATTCCTGCGGTGAGGAATCATGGCCTGCGGTTGCGGCGATCAAATCACTGATCACCAAGGCCCATGAAAAGGGCCTTCCTGTCATTTATACAACGGGAATCCGCCGCGAAGACAATTGGGACTCGGGTTCATGGAGCTGGAAAAACAACCGCAGTAGTGAAAAGCCGCAGGTCCCCATGTCCAATATTGACGGCAATCAGATTGTGGACGAGATCGCGCCATCGCCACAGGACATTGTCATCTACAAACAAAAGCCTTCGGGATTTTTTGGCACCAACATGACGAGCTATCTGACGCTGCTTGGATGCGACAGCGTCATTGTGACCGGGACGACAACATCGGGGTGCGTTCGCGCCACTGTGCTCGACGCCTTCAGCCAAAACTATCGAGTCGCGCTCGCCGAAGAAGGCTGCTTCGACCGTTCGCAAGCCAGTCATGCAATCAATCTTTGCGACATGAATGCGAAATACGCGGACGTCATCAAGACTTCCGAAGTTCTTGAATTTTTCGATGGCCTTCCCATGGGGCTTTTCGATCTGCCCAGAGGGACGGCTCCTGATATAGCTGTTGCTGCAAACTCTTAGGAGGACATGATGAGCGATCCGCACAAGACCTCCAAGGCCCGGAGAATATGGGACGAGTATCTTACGGCGCGGGACAAGAATGTTTTCGAAGCCTCCGGCTTCGGTGCAAGCGCTGGATTCGGCAAGAGGCCCGCACTGCTGATTATCGATGTGAGTTATGGTTTTGCCGGCGACAAGCCTGAGCCGATTCTTGAGTCCATCAAGCGCTGGAGCAACTCATGCGGCGCGGAAAGCTGGGAAGCCATAGCGCGCATTGGCGAATTGCGCACGGCCTTTCACGATCGCAAGATGCCTGTGATCTATACCACGGGCGTCACCCGTGAGGATGGATGGGATATTGGAAGCTGGGCCTGGAAAAACAACCGTGTTCAGGAGTCCGTACCCAAGGCTGATCAAAATCTCGACGTCAATGAGATTGTAGCGGCGATTTCGCCCGCGCCACAAGATATAGTGATCCTGAAACAAAAGCCATCCGGCTTTTTCGGCACGAACATGCTGAGCTATCTTACCCTGCTGGGATGCGACAGCGTGATCGTGACCGGAACCACAACATCCGGCTGCGTTCGCGCCAGCGTCATCGATGCGTTCAGCAACAATTACAGGGTCATTGTCGCTGAAGACGCCTGTTTCGACAGATCGCAAGCCAGCCATGCCATCAACCTGTGCGACATGCACGCGAAGTATGCTGATGTCGTGCCAACAGCGGAGGCCGTTGCGCACATAATGCAACAAAGCGATACGCTCTTCCCCAATCTTCCGGCCGGAAAACTGTCCACTTCACAATCTCCATTGCGGCTTGTTGCATTGGCATAAGACTTGCATTTTTGCACTCTGGCCACATGGCGGTTGCTCCGCTGGAGATTCCGCAATGGCCAGGGTTCCTTGTCACGAAAATCGCGAGGCAGATTTGGATCTGCGCAGCATCGAGATCTTTTTGGCGATCTGTGAGCACGGAGGGTTTACCGCTGCTGCCAACAGCCTCGGATTGACCCAGGCGGCAGTTTCGCAACACATCACAAAGCTGGAACGCGAATTGGAGGTGACTTTGATTGACCGGACCGTCAGGCCGCAAAAAATGACAGCCGCTGGCGAACATCTTGAGCGGCGCGGTCGTATATTGCTGGGCGACTTGCAGATGATTCATCGCGAGCTCAGGAATTATCAGCGGCATGAAATTCCATCCCTTCATCTTGGCCTGATAGAATCCGTCGCAGGCGCGCTGCTGCCATTGATCGTCCGGCGGCTCGGCGGCAAGACAGGTTCGCTCTCCATAACCAGCGGAACTACGCATCCCTTGATGCCAGAACTGCTTGACGGTAATTTCGATCTCCTCGTGACCAGCGAGCCGACCGGCGACAATGACGCGCTCCATTGCGAGTGCCTCCTTGTCGAACCCATTGTGCTAGTTCTGCCTAAAGGCACAGCTGCTCCACAAAGCTGGGGCGCCCTGGCGGTTATCGCCCAGGAGCTTGACCTTGTACGATACGCCTCACGCCGGCGCATGGGCCGCACAATCAGCAGCCTCCTTGAGCGCCATGACATTCCAATACGCGGCACGCTCACATTCGATTCATCGGCTGCGTTGTTTGACGCAGTTCTTGCCGGCGGCAGCTGGGGTGCGTCAACGCCCATGTGCTTGCTCAGCTCAGGTGTCGATATGACCGGCCTCGCATTGGCTCCGTTTCCTGGAGCAACGCCAGTTCGAAGCATTAATGCAATCTGGCGCGAAGATCGCAGCGGGGTCGAAATGGCGCTGGCGGTTACCGCGATCCGAAACATAATAGCTTCGGACATTTATCCCCAACTGCTGCAACGCGCAGGCGGCCTGCCTGATCGCATCTGCTTGCCAGATGCAAATGTAGCTCCGCACGCCGCTGACGCTTTGCTGGTTGCAGCCACCAGCCATTGATGAAACTTAACCATGCCGGAAATTGAAAGAAGACTGGAAAGACTTGGATTGCAGCTTCCACCGCCATGGACCCCACGGGGAATATTTGCGCCATGGCAAAAAGCAGGCGATCTTGTTTTTCTCTCAGGACAAATTTGCGAATGGAACGGAGAGGTTGTGCTGGAAGGACCGGTCGGCGCTGCTGCGACTGTCGCACAGGCGCGCGATGCGGTACGGATTTGCGTACTTAATCTCCTGCATTGTCTGAAACTGGCGTGTGACAATCTTGATAATACAGCCGAATTCGTGCGCCTTGGCGGCTTCGTCAATTGCGTCGCTGGCTTTCCAGATTCGCCGAAAGTTATTGACGGCGACAGCGAACTGCTTATCGAAATTTTTGACGAAGCAGGACGTCACGTGCGCACAGCCGTCGGCGTTGCCGGTCTTCCAGGCAATGCAGCTGTGGAGGTAGACGCCATTGTGCGGCTCAATCGTTGACCATTCGGCTATCCGGGGCACGGTTCGCAAAAGTCTTCAAACGCAAGAGGGATTGGCATGTCAATACGCGCTGAAAACAAGACAGGAACCGCAAGCTTCGATCCAATTGAAGCAACTTTCGCCAGTATCCAGGGCGCGTACGCATCGGGACAACTGACCGTTCGCGGTCTGGTTGAAACTTATCTGCGCCGCATTGAAGCGATTGATCGCAATGGCCCGAAACTGAACGCTATCATATCAGTCAATCCGAGTGCTTTGAACGAAGCTGATGCGCTGGACGCCACTTTCGCCAAATCGGGCCCGGTTGGCCCATTGCACGGAATTCCCCTGGTCATGAAGGATCAGGCTGACGTGATGGATATGCCAACTACCATGGGTTCAATTCTGTTTCGCGATCACATGCCGCAGAGGGATTGTTTCGTCGCTGCAAAACTGAAAGCGGCCGGAGCGCTGTTCATCGCCAAGACCACACTTGGCGAATTGGGGGCTGGCGACACGCATGGTTCGCTCTTCGGTTCAACGCGCTGCGTCTATGATCTGGAACGCACAGCCGGAGGTTCTTCCGGAGGCTCAGGTGTTGCGGCATCAGCAAATCTCTGTGCTGCCGCCATCGGCCAGGAAGGACTGGCTTCCATCCGCCGGCCATCAACATGGAACGGAATTGTTGGCATGCGGCCTACTGCAGGACTTGTCAGCCGGGGCGGCGTATATGCCGGCTGGCCTTCCGTTTTCGGATCGCTTGGACCAATGACGCGGACTGTGCTGGACGCCGCCAAACTTCTGGATGCGATGACTGGTTATGACCCGCGCGATCCAGTGACAGCGCTGGGCGTTGGACACGCTCCAGCAAGTTATGCCGGCGGTCTGAACGCAGCATCACTGAAAGGTGCGCGCCTTGGCGTTCTGCGCAACATCCATGGTTACAATTCTGATCCTGCGGCAGCGGATTTCAACCGCATCGAAAAACTGTTTGATCGCGCACTGGGAGAGCTGAGAACAGCAGGGGTCATACTTGTAGATATTGAAATTCCCGCACTCAAGGCAATCCAGGCCAAACGCGCCAATGAGCCAGGTGTCGAAGAGCTGTCCTACAAATGGTATCTGGAAGGCAGCGCCTCAAAACCATACGCCTCGATGGCGGAGGCGATGAAATCGCCGCTTTACCCCTCGGTCACCCATGGTGTGAAAGTGCGATGGGAAGCTGTACCTTCGGCCACTGACCACTATGAATATCTGAAAGCCCGGGACGAACTCATGTTCACAACGATGAACCTCATGGCGCAACATGCGCTGGACGCGATCGTCCACAAGGCTGTTGAACATGAGCCAACGCTTATCAGCGAAGGCATCGCGCCGCCCTTTACAACGCAGAAAGGATCTCCGGTAATCAATACGTTCCTGACTTACGTGCCGACCATCGTAATTCCGGCAGGTTTCACAGAATCCGGCTTACCAGGCGGAATTACTTTTCTGGGCCGGCCATATTCAGATGCGCAAATGCTTTCATTCGCCTATGCCTATGAACAAGCGACCCATCATCGCAAGGCGCCAGAATTTCCGATATGAATATACTTGCGAGCCATTATCCGGAAGAAATGGTGGGTTGGCGTCTTCATGTACGGCAATTGCAGCTGCAATGTCCGTATGTCTGGATTGATGCATTCTTGTAGTGCATGCTAAAGCTATTGACCATAATCTTTTCTATCTTCGACGTAAGCTCGCCAGCCCTTGTATCGTGAAATATCTACCGCATCTTTAACTCCAACCGCCTCTGCGATGAAGCCGCTTGCGAACGATCCGTCTTCAAGGCGGATCTTCGCGAGTCCCAGCGGCGCGGGAATGGCGGCGGCAAAGCGCCCGAACTCCGCAACTGGCATTGCCCAGACCTCAACTTCGATCGCAAAGCCATCTCCACTTGCAACACGTAGCAGCCCCGGCTTGAATGGCGGACCGCCTGGCAACGCATATAGCCGGTAATCTGCAGTTGTTTTCGAAGCGCGCAGAAATCGTGAACCGACGCCTGTCAATTCATGATTGAGAGCCATTCCCGACAGATGCGCGCCAACAACAACGATTTCGACTTCACCTGCTGCCGCGCTGCAAATTCTACTTGCTTCCGGTTCCGGCGCTTTTGGAAACGGCCAGCCACAAGCACCGAGCGTTGTTCCGCTTTTGCGATGTATTTGCCGCCCAACGCCTGCAAGAAGACCGTCATTTCCTGATGGTGCAATCAATGTAATGCTTTCAGGAAACATGTCCGTCTGGAAACCGGTTGGCACGGCCAGTGCGCACAGGTCCAGCAAATTGACAAAATTTGTGTAAGTACCCAGTTCGCTATTGGGACCGATGGGATCGGCCTGCAAATCCGCAACACTGCGCGGCCGGGGATAAGTTGGCGTAACAAGAACATCGATATTGCTCCACACCTGGCCGGCGGACCGCCGCAACTCCCGCAGCCGGTATTGCGCAGCGAATGCGTCCGATGCGGAAAAGCGGGAAGCGCCTCCGATGATATTGCGCGTTACAGGATGCAAGGATTCTGGCTGCGATTCGAAGAAGTCGCGGATTGCGGCATATCTTTCCGCAACCCATGGGCCCTCATAAAGCAGGCGTGCAGCTTCAAAAAATGGTTCAAGATCAATTTCGACGATCATATAACCCGTTTCGCGCATCACTGAGATTGCTTTGCCGAAAGATTCTTTCGAGTGTTCATCGCCGCCAAACGTCCGCGAACCAGCGTTTGGAATACCTACGCGCAGAACAGGTGGCGGTAAGGTTATGCTTGGCGTTCTTGAAGGTTTTGAAAAAGGATCAGATGGATCAAAAGCGCAAAGCGCCTCGAACACGCAATGAGCGTCGTCAACGGTCAATGCAAAGACCGAGACACAATCCAGCGAACGGCATGCCGGCACGACCCCTGTTGTAGAGATCGCGCCCAGGGAGGGTTTAAGCCCAACCAGATTGTTAAGTCCGGCCGGAACCCGGCCGGAACCTGCCGTATCGGTACCGAGAGAAAAACTCACAAATCCGTTTGCCACTGCAACAGCGGATCCGGAACTTGAACCTCCAGGCACAATTTTCTCATCGAAAGGATTTAGCGGAGCTGGAAAAGGAGTGCGTACACCAACCAGTCCTGTTGCAAATTGGTCGAGGTTCGTCTTGCCAATGGCGAGTGCTCCGGCATCAACAAGCCGCTGGACTGAAGTTGCGTGACGGTGTGGTGTAAAGGTGAAATCTGGACATCCAGCGCTTGTCGCCACGCCCGCATAATCAATATTATCCTTGATGGCAAAAGGCATCCCCCAAAGTGGCTTAGCAGGATCGCAGGGGCCCAACCGGGTTGTATCCGCGATGACTGATGCCTCGTCTCTCAAATATATGAAAACACCAGGGTCGTTTTTCGCGGCTATACGGCGATAAACTTCACGAACAACATCTTGCGGCTGGAGGCCTGATTCATAAGCCGCTCGCAGGCTCGCAAGATCAAATGGCAGCGATGAAAGTTCCAGAGACATTGGGATATCCAAAATATCAATTACCGGCTCAAACCGGAGGGTGAGGCACAGCTGCGAGCAATTCGCGCGTATAAGCGGCTTGCGGATTTTCCATAACAGAACGCGCATCGCCCTGTTCGACAATACGCCCGCTCTTCATGATGATGACGCGGTCGCAAAGAAGACGAACGACATTCAGATCATGCGATACGAACAAATAACTCATTCCAAGTTCCCGCTTGAGATCTGCAAGCAGGTTTAGGATAATCGCCTGAACTGAAACATCGAGAGCCGCCGTCGGTTCATCGAGCACCAAAAACTTCGGATCCAGCGCAATCGCGCGTGCAATACCCACGCGGGCTTTCTGACCGCCTGACAACTGGTGCGGAAAACGGTCAAGCAGATCAAGAGGCAGTCCAGTCAGGCGGGCAAGTTTTTCAACCTTGGCGCGCGCTTCGTCTTTAAGCTTCACGCCACCAAGCCGATAGAGTGGATCAGCAATGGAGCGAAACGCGGTGAATCGGGGATTCAGGCTGTCTGCCGGATCCTGGAAAACCATCTGGAGACGGCCCCGTAGTTCATGACGCGCGAAATCGCGCGCCGGAGTGTTAGAAATCTCAACTCCGTTGAAGCGGATCGAACCTGATGTAACATCGATCAAACGCATGAGCATGGCGGAGGTGGTTGACTTGCCGCACCCAGATTCGCCGACGAGTCCTACGCTTTCGCCATGATCGACATGAAACGTGATGCCGTCTACAGCGCGAAAAACATCGGTGACTTGTTCACGCCGGAAAATGGAAGCCGTATCCGCGCTGGACAAGGGATATTCCTTGACCAGCGCTTCGACCGCGATAATCGGCATTTCCTTTGCTATGACAAGAGGATCACTTGTCATCTCTGCAGCTTGCGCCCCGTGCTGTTGAGTTTCCGGCAATAAATCGCGAAGACCGGCGCCAGGGCGCGGAGTCGCCCGCACAAGTTTACGGGTGTAGGCATGAGCTGGCGATGCGAAGAGTTTTCGAGGATCGCCGCTTTCGACAACAATGCCTTGCTCCATCACGACGATCTTGTCAGCGTATTGAGCCGCCAGACCGAGATCATGAGTGATCAGGATGCTCGACATACCCCGTTCGCGCGTGAGTTCAGCCACAAGGTCCATTACAGCTTTTTGCGTAGTGACATCGAGACCAGTTGTCGGTTCGTCGGCAATCAACAATCGTGGCTGGCAGGCCAATGCTATGGCGATAACAATGCGCTGACACATGCCACCCGATAACTCGAATGGATAAGCATAGTAGCGGCGTTCAGGGTTATTTATGCGAACGAGCCGCAGCAAATCGATGGCCTTTTCGTGCGCAGTACGGCGCGTGGCTTGGGCATGGCGTATCAGTACATCTTCTATCTGCTGGCCAACCTGCCGGATTGGATTCAGTGCAGCACGCGGATTTTGGAAAATCATCGAGATTTCCCGGCCTCGTAGATCCTGCATTTCATTTTCTTGCGCCGAACGAAGATCGATACCCGAAAAGACTACAGAACCAGCTGCAATCCGTCCATTCTGGTCGAGAATTCGCATCACCGCGAAAGAAGTCACGGATTTACCAGAACCCGACTCGCCGACGATCGCTACTGTTTCGCCGCGCGCTACTGAAAGGCTAACATCCCGGACAGCAGTTACGCTACCGTTGCGCGTTGCGAAACTGACGGTGAGATTGCGAATATCGAGCAGCGGCGCGGCTCCGGGTTTGCCCATCATGTGCGCATCCTCGGATCAACGATGTCGCGCAGCCCATCACCCAGAAGATTGAACGTGAAGACAGCCAGCATGAGGGCAAGTCCCGGGAAAAAAGCCAGCCACCATTCACCGGAAACGATAAAATTTGCACCCTCGGCAACCATAATGCCCCATTCGGGATCCGGCGGGCGCACCCCCAGTCCTATGAAGGATAGTCCGGCTGCATTCAGGATGGCCCAACCAAGATTGAGTGAAACCTGCACCATCATCGGTGGCAAAGCGTTTGGGAAAATCTGCACGGCGAGTATGCGCCAGTCCGGATTTCCACTCAGGCGCGCCGCCTGCACAAAGCCGGCTTCACGGCGAACCATTGTCTCGGCCCGAACCATCCGTATGTAGAATGGAAGATTAATAATGGCTGTCGCATATACAATATTTTCAATCGTATTGCCCAAAGCAGCGACGATTCCCATCGCAAGTACGAACAAGGGAAACGCCATGATAGTATCGCACAATCGCCCGATGATCACATCCGTCCAGCCGCCATAGTAGCCCGAAACTAGACCCATGATCGCGCCAACTGTGAACGACATAGCAACAGCCGCCAAAGCAATCGCGAGATCGAGACGTGCGGCTACGATCACACGTGAAAAAACATCGCGCCCGAGTTGATCAGTACCGAACCAATGGGTTGCGGAAGGTGGCTTCAATTGCATTGCCGCGTTCGTTTCGAGAGGATTGTATGGCACGATCAAAGGCCCGAATACGGCCGCAGTCAGGATCAAAAAAGCCAGTATCGCGGCCAGCAAAGTTACCGGATTTGACGTCAACACATGCCTGATGTGGCGAATAAATCGCGCGCGCGCCGCGAATACTTCCGCTTGGACAGGCGCATCTGGAGCCATGGCCATGGCGGAGTTACTCCTTGTTTGAAAGACGCGGGTCGACCAGTGTGTAGAATACATCGACCATAAGATTGAGCGTCACGAAGAGAATTGCCATTGTCAGCACAAAGCCTTGAACGGCGGCATAATCAGAGGCAATCAACGCCTCGATGGCATATGATCCGATGCCTGGCCAGGCAAATACTTTTTCGACGAGAACATTCGCTCCCAACGCGAAAGAAAAAACCATTCCAAGAGTTGTGATGACCGGCAGCAAGGCGTTACGGAAGGCATAAGTACCCAGAACCATCCGTCGTGAAAGACCTGCGGCTTTCACGGTGCGGATAAAGTCCGAGCCAAGCGCCTGCAACATCGAGCCACGAGTCATGCGCGCAATTGGAGCAAGGGTAAACAGGGCGAGTGTTAGCGCAGGCAAAATGATCTGCACAAGAGCAGATCGAAAGGTTTCGAGTTCTCCAGCAACCAGTGAATCGATCAAGAAGAAGCCTGTTATGCGCGGCGGCGGCAGGGCGATGATGTCGAGGCGTCCCATCGGCGCAGGAGCAATCCCCAGTAAGAAGTAGAACACGTAGACCAAAACGAGTCCCGTAAAGAAGGTTGGAAGGCTGACACCTGCGGTTGTCACAATACGGCAAAGGTGATCAATCCAAGCGCCAGGCCGCGTCGCTGCAAGTACGCCCAACGGGATAGCGATCGATACCGAAAGAATAAGCGCGACAAGGGTCAATTCGAGAGAAGCCGGCAAACGCGCAGCAATTTCGTCGATCACCGGCCTACCGGTAGAAATCGATTGACCTAGATCGCCACGCATAAGTTGACCAATGTAGATAAAGAATTGTTCGGGCAGGCTTTTGTCCAACCCAAGTGTTTTTCTTATTTCTGCGATCGAGTTTGCATCGGCGGCAGGTCCGGCAAAAAATGCAGCCGGATCTCCTGGCAGCGCGCGCGTCAGCAAAAACGTCACAATGATGACGCCTGCAATGGCAGGCGCTGCCTGGAGGACTCGGCTCGCGACAATTCTCAGCTTTGTAACAGCGAAGGCCATATCAAGCCTTGCGTGGCTTCATGAACCGAACATCAGGCTGGCGATGATACCATGATGTATAACCATCAACATCCTTGCGGATTGCACTGTCCAGATAGGGCTGCCACAATGGAATGCGAGGTACGTCTTCGAAGGCTTTTGCGATCATTCGCTTGATCTTGCGGGTATAATCCGGATCATCCATTTCCATATGCAGCGTTTCGGCAGTCAACTTCTCCATTTCCGCATCCACATAATTGGATGAGTTGAACAGAGCGCCTTTGATATAAGCCCAGAAGAAGTAATAGCAGGGCGTATTGAGCCAGCCG
>Ga0194133_10010400_pt1 | contig 10484 bp, 7 predicted proteins | sample TA2KigOf40mmetaG_FD_155448 | JGI IMG/M metagenome (GOLD analysis project Ga0194133, IMG submission 155448) | Freshwater microbial communities from Lake Tanganyika, Tanzania - TA2015055 Kigoma Offshore 40m | ecosystem: Environmental > Aquatic > Freshwater > Lake | place: Tanzania: Lake Tanganyika... | reverse complement strand
GCGCCACGCCGCCCGCTACATCGAGGACGCCAAAGAGCAAAAAGAGACCAGCGCCGCCCTCTTCAAGCGCCTCTATCAGGCGCAGGTGGACCGCGTAGAGGTCCGCTACGCGCGCCCCATCCGCGAGACATCCGAGGAGGAGCGCGCGCAGCGGCGCGAGAGCGTGGAGCGCTTTAAGAGCTTCCTCGAGAATTCCGCCCCGCACCCGCAGTACACCCCCGACTCCCTCTATCGCCTCGCGATGCTGCTGCTCGAGGAGGAGGACGCGGAGTTCTTAGAGCGCATGGACGTCTACCGCGAGCGCCTTAAGACCGCCTCCGCCGACGAGGACCTCCCGCCGCCCCAGCGCGACCACCGCAAGGTCATCAGCGCCTTCACGCGGCTGATCGAGGGCTGGCCCGACTACCGCGACCTCGACAGCGCCTTCTACGCCCGCGCCCACAGCTTCCTTGAGATGGGCGAGGAGCAGACGGCGATGCGGGATTTCAGGACCATCATCGAGCGCTTCCCCGCCAGCGAGTACCGCACCGAGGTGTGGAACCTGATCGGCGAGCTGCACTTCCGCTTCGCGGAGCTCCCCGAGGCGATCAAGGCGTACTCCGAGGTGCTCAAGGACAAGGAGTCGCAGTACTACGCCGCGGCGTTCTACAAGCTCGCGTGGACCTACTACCGCAATGACCAGTTTGAGGAGGCGGTGGAGTCGTTTAAGCGCCTCATCTCCTACAGCGACGAGCTCACCCGAGAGGGCAAGAGGCCCTTTGAGCTCCGCGCTGAGGCGATTCAGTACCTGGCCATCTCGCTCAACGAGGACGACTGGGACGACGACGGCGTGGTGGACGCGGCGGCGGGATTCGCGCGCGTGCAGCGCCACGTGACGCCCGACCTCGGCTATCAAGGGGAGCTCCTTGAGGCCATGGTGGCGATCTTCTTTGAGACGTCCAAGTACGACTACGCCATCCGCACCGCGCAGCTCCTGTTTAGGGCGCAGCCTTTTTATCGCAACAACCCGGTGATTCACGCCACGGTGGTCACCGCCTACGAGCGTATCGCGCAGCCCGACCTCGCCTTCAAGAGCCGCGACCAGCTCAACTCCGCCTACATCACCGACGGTCCCTGGTACACCGCCAACTACAAAGACCAAGCGGCGATCGACGCCGCGCGCGGGCTCATGAAGGACTCGCTGCTCCAGGCGGGCACCTACCACCACGAGCGCGCGCAGGCCTTCCGCGCCCGTGCCCTCGACGCCGACAGCGAGCTCGACCGCGAGTCGCTCATGCGCGACGCTAAGGAGAGCTACCGCGCCGCCGCCACCTCCTACCAGCGCTACCTCGCCCGCTACAAGCAAGACGAGAACACCTACGAGCTGATGTACCTAGTGGCGGACGCGCTGTACTTTAGCGAGGACTACCCCGGCGCCCTCGCGCGATACGTGCAGGTGCGCGACTCCCGCCTCGGCGACGAGCACAAGGAGGAGGCGGCGTTCTCGGCGATTCTGTGCCAGATGGAGATGATCAAGGAGGCAGTGCGCGCGGGGCGGCTCGCCCCCAAGCCCTCGCTCCTCGACGAGCAGCGCGCCGCGGTGGAGGGCGCGGTGGAGGCGCCCACCACCGACGAGCGCCCCGCCGCGGCGGGGGCGGCGGCGCCGGAGGGCGCGGCGGGGCCCGTTAAGGTCACGCCGGAGGAGCTGCCCCCCCTCGCGCAAGAGGCGCTGGCCCTGCGCGACGCCTACCTGCGCGCCAACCTCTCGAGCGCCGAGGACCCCGAGCGCGTCCCCGTGATGGTCTACAAGGTGGGCGAGATTCACCTCGACTACAAGGACTACCCCAAGGCGCGCGAGCGCTTTGAGCGCATCATCACCGACTTCCCCAAGTCCTCCGTGGCGGTGGCCGCCGCCAACGCCCTCATCGAGACCTACCGCGAGGAGCAGGACTGGGCCAAGATGGCGGAGTGGGCGGAGCGCATCGCGCAGGCGGGCCTCGGCAAGGAGCTCGAGGGGCAGGCGAAGGTGTGGCGGGTGGGCGCGCTCTTCAAGACGGCGCAGGCGCTCTTTAACGGCAAGCGCTACGAGGAGGCCGCCAAGGAGTACCTGAGCCTCGTGGACCAGAATCCCGACAACGAGTTCGCCGCCGCCGCCCTCAACAACGGCGCCGTGGCCTTTGAGCGGGCGCGTATGTTCGATTCCGCCATGCGGACCTTTGAGCGCATCTTCCAGCAGTTCCCCAACAGCGAGTTCTCCGAGAACGCGCTCTTCCGCGTGGCCTACAACGCCGAGCGCTTCTACGACTACGACAAGGCGGTGGTGACCTTCTCGGAGCTCGCGCGCCGCTACCCCACAGGCGAGAACGCCGCCGACGCCTCCTTCAACGCCGCGCGCCTCCTAGAGCAGACGCAGCAGTACGACGCCGCCGCGCGCGCCTACGAGCAGTTCGTGCAGCGCTTCCCCGACCGCGCTGACGCCCCCGAGGTGTTCTTTGGCGCCGCCACCTGCTATGAGCGCCTCAAGGACCCCAAGAATCAGCTCCGCATCTATGATTCGTTCCGCAAGAAGTTCGGCGGCGACCCCAAGGCGAGCAAGCTGGTGGTCCGCGGGCTGGCGGAGAGCGTGGAGATCTACAAGAGGCTCGGCAACGCCCGCCAGGCCGCGCTGCTGCAGCGGCAGCTCATCAAGGAGTTTGACGAGCGCGGGCTGCCCCCCGGCTCCTATGAGGCGCGCTTCCCCGCGCAGGCGGCCTTTGAGCTCATCGAGGAGCGCTTTGACGCCTTCACGCGCCTCAAGATCGCCGGCACGCTCAAGCAGCAGGGGCTGGTGATCAAGAAGATGAAGGACGAGATCGTGGGCCTCACGGAGAGCTACAGCGACCTCCTGCGCTACAAGGCGCTCGACTGGACCATCGCGGCGTTCTACCGCATCGGCCTCCTCCGCCAGCTCTTCGCCACCGCCCTCTACGCCGTGCCGATGCCGAGCAACCTCACCCCCGAGGAGGAGGACATCTACACGACGCAGATCGAGGAGATCGCGATTCCCATCGAGGACGAGGCGGTGCAGCGCTTTGAGGCGGCCTACGAGAAGGCGCGCGAGTTCCGCATCGCCAATGAGTGGACGCGCAAGATTCTGCTCTCGCTCAACAAGTACAAGCCCGCGCAGTACCCCACCTTTAAGGACGAGAAGCGCCTAGAGGTGCGCGACCTGTTCACGACGTCGCAGCTGCTGCTCCCCAAGGAGTCGCGGGCGCTGCTGGCGCCCGCAGAGACGCCCGCAGAGACGCCCCCAGGGACGCCCCCAGGGACGCCCCCAGGGACGCCCCCCGAGGGCGGGCAGCCAGGCGCGCCCACTCCCGCCGCCCCGGCGGGCGCGTCGGGCGCCAAGGGGCCCTCGGCGCCCGAGGCGGGGGGGCGGGCGCCCAAGCTGCCCGCGTCGCCCGCGGCGCCCGGGGGCGCGCCTGCGCCCGAGCCCCCCGCCGCCGAGGTGGATGTTGAGGAGGTGGAGCTGTGATGAAGCCTTGCACGTCGCCCGCGCTCGCGCGCCTCGCCCCGCGCGGGGCGCACGTCGCGCTCGTGGCCCTCGTGGCCCTCGCCCTCTCCCTCGCCGCCTGCGGCGCCGCCCCGCCGCCCGCGCCAGCCCCGGCGCCCGACCCCGCCCCCGCCCCGTCGCAGGGCGCGAAGGGCGCGCAGGGCGCGCAGGGCGCGCAGGCGGACGCCGCCGCGGGCGCTGACGCCGAGGTCGCCACGGCGCGCCAGGAGAGCTACCAGCTGCTCGTGGACGCCGACGCGCTGGTGCGGTCGGGCAAGCTCGAGGAGGCGGAGGCGGTCTTTCGGCGCGTCTCTGAGCGCACCCCCGAGATCCCCGAGGCGCACTACAACCTCGGCGTGATCGCTGAGCGCAACGCGCTGCCTCAGGTGGCGCGCGGGCACTACGAGGCGGCGATCGGCGCGCGCGCGGATTTCTCCGCGGCGCACCTCGCCCTCGTCCGCTTCGCCCTGCGCGCCAAGGACGCGCGCGGCGCCCTCAGCGACGTGGAGTCGCGCCTGCGCGCCGACCCCAAGAACCTCGGCCTCCTCAACGCCCGCGGGCGCCTCCTCAACGCCCTCAACGAGCGGCGCGAGGAGGTGATTCGGGAGGCGAAGCTAGTGCTGCGCGAGGATGAGCAGAACGTGCCCGCGATGGCCAACCTCGCCACCTCCTATGCCGCCGAGGGGAAGCACGAGCTCGCTATCGCCATCCTCGAGAACGCCAAGGCGCTCGACCCGAGCAACCCCGAGGTCTACGCCCGTATCGCGCAGAGCCAAGAGGCCCTCGGCGAGCAGCTCGCCGCCCGCTTCACCCTCGAGGCCGCCGTGGCGCTCCCGGAGGGGAGCAGCGCCGAGATCCACAACCAGCTCGGCTTGATCTATCACAAGGCGGGCGACTACCCGAGCGCCGCCGAGCAGTTCACGCGTGCCCTGGCGCTCTGGCCGCAGATGATTGAGGCGCAGGTGAATCTGGGCAACGCGCTCAAGGGGCAGCAGCGCTTCCCTGAGTCCTCGGAGGCGTTCAACCAGGCGCTCTCGATGAGCGCCGATTTCCCCCCCGCCCTCTTCAACCTCGGCATCCTGTTCCTCGACGGCTCCTTTGAGTCGCTCGACAAGGTCAATCAGCTCCAGCAGTCGCTGGAGTACTTCCAGCTCTTCCTTAGGACCAACCCTCCTCAGCAGGACGTGCTCTTGGTGGGCGACTACGTGAAGGAGTGCGAGCGCCTCATCGAGGTGCAGAAGAAGATTAAGGAGCAGGCGGCGGCGGCGCCTGACCCGATGGCGCCCGACTCGGCGGCGGCGCCCGACCCGGCGGCGGCGCCCGACCCGGCGGCGGCGCCCGACCTGGCGGCGCCCGACCCGGCGGCGGGTTCCGCGCTAGAGCTCGACGGAGCTGCGCCCGCCCCAGCGCCCGAGCCCGCCCCCGCGCCAGCCCCCGCGCCAGCCCCCGCCCCTGCCCCTGAGCCTGCCCCTGAGCCTGCCCCTGAGCCTGCCCCTGCCCCTGAGCCCACCCCGGCGCCCCCGCCGGCGCCCGCCGAAGACGCGGTGGGGGAGGTGGACCTCAGCGCCGATACCGCGCCGGCTCCCGCGCTCACGCCCGCGCCTCCGGCCGAGGTCCCTCCCACGCCCGCGCCCAAGCCCGCGCCCAAGCCCGCGCCCGCCGCGCCGCCTGAGCCCGCCGTGGAGGAAGATACCATCGAGGAGATTGAGCTGTGATGCAGACCGCGTCTTCCAAGCCCGCGCCCGCCGCGCCGCCAGAGGCCGCCGTGGAAGAAGAGACCATCGAGGAGGTTGAGCTGTGATGCAGACCGAGTATTCCGCGAATCAGAGGGCGCGCGCGCCTCTCGTCCACCTCTTGCGCTCGCTTGTCCTGCGCCCGCTGCGGTCGCTCAGGGCTCCCTGGCCCTTCCGGCTCTTCCGGCCCTTCCGGCCCTTCCGGCCCTTCCGGCCCTTCCGGCCCTTCTGTCTCTTTTGGCTCTGCCTAGCGCCCACAGCGCGGCCCGCTCCCGTCGCCGCCCAGCCCGCCGCCCAGCGCCCCGCCGCCCAGCGCCCCGCCCCCACCGACCGCCCCGCCGCCGCGACCGTCTCCGCGCGTCTCAAGGCGCGAACGCAGCCCCCCGCTGCGGCGCCGGCGGCCCCCAAGGAGGGGGGGGGCAAGGTCATGGAGTTTAAGCAGCTCAGCGTCGAGGGCACCGTCCAGCGCCCGTCCGCCGCTTACCTGCTCCAGCGCCGAAAGCTCAAATTTCGTGGTCTGGAGCCCAAGCAGACCTTCGTGCCGCAGATTATTGAGAGCGTGCAGCGTCCGCCTTTTTGAGCGAAAAAAGATTAGACCGCCTCGGCGCGCGGTGCTATAGATGTGTCGCTCAAATCGCCCCCTGTGCGGGGGGGATCCGTCGGCACCCCCCCCTCTCTCACTCATCAACTCGTCTCACTCACCTTCGGAGGATCTCCCGAATGCAGTACATCAGTGATTTCTTCGTCTCTGGCGGCGCCTGGATGTGGCCGATTCTGGTCATGAGCATCATCGCCCTCGCCGTGATGGTTGACCGCTTTATCTTCCTGTACCTCCGCCACAACGTGAACGCCGTGGCCTTTATGGAGGACATCAAGCGCCACGTGCAGGCGGGTCACCTCGAGAACGCGATCAAGTCCTGCAACGCGGTCAAGGACTCCGCTCTCGCCCGCGTGGTCAAGGAGGGCCTCACCCACGCCAACCGCAGCCCCGGCGAGATCCAAAACGCCATCGAGGAAGCCACTCTCGAGGTCGCCCCTGAGATCACCAAGCGCGGCACCCTGCTGCAGAACATCGCCAACATCGCCACCCTGCTCGGCCTCCTCGGGACGATCGTGGGGCTGATCGACGCCTTCTCGGCGCTCGCCACCATCACCGACCCTGAGCAGCAGACCAAGATGCTCACCAACGGCATCTCGGTGGCCATGAACACCACGGCCTTCGGGCTGATCGTGGCCATCCCCTGCCTCCTCGCGCACGTGATGCTCAGCGCCGTCACCAAGAAGATCATCGATGAGATCGAGCACTACTCGGTGAAGATCGAGAACCTCCTCGTCACCCGCCTCCAGGGCAAGTAAGCCCGCGGGCGGCTAGACGCGGCAGTCTCGCCTCTCCTCCATGAGGCGGGCTCGAGCACTCCCACCAAGACACAACAGGAACCCGCTCTCATGGCCCGGAAATCCAAGTACACTGAGATCGTCGAGGACATCAACCTCGTGCCGATCATGAACCTGGTCTTGTGCCTTATCCCGCTCGTCCTCTTCAAGACGCAGCTCGTGAAGATCGGCATGATCAACGTGAGCGCGCCTAGCTTTGGTCCCGCCGCGTCGAAGCCCAAGGAAGACAAGGAAGAGAAGCCCCTCGGCCTCACCGTCGCGCTCAGCAAGGACGGCTTCCTCCTCAAGGCCACCGGCGCCAACCTGTTTGAGGTGCTCGGACTCACGCCGGACGGCGAGGCCAGCGGCGTCAAGCTCCCCAAGAAGAAGGACACCTACGCCTCCAAGGACGGCTCGCCCATCGAGCTGATCGACTATGACTACGTGAGCCTCTACGACTACCTGGCGCGCATCAAAGAGATCTACAAGGACGAGAAGCTCCTCACGCTCGTGGCGGACCCCGACCTTGAGTTCAAGTTCATGATCCGCACCATGGACGTCGTCCGCTTCCGTTTTGAGAAGCCTAAGTTCGCCAACATCATGGAGCTCAGCGAGGACGCGGCGAAGCTCAAGTACAAGAAGACCAAAGAAGAGGTCACAGGCGAAGATGGCAAGACCAAGACCGTGGAGGCGTATGAGCCGCTGTGGGACCAGGTCACCTTCGGCGCTGTGCAGTGAGAGCGGAGCACACGATGGACCAAAAGATGGACCAAAAGCAGCAGATGCAGCTCTGGCTTGAGGAGCAGTCGAACCTCAAGAGCCGTGAACGTGAAAAGCGTACGGTGCCCGACGAGCCGGGCGTCAACATCAACTCTCTGATGGACGCCGTGACGATCATCCTCATCTTCCTCCTGATGAACTTCTCCGCGGACCCCATGAAGGTCACGCCGCACGAGAAACTCCAGCTCCCCAACTCCACGACGCAGCTCATCGCGCGCGAGAAGACGGTGACGCTGACGGTGGCCGCGGACCAGATCCTGGTTAACGACACGCCCGTGCTGACGGTGAAGAACAACGAGGTGGACAGCGTGGAGGCTGACAAGCTCGAGATTCCGCCTCTCAAGGCGCACCTCGACGAGGTCGTCAACAAGACCAAGGCCCTCAACGCCCAGACCGGGCAGGCCTTTAAGGACGTGATCACCATCATCGTCCACGGCGATACCCACTACCGTCTCGTGCAGAAGGTCATCTTCACCGCCGGCATCTCGAGCTTCACCAAGTTCAAGTTCGCCGTGGTGAAGGGCGGTCAGATCAAGCAGGTGATGTGAGCCGCCGGTGAGCCGCCGGTGAGCCGCCGAGCGGCGCGCTCCCCCGCGCCCCGCCCTCCCCAAGCGCCCTCCCCGCCCTCGCGGCGCGGAGGGCGCTGCGCTTTTCGCGCGCCCCGCCCCCCTCCGCGCGCCCCGCCCCCCTCCGCGCGCCCCGCCCCCCTCCGCGCGCCCCTTCTTGATGGATCCGTCCTCAATAGTTGAAAACCCAATCGTGAGCCTCTATGATCCTTTGGGGTTACTGCGCTCGCGCGCGGCTCGACCCGTTCACCGATGATGGAGCTGTGTATGTCTCAGAAGCCCGAGCGCAAGGTGCTGCGCGTTGGTCTCATCCGCAAGGGGGTGGTGCTCAAGGAGCACCTCCTGCTCCAGCGCGAGCCTGTGACCATCGGCGTGGATGAGCGCTGCACGTTCCACATCCCCATCGAGGGCCTCCCTCCCTGCTACCCGCTCTTTAAGGTGGTGAACGGGGCGTATGTGCTTCAGTTCAGCGAGCGCATGACGGGCAAGGTCAACGTGGGCGACCAGTTCCTCGACTTCCCCATGCTCATCGAGAAGGGCATCTCGACGCCCTCGGGGCGCCTGCACCTGCTCACGCTCGACGACTCCTTCCGTGGCAAGATCGACGTGGGCGACCTGACGCTCCTCTTTCAGTTCATCGCCCCGCCGCCCCCCCGCCTCAAGGTCAAGGTGCCTGCCGCCTTCCAGCGCTCCATCTGGGACACCCTCGACTGGCATTTCGTCAACTGCCTCTTGGCGAGCCTGGTCCTGCAGGCAGGCAGCATCACCTTCATCACCACGCGCGAGTACCCCGAGAAGGAGCTCAAGCTCGCCGACATCCCCAACCGCTTCCTGAGCGTCATCGTCAAGCCCAAGCCCCCCGAGCCGCCCCCGGACCAAGAGAAGCCTGTGGATGACGACAAGGGGGAGCCCAAGGACTCAGGGCAGGAGGCTGAGACGGCGGCGGACGATGAGCCGCTGCCGGCGGACACGCCCGAGAACAAGGCGCAGCGCACCGCCATCCTCACCGACCGCGTGCAGCGCAAGACGCTGCTCGGCTTCCTCGCGGTGAGCGGGGACGGGCCGGCGTCGGGGCTCGTGGGGGAGCTGTCGGGCGAGGCGGCGCGGGTGTCGATGGCGGAGGCCTTTAAGGGCGCGGGGCTCGCGATGGCCGACTCGGCGAGTCTCAAGCGCCGCGCCGCGGCGGGGGACTCGGAGGGCGGCACCATCGACGTGGACGACAGCCGCCTGGTGGGCGGGGAGCGCAAGGCGGTCTCCACGGGGCGCAAGGTGGAGAAGGCGCCCACGGGCAACCTCAAGATGTCGGCGCCCTCCGAGGCGGTCGGCACGGGCTCCCTGTCGCGCGCCGACATCGAGAAGACCGTCACCCGCCGCGCCGGCGCCCTCAAGAGCTGCTATGAGAGCGAGCTCAAGAAGGACAACACGCTCAAGGGCAAGATCGAGGTGCAGTTCACCATTCAGCCCTCCGGGCGCGTGAGCGCGGCGCGCGTGACCACCAACACGATGAGCTCGCCGGCGGTGGGGGCGTGCATCGTGGCGCAGATTCAGCGCTGGCGCTTCCCGCAGCCGTCTGGGGGCGACGTGACGATCAAGTATCCGTTCGTCTTCACGCCCTCCAATTAGCGACCCTCTCCTCCCCACCGCTCCCCCCGCTCTCGATCGGAGCCCACGATGTCGTCTCGCTCACCGCGCGCGTTCATGCTCCGCACAGCGCTCCCCGCGCTCGGCGCCCTCACCCTCCCCTACCTCCTGCGCCCCGCGCCCTCCTCTCGCGCCGAGGACATGGGGCGCGCTTACCGCGACGCGGAGCGCCTCCCCTCGCCCGTGAAGCTCAAGCAGTCGGAGGCGGCGCTCGCGGAGATGCAGTCGGTGCTCAGCGGCGCCCTCAGGCGCCTGCAGGAGGCGCACGAGTCCAAAGACATCAAGCTGGCCAACTGCGTGAAGGGCAACCTCGCCAAGGTAAAGGGCTTCTTGCGGATCTCGGAGGAGGCGGGCGTGAGTCTCCGCGAGGCGGTGGTGATGGGGCAGGTGGACCTCATCAACCACGAGTTCGTCAAGATCTCCATGGCCCTCGAGCGCGTCAAGCTCTCGCAGACGCAGATCTCCGGCTGCGCGGGGAACGCGGATGACGCCGCGCTCATCCAGAGCCAGCAGACGTCCAAGTCGGAGGTCTCCGACAAGGCCGTCGAGGCCTTCACCGCCGACACCGATGAGCAGTCGGTGATCATCTACCAGCCCATCTCCGCAGAGCGCCCTGAAGCGATCACGGTTAGCCAGTGATACGATTGATCTAAGCATGGCACACTCGCGGCTCTCGCGCCTCAGGCGCCTCGGTGTCACCGTCCGGCTCTCTGTGGCGCCCCTCGCGCACCTCGCGCTCCTCGCGCTCGCGGGATCGCCCCGCCCCTCCCACGCGGCCCCCGCCTCCCCCCTCGAGGTGCGCGGCGAGAGCGTCCGCCTGCGCCCGCGACTCTCGCTCAGCAACAGCTACGACACCAACGTATTCTACGAGGCCCCCGA
>Ga0194133_10010395_pt1 | contig 10489 bp, 12 predicted proteins | sample TA2KigOf40mmetaG_FD_155448 | JGI IMG/M metagenome (GOLD analysis project Ga0194133, IMG submission 155448) | Freshwater microbial communities from Lake Tanganyika, Tanzania - TA2015055 Kigoma Offshore 40m | ecosystem: Environmental > Aquatic > Freshwater > Lake | place: Tanzania: Lake... | reverse complement strand
GCGATGTTCTGCCCGCAAACCAAGGGAGCCTGGCCCTGGCGCAACTGACCGCGCAGCAGCCGCACGTCCCCGTTTTGCCGTTCGCACTACATCGTTTCCGGAGCAAGTGATGACCGAATCCGAATTCAACAGCCTCGCCGCCGCGGGTTACAACCGTGCGCCGCTGGTGCTCGAGACCTGGGCTGACCTCGACACGCCCCTGTCCATCTACCTCAAGCTCGCCAACCGCCCGCATACCTATCTGCTGGAATCGGTGGTCGGCGGCGAACGCCACGGTCGTTATTCCTTCATCGGCCTTGCTGCGAACACCCGCATCGAGGTCCGGGGCCACGACTGCGTCGAGATCAGCAACGGCACCGAAACACTGCGTGAGCGAGCTGAGGACCCCCTGGCATTCGTCGAGGCCTACCTGAAGCGCTTTAAGGTCGCCACCGATCCGCGGCTGCCGCGCTTCTGCGGCGGGCTGGTCGGCTATTTCGGCTACGACACCGTGCGTTATGTCGAGAAACGTCTGGCCGGCGTGAACAAGCGCGATGAACTCGGCACCCCGGACATCCTGCTGCTGGTGTCCGAGGAAATCGCCATCGTCGACAATCTCTCCGGCAAGCTCTCGCTGGTGGTGTACGCCGAGCCCGGAAAACCCGGCGCCTGGGCCGCAGCCCGCGCACGTCTTGCCGGATTGCTGCAGAAGCTGCGCGCGCCGGTGGCGATTCCGGTCAGCGCGCCCACCGCATCCGAACCGGCGGTGTCCGGTTTCGGTCAGGAGGCCTACCATCGCGCGGTGGAGCGCGCCAAGCAGTACATATTCGACGGCGACATCATGCAGGTGGTCCCCTCGCAGCGCATGAGCAAGCCTTTCCATGCCACGCCGCTCTCGCTGTACCGGGCGCTGCGCACGCTGAACCCCTCGCCGTACATGTTCTATTTCGATTGCGGCGATTTTCATGTGGTTGGCGCCTCGCCCGAGATCCTCGCCCGCGTCGAAGGCGATACCGTCACGGTCCGACCGATCGCGGGCACCCGCCGCCGCGGCGCCAATGCTGCCGAGGACGCGGCGCTCGCCGAGGAACTGCTTGCCGATCCCAAGGAACGTGCCGAACACATCATGCTGGTCGATCTCGGCCGCAACGACGCCGGCCGTGTCGCCCAGACCGGCAGCGTGCGTGTCACCGAGCAGATGGTGATTGAACGTTATTCGCACGTGATGCACATAGTGTCCAATGTCGAGGCCAGGCTCAAGCCCGGTTGCAGCGCGATCGACGTGCTGCGCGCCACCTTTCCGGCCGGCACCGTTTCGGGCGCACCCAAGGTGCGCGCGATGGAAATCATCGACGAACTGGAGCCGGTGAAGCGCTGCATCTATGCCGGTGCCGTGGGCTATCTCGGCTTCCACGGCAACATGGATGTCGCCATCGCGCTGCGCACCGCGGTGGTCAAGGACGGCCGCCTGCATGTGCAGGCCGGCGGCGGCGTGGTTGCAGACTCCGAGCCGGAGGCCGAATGGCAGGAGACGCAGAACAAGGCACGGGCGCTGCTCAAGCCGCCGAAATGGCCGAGGCCGGTCTCGATACCCGGGCGTGAGGAGGCGCGCATGCTGCTGATGATCGACAATTACGATTCCTTCACCTACAACCTGGTGCAGTACTTCGGTGAACTGGGCGAGGATGTGGCTGTACACCGCAACGACGAGATCACGCTGGCCGACATCGAGCGCATGAAGCCGGCCCGCATCGTGGTGTCGCCTGGTCCTTGCACCCCCAACGAAGCCGGGATTTCGGTGCCCCTGATCAAGGCCTTCGCCGGTCGCATCCCGATCCTCGGCGTCTGCCTCGGCCACCAGAGCATTGGCCAGGCCTTTGGCGGCCGCATCGTCCACGCCAAACAGCTGATGCACGGCAAGACTTCGCTGATACGCCATCAGGGCAAGGGCGTGTTCCGCGGGCTGCCGCAGCCGTTCTCGGCGACGCGTTACCACTCGCTCGTGATCGAGCGCGAGAGCCTGCCCGACTGCCTGGAAATCACCGCCAATACCGATGACGGCGAGATCATGGGGGTGCGCCACAGGACCCTGGCGGTGGAGGGCGTGCAGTTCCACCCCGAATCGATACTGACCGAGCACGGGCACCAGTTGCTCAGGAATTTCCTGGAGGAGACCCCGCGATGACCCCGCAGGAAGCGCTGGCACGCATCATCGAGCACCGCGAGATTTTCCATGACGAGATGCTGTCGCTGATGCGGCAGATCATGAGCGGCGAGGTGTCGCCGGCGCTGATCGCGGCGATCATTGCCGCGCTGCGCGTGAAGAAGGAAACCATCGGCGAAATCGCCGCCGCCGCGACGGTGATGCGCGAGTTTGCGACCACGGTGCCGGTGCCGGACCCCCCGGAACTGATCGACACCTGCGGCACGGGCGGTGATTCCGCGCATACTTTCAATGTCTCGACCACGGCGATGTTCGTGGCTGCCGCGGGCGGCGCGAAAATCGCCAAACACGGCGGACGCTCGGTTTCGAGCAAGTCGGGCAGCGCCGATGTGCTCGAACTGCTGGGTGTGAACATCAACCTGAAGCCGGAGCAGGTCGCGCGATCGATCGCCGAAACCGGCATCGGTTTCATGTTCGCGCCCAACCATCACAGCGCGATGAAACACGCCGCGCCGGTGCGCCGCGAACTGGGGGTGAAGACCCTGTTCAACATCCTCGGTCCGCTGACCAATCCTGCCGGCGCCAAACAGCAGGTGATGGGCGTGTTCCATCCCGATCTGGTCGGCATCCAGGCGAGGGTGCTGCAGCGCCTGGGCAGCCGTCGGGTGATGATCGTGCACGGCCTTGAAGGCCTGGACGAGATCTCGATCAGCGGCCCCACTGCTGTCGGAGAACTGAAGGACGGCACTGTGCGCGAATACATGGTGGCGCCGGCCGACGTCGGGCTCAAAGCCCACGGCAACCATGCGATCCGCGTCGGGAGTGTCGAGCAGTCGCGCGACATGATGCTTGCCGCGCTGGACAATGCGGAAGGTGCGCCACGCGACATCGTCGCGCTCAACGCCGGTGCCAGCCTCTATGTCGCCGGCAAGGCGGCCACGCTTGCCGAAGGCGTGCGACTGGCGCTGGCTGTAATCGCCAGCGGCGCGGCACGGCGCAAGCTCGACGAATTCGTGGCGTTCACCATGGCGCAGCCGGCCGGTGTCTGACATCCTGCAGCGCATTCTTGCGGTGAAGGCCGAGGAAGTGGCCGCGGCCCAGGCCGTGCTGCCGCTGGCGTTGCTCAAGGCGCAGGCGCGTGAAGCGGCGCCAGCGCGCGATTTTGCCGGCGCCCTGCGCGCGAAAATCGCTGCCGGCCGTGCCGCGGTCATCGCCGAAGTCAAGAAAGCGAGTCCGAGCAAGGGTGTGCTGCGCGAGCAGTTCGATCCTGCGGCGATTGCCGCCAGCTACGAGCGCCATGGCGCGGCCTGCCTGTCGGTGCTGACCGACCGCCAGTTTTTCCAGGGCGCGCTGGACGACCTCAAGGCGGCGCGCGGCGCCTGCGCGCTGCCGGTGCTGCGCAAGGACTTCATGGTCGATCCCTACCAGGTCTACGAGGCCCGCGCCGCCGGCGCCGACTGCATCCTGCTCATCGTGGCCGCCCTCGAGCCCGGACGCATGGCCGAACTGGAAGGCATTGCGCTTGAACTGGGCATGGCGGTGCTGGTCGAAGTCCACGACGGTTCCGAACTGGACGCGGCGCTGCGCTTGCGTACGCCGCTGCTCGGCATCAACAACCGCAACCTGCGCACGTTCGAAACCACGCTCGACACCACGCTGGGGCTGCTCGGCCGGGTGCCACCGGACCGTCTCGTCATCACCGAAAGCGGCATCCTCAAGCCCGAGGACGTGCAGCGCATGCGTGCCCGCCAGGTGCACGGATTCCTGGTCGGCGAGGCCTTCATGCGCGCGGCCGACCCTGGTGCCGAGCTGCGGCGCCTGTTTGACTGAAGGACGCGAGAGGAAGAAAGACACCCATGCCGCGCATCGACGACCTGATCATCGGTTTCGACAAGGGCCTGCGTACGCTGTTTGCACCTGCACGCAGCCAGCGCCCCCATCCCAGCGCCGATGCGCCGGAGGCGGATCTGGATACCGCGGCCCGGGCCCATGCCGCAGCGCTGATGCGGGTCAACCACAGCGGCGAAATCTGCGCCCAGGCGCTGTACCAGGGCCAGGCCATGACGGCCCGCGACAGTCATGCACGCGCGGCACTTGAAGCGGCGGCGCAGGAAGAAACCGAGCATCTCGCCTGGACCGAGCGCCGCATCGGCGAACTCGGCGGCCGCAAGAGCCTGCTCAATCCGCTGTGGTATGCGGGGTCTTTCGCCATCGGCGCAGCCGCGGGACTGCTCGGAGACAAGTGGAACCTCGGTTTCCTGGCCGAGACCGAACGTCAGGTCGTCGCCCATCTCGAGGGCCATCTTGACGGCTTGCCGCCCGCGGACGCGCGCAGCCGGGAAATCGTTGCGCAGATGCGCGAGGACGAGGCACGCCATGCCGGCACCGCCGTCGAACATGGCGGCGCAGAACTGCCGGAGCCGGTAAAAACTGCAATGAAGCTGGCTTCACGGGTGATGACCCGCACCGCCTACCATCTCTGAGATGGCCGGGCGGTTCCGGCCGTACGCAGTGACAGCTCAATCCATTTCGCGGATTTCGAAGTCGTGGCTGATGGCCGCGGTCTTGCCGAGCATGATCGAGGCGGAACAGTATTTTTCAGCCGTCAGGTGAACGGCGCGCTCCACCTGGGCCAGTTTCAGGCCCTTACCGCTGACGATGAAATGGAAGTGGATTTTGGTGAAAACCTTCGGGTCCTCGGCAGCGCGTTCGGCCTCGATTTCGACCACGCAATCGCTGACCGGCGCACGCGACTTGCGCAGGATATGCACCACGTCGTAGGCGGTGCAGCCGCCGGTGCCCATCAGCACCACTTCCATCGGTCGCGGGCCGAGGTTGCGCCCGCCGCCTTCCGGCGCCCCGTCCATCACCAGTGCATGCCCGCTGCCGGACTCGGCAACGAAGGACACGTTCTCAATCCATTTAATACGCGCTTTCATGCGATCTCCATGATCAGGCCTTGAGCAGCAGGCGCACACGATACCAGACCATGCCGATGGCCTCGTGGCAGACCAGCGCGCTGTCGAGCAGGGCGCCGGCATCGGGCAGGACATCGGTCAGGCGCAGGCTGCGGCGGGGCGTGTGGCCGGTCGGCGCGGGAATGACGGCAAAGCCCGCCCGCTCGAATGCAAGGCGTGCCCGCGGCAGGTGCCAGGCATGGGTGACCAGCAGGATCCGGTCGATGCCCTCCCCGGCGAGCAGTTCACGGCTGAGGCGGGCGTTGCCGAGGGTGTTGAGCGAACGGTTTTCGCTCCAGCGCACCGGCACGCCGAAATCCTGTTCCAGCGTGCGCCGCATCACATCCGCCTCGGCGCTGGCTTCTCGGGCAGGATTGCCGCCGCTGACCAGCACCGGCAGCCCGCTGCGCCGATGCAGGTGTGCGGCGTAACGCAAGCGGACCAGGGTCATGGCATGCGGGATGTCATGGCCGTATTCCGGCGCGTTGCCGGAAATGCCGCCGCCCAGGACAACGATGGCCTGCGCCCCGCTGCCCTGTTCGGGTCCCGCCTTCGCCGCCGGCGGAGCTTCCCATGCACGCATCAGCGCCTCGCCTGCCCAGGGCGTTGACAGCAGATAAAGGCAAAGGGCCGCCGCCGCCGCGAGCAACCTGCCGCCGTGCCGACGGCCCAACCATAAACCCAGGCCGAGCAGCAACAGCAGGCTGCCCGGTGGGATCAGCAACGCAGCCGCAGCGTTGGTGAGTTGCCAGGATGGCATATTCAAACTACTGATTTATATGGATAATTTGTTGGGGCAGTGGTTTCGGCGGGCCCGGCCCTAAGGCCAAGCCCGAGGGGCATTGAGTTTGACACAGGTGCTTGATTTCCCATAAAATCGGCGGTTCTCTGAATCGTCAAGCGACGCCCAAGGGCGTGCAGGATCCCGTATGAAGACCTATTCCGCAAAACCGGGCGATGTCAAACGCGACTGGTATGTTGTCGATGCCTCCGACAAAGTGCTCGGCCGCCTCGCCGCCGAGATCGCGCACCGACTGCGCGGCAAGCACAAGCCCGAGTTTACCCGCCACATCGACACCGGCGACTTCATTGTGGTCGTCAATGTCGACAAGCTGCGCGTGACCGGCAACAAGGCCAAGGACAAGCTTTATCACCGCCACACCACGTTCCCCGGCGGCCTGTACACCACCACCTTCGAGAAAATGCAGGCCAAGCATCCGGCGCGCGTGCTCGAAAAGGCGGTCAAAGGCATGCTGCCCAAGGGCCCGCTTGGATACGCGATGCTGAAAAAAATGAAGGCGTATGCCGGCGCGGAACATCCGCACACCGCGCAGCAGCCGAAGACCCTCGAAATCTGACCAGACAGGCAAGCACATGGCAGCAGTCCAGAAAAATTACGGAACCGGCCGGCGCAAAAGCGCCGTGGCCCGCGTGTTTCTGAAGCCGGGCAAAGGCAGCATCGTTGTCAACGGCAAGCCGGTGGATGAATTCTTTTCGCGCGAAACCGGCCGCATGGTCGTGCGCCAGCCGCTGGCCCTGATCGAGAAGCTCGACAGCTTCGACATCGCAGTCAATGTCACCGGCGGTGGCGAGTCCGGCCAGGCGGGTGCCGTGCGCCATGGCATCACCCGTGCGCTGATCGATTACGATGCGGCGCTCAAGCCCGTGCTGCGCAAGGCGGGCCTGGTGACGCGAGATGCGCGCGAGGTCGAGCGCAAAAAGGTCGGTCTGCGCAAGGCGCGCCGCCGCAAGCAGTTCTCGAAGCGCTGATCGACAGCGGCAAACCGATGGACCGACAAGGCCGCCTCAGGGCGGCTTTGTCGTCTCTGGCACTGTGCGGGACCGCGACGGCTGAAGTCGCGGGGCGATGAGGGGCTGACATGGCGGAAAAGAACATCAAGGTGGGCATCGTCGGCGGCACCGGCTATACCGGTGTGGAGCTGCTGCGACTTCTGGCACGGCATCCGCGCTGCGAACTGGCAGCGATCACCTCGCGCAAGGAAGCCGGCATGGCGGTGGCGGAGATGTTTCCCAATCTGCGCGGCCATGTCAGCCTGAAATTCAGCGAACCCGCGGCGGCAGGGCTTGAGCACTGCGATCTGGTGTTTTTCGCCACTCCCAACGGGGTGGCGATGCAGGAAGCGCGTGCACTGGTCGATGCCGGCGTGCGCATCATTGATCTCGCGGCGGATTTCCGCATCCGGGATGTTGCGCTTTGGGAGCAGTGGTACAAGATGAAGCATGCCTGCCCCGAGCTGGTCGCAGAGGCGGTGTATGCGCTGCCCGAAATCAACCGCGAGCAGATCCGCAAGGCCCGCGTGGTGGCCAACCCCGGTTGTTATCCCACCGCGGTGCAACTCGGGTTCCTGCCGCTGATCGAGGCGGGTTGCGTCGATCTGGCGCATCTGATTGCGGACGCCAAGTCAGGTGTTTCCGGCGCGGGGCGCAAGGCCGAGACCCATATCCTGCATGCCGAGGCTGCCGACAATTTCAAGGCTTATGGAGTGCCCGGCCACCGTCATCACCCCGAAATCTCGCAGGGGCTTGCCCGCGCCGCGGGCAAGCCGGTCAGCCTGGTGTTCGTGCCGCACCTGACCCCGATGATCCGCGGCATCCACGCCACGCTGTATGCGCAGCTGACGAAGGAGGTCGATTTGCAGGCCTTGTATGAACGGCGTTACGCAGGCGAGTTTTTCGTCGACGTGATGCCAGCAGGCAGCCATCCCGACACCCGCTCGGTGCGCGGTGCCAACCACTGCCGCATTGCCGTGCATCGTCCCCAGGACGGCGACACCGTGGTCGTGCTGTCGTTGATCGACAACCTGGTCAAGGGTGCCGCCGGCCAGGCTGTTCAGAACATGAATCTGATGTTCGGCTTTGCCGAGGATTGCGGCCTCGGCGATATCGCTCTGCTGCCCTGATCATGAAGCGGCGCCTGAAGCAATTCATCCGCCGTTTCGGCATCGATGCACCTCAGCTCGCAGTACGCCCGCACATGCCCTGGTACTGGCGCTGGCTGGGCATACTGGGCGTGGCGATGCTGACCGCCGGCGTGGCCTGGTTCACCTATGATTTCGGGCTCGAGTACGCCGGCTTCCGCGAAGGCGAGGCATCGCGGCTGCGTGCACAGCTTGACGAAACGGTGCGCCGGCAGCAGGAGGAACTGGCCGAGCTCAACGCGCGCACCGCCGCCGCGGAACGCCAGCTGCAGATCGAGCGTGCCACCTACGGCGATCTGGCCAAGCAGGTCAAGGCACTGGCACAGGAAAATGCGACGCTGAAGGAAGACCTCGCTTTTTTCCAGTCGCTGACCGCGACCGGCAAGGAGGGCGCGATCAGCGTCAACCGGTTCCGCCTGACGCCGGAGCCGGTGCCCGGCGAATACCGTTACCAGTTGCTGCTGGTGCAGGCCGGAGAGCGCAAGGAATTCAACGGCCGGCTACAGTTCGTGTTGAATCTGCAGCAGGATGGCCGTAAAGTGACCCTGATGCTGCCCGAGGCGGGCAAGGCCGACACCGCCAAGGAATTCAAAGTCAATTTCAGGCTGTTTCACCGCGTTGAAGGCCTGTTCCGCATCGCACCCAACGCCACGGTGAAGGGCTTGCAGGTTCGGGTGTTCGAAGGCAACTCCGACACACCCAAGGTCACCCACAACGTCACGATTTCCTAGCGGGAGGCCCCATGTTCAGCAAGAAAGACAAACCCAACAAGCCGCAGAATCGCATCGACAGCCTGATCGGCGCGGGCAGCGTGATCCGTGGCGACATGACGTTCGAGGGCGGTTTGCGCGTGGATGGCCATATCCATGGCAATGTCATTGCGGCCGATGGCAAGCCCGGCACGCTGGTGCTGTCCGAAGCGGCGCGGATCGAAGGTGAAATCCGTGTTTCTCATGTGGTTATCAACGGCACCGTGGTCGGTCCGGTCCACGCTGCCGATTATGTCGAGCTGCAAAGCAAGGCCAACGTGACCGGCGATGTCCAATACCGCACTCTCGAAATGCAGCTCGGTGCCGTGGTGCAGGGCCGGCTGGTCTATCAGGACGATGCCAGGGCCGACAAGGTCGTCCAGTTCAAACCGGCCTCGGCGGATTGACCGCCGGCGCGGCCGGCAGGGATAATGAACCAACGTTGCCCGGCCGGCTCCAAGAAGCCTGGTCAGGAAGCATCAAACATCAGGAGCACACCATGAATGCCGTCACTGAAGCACTGCCCGATCCGCTGGTGTTCACCGAGAATGCCGCGGCCAAGGTGAAGCAATTGATCGAGGAAGAGGGCAACCAGGAGCTGAAGCTGCGGGTGTTCGTCACCGGCGGCGGCTGCTCGGGTTTCCAGTACGGTTTCACGTTTGATGAAACCGTCAATGAAGACGATACCGCCATGCAGAAGGGGGGCGTCACCCTCCTGATCGACCCGATGAGCCTGCAGTATCTCACCGGTGCCGAGATCGATTACCAGGAAAACGTCGAAGGTGCCCAGTTCGTGATCAAGAATCCGAACGCGTCTTCCACCTGCGGCTGCGGATCCTCGTTCTCCGCCTGAACGGTTCCTTCAGCGCTTCACCCACGGGGGCTGCGGCCCCCGTTGCTTTTGCTGCGTTTCAGGCCGGATAGACTGCGCCCAACACACGCGGGCCGCTGGCGCCAGTCACCGCTGGCAGGTTGCCCGGAAGATTGAGCAGCACGCGCTGGGCAAGCCAGGCGAAGGCGGCACCTTCCACGGACTCTGCGGCAATGCCCAGGCTGTCGGTAATTGCGACCGTGCGACCAGGCAGCAGCGCAGCCAGCCTTGAGCGCAGCAGGTCGTTGCGCGCGCCGCCGCCGCACAGGTAGATCTGCAGCGCATCCGGACAGTATCCGTCCACCGCGCCGGCGATGCCTGCAGCGGTGACTTCGCACAGGGTAGCCTGCACATCCGCAGGGGCTTCGTTTCCCGAGAGCAGGCTCTCCAGCCAGTGCAGGTTGAAGGTTTCGCGTCCGGTGCTCTTGGGCGGGCGGCGCGCAAAAAAATCGTGCGCAAGCATGCGTGCCGCCAGCGCCGGCAGCACCCGCCCGCTGGCGGCCCAGGCGCCGCCGCGGTCGTAGCGTTCTGACCGGTGCCTGGCGATCCAGCCGTCCATCAGCACATTGCCGGGGCCGCAGTCAAAGCCCGTCACCTCGCCGGAACGCGGCAGGGTGGTGATGTTTGCGATGCCGCCGATGTTGATCACTGCGCGCGAATGCGAAGCCGAGGCAAACACGGCCTGATGAAAGGCCGGCACCAGTGGCGCGCCTTCGCCGCCGGCGGCAATGTCGCGGCTGCGAAAATCGCAGGCGATGCGGATGCTGGTGAGTTCGGCGAGCAGCGCGGCATTGACCAGCTGCAGGGTATAACCGGATTGCGGCTGGTGG
>Ga0194133_10010392_pt1 | contig 10492 bp, 6 predicted proteins | sample TA2KigOf40mmetaG_FD_155448 | JGI IMG/M metagenome (GOLD analysis project Ga0194133, IMG submission 155448) | Freshwater microbial communities from Lake Tanganyika, Tanzania - TA2015055 Kigoma Offshore 40m | ecosystem: Environmental > Aquatic > Freshwater > Lake | place: Tanzania: Lake Tanganyika... | reverse complement strand
TCAAACATCTTGGTGAAAAAGGGCCCTTCAAAGTAAAATAGTCAGCTCTTGGCATGGCCTTGTTCATAAAATCTATACCATGTCGAAAAGTCTAATGACAGTTTACCTAATGTCATTTTGCCTCCTTTGTCAGTTTGCCTACTATGTATCTTTGCCTAATCAGCAAAAGGGTTATTGCTGACCTAATCAGCATGTCAGTTAAGAGGGGAAACATTCCCAGCAGGGTTACTTTATGCTGATTAGGCGAACAGACATAGTAGCCAAACAGTCATTAGACAAATTGACATAGTAGGCGAACCGTCAAAGGCAAAATGACATTAGGCGAACCGTCATTAGATTTATCAACATTTTCCCCTTTAAAATCAACTGAAGTTGTAAAAAATGTTTGGGTGAGAATCTGCGCCAAATTATTGAAAAGAAAGAGAAGAACTTTCTTCGAATGAATTTAAGTGCGGATGCACAATATGGCATTCAATATATACAGATTACCCAGCTGTTCCCATGTTGTATTCTGGCTTACTTTCTCCAACTTTCTTTGGTTGATGATTGTTACAATCAACCTCGAATCATTAAGCTTAAATAAAAATCGAGAGAATTAATCAGGCTTATTTGAAATCATATTTACATTAGAAAAAGGATTGAGTTTTTTGTATGTTAATACCTTTTGACAAACCTCAGATTAGTGCTTCCGGATAGAGCCTCGCAGCCTGATTAATAACAGTTTTAAAATCACTGGCGAGGCTGAGGGGGAAAATTAAAGTAGATCACAATACAGGGAGTATTTTATGGCAGTTACCATAATGGCTAGTAAAGCACTATCACAAGAATCTAGACACCCAATATTTATCATATCTATGTGGTGAAAGTTAAAAAATAACCATTATTATAATATCATTAACCAAATGTGATTTTTGAAACAACTTCACTTGATACAAAATTATAAGTTGAAAAATCAAAAGTTTTTTATGAAGGGCAAGGCAATATTTTATTTAAAAACCTATAGATATAAAATAAAAAAGAGAAAGATTATTGAGAACTGATTATTCAAACACTATATCAAGTGAATGAGAGTAGCGTTGACTTTACAACAGTTCCATTGTGGGTGGGCAATGGATCAGTGGTCAGCATACTCAACTTTCATCCTGCAGGCCGGGGTTCAAATCCCGGGTAAAGAAAAAAGACCCACCCACATCACCATCACCATTCAAGAACTCAGCTGGCCACAATGACAATATTCATCCTTTTATTACTTGTGATTGTAAGATGAAGCTGTCAATCGAAATACAAAATACAAATAGCAATCTTTGGAGGTCTTTTTCAGTTATCCAACCATGATTTTTATTTTTATTATTTTATTTTTCAACATGAATAATTTTTCACGGTTATAATTAACCTAAAGACCTCCCTGACTTAGATAGACAAGTTAAGAGCTTTAGTGATGGGCCCTGACCTAACCCGACCCGAGCTTACTTTTGACCCACAGTAAATAAGAGGCCAACCCGCCTTTTGACCTGGGTACTTTGTGACCCAACCCGAAGAGATTTTTTTGACCCTAAGGGAAAAAAATTGAAAATTTGACGTTTTAGGGGATATTTTTCAAACTCAAACCATGATTTGTTGACCCAACCCGAGGCACAAAAAATTAACCCGACCTGACCCGGGTAAAAATTTTTTGACCCGGACTCATCCCTAATGAGCTTTGACTACCCCAAAGCAATTGAGAAAAGACAGTTTTCCACAAGCAAGCGACAGGTTGGGACAAAATGATCAACTTTAAAAATTCATATATCCTTCTATTTGAAAGCTATAAATTTAAATTTTGCGTGCAGAGAGCTTATTCCCAATTTTAATACATTTTACTTTGAAATAAAGCTCAAATTACTGGTTTACAATTGCTTTGATATTTTTTGCCTATGTCTGTTTGTCAATCTGTATGTCACTTAGAAGGCTCCCTCAGTTTTGAAGCTGGAGAGTTAATTTTTTTGTATGAAGATAGCTTGAACCCTTGGCAAAAAAGTTATGGACCAAATTTCTGAAATTTTGTCAAGAAGCTGAGATATGAGGGTTTTTCTAAGCTAAAAAATTAACTATTTCCCATTTTAGCTGGCTCAACATTGTTTAGTCAGCTAAATGCAAATGCTGTTCAGTATCAACGTCATTCATTCACGTTTAGCTGACTGAACTGCATTTAGCTGACTGAACATTTGATTGTTTGTTTGTTATCTCATTTGCTTGTGGGTTTGGCATTTTTCACAGCAAAAAATACCAGTCTACTTAATCTTTTGTTTCTCAGATTCAACTTATTTTCATGTTCGAATTAAGGATCAAAAATTGACTAAAAACCACTGTCCTTACCTTTTTTGAAGCAAATGTAAGAATCATTTGTATTTGTATTTTATTTCAAAGCTCCATCTAAAAACCAATATAATTTACAACAAAAGTGAAAAATTCATTTGTCAATTCTGAATTAGTTTTCAATTGAATTGAAATAAATTTTGAAATTCATCTTTGAATTTCAAGCATATTCTCGGCATTCTTACAATTACCAAAAAAATATAGACAATTTGAACAAATGTTGCAAAATAAAATTGTTGAGCATAAACCAAATAGTTATAGGGAAGCTGGTTGAAAACACTTGGATCGTAGCTATTGATCTGAAAGAGATTTTGGTATTTAGAAACTCATATTCATCCATTTCGTTTAGATAGGATTTCAAAATTACCCAATATGGCAAAATGAAGCAAGCAAAAAATATTAGGGATGCACAGACAACACTGAAGGTCGATGTAAAAGCCTTGTCCAAAGAGCTCAAGTTCATAGGCAAGATCTTATTCTTTGAATCGAAAAGAAGTGTATATTATAATCTTATTATGGTGCAAGAAATAAGTTGTTACAAACCTTCACTTTGTAGATGAGTGTCTTAATGAGAACTACCGTGTTAGCAATAACACAGAAGACCCCAACGAGCAATATGAATATGTTCTTTTTGACAGGCCGCCATGATATTTGCTTGGAAAGCTTCCCATACACAAATAATAGTTAACTGTATTTTTACCAGGAGAGTAAACAAAAACTGTCTGAGTAAGAAGACTGAACAGCATTGACCAAAGAGGTAAAAAAAATGACCAAAAATCTTCTCTTAACATGAAGGCATTTTTCATTTTAAACAACAACAAAAATCTGTAAAGAATTATGGCCATTATAGCAACTATTTTTGAAATTAAACGTAATTTTATTTATTACCTGATAACAGGCATTATTGAAACTAAAACCAATCCATTTAAGGGAACTACATTTCTCAAAATTTTGTCAATTGAGCACAAAAAGCTATTGTTCAAAGGGGCAAAGAGAAACTAAAATAAAAAATAATGATTAGATTTTGAAAGTAGTACTACTTGGTTTCGCCTAATCTAAGTTCGCCTACTACTTTTCGCCCAATCTAAGTTCGCCTAACGTACAAGTTTGCCCAATAAGTTCACCCCAAAAAAAAATATTGCTAACCTAACCTAACCCTGCGGGGCTACCTAAAAAAAATACTAATAATTTTTTTTTCGTATTGGGCAAAACGCGCATTAGGCGCAACAGCATTGGGCGAAAAGTGGTAGGCGAACTTAGATTGGGCAAACTTAAATTAGGCAAAACCAAGTAGACCCGATTTTGAATAATTCATCAACCTTAAGGAGCGTTAGAGGCTGGCAAAAAATGTCCCAAAACAAGACTGTAAATGTGAGTGTGGAAAAAAGCTGAAAAGGTCAAACATGTTGAGATTTTGGTTACTTTTTATTGACCCAGCAAGCCAAAGAACATAAAAGTGTCTAAAGTACCTGGCTCAAGATGGTTCTATTGTGTTGGTCTCTCTCAAACTTGATTGTACAATACAGAAATGGGATAAAAATAAGCCCAGCAAAGCTTGTAAGAGCCATTGCAAACCAAGCATGGATGTTGAGGTACACATTATGAAAAAGAAGTGTTTCTCTGAAAATTCAATCAAATAGTCAAATTATATATATTCATCATTTTCTTGAATTTGAATTACTCACTCTGAATTATTGCCAACCATTTTGAGCAATGGATTGTTTTAAAGACTGGGAAAAATGTCTCTGCCGACTGAGCTTCTTTATACTAATGTTGTTTCTTTTGAAAGTGTAGTCAAGGAAACTTAAAAGACTCGAGGATAAGTTATCCAATTATTTCCCAAATCTATCAATCTAAAGAAAAAGTCAAAGGAATCATCTGCTTTATTATTGTTGATCTTATCACAGGTTTTTAATTTACAAAGAATCAGAGAGAAGTCCCAGAAATGTCACATTAATAATTTGTGTAATTTTCGTGTAGAACGTGACGAGCCATATATTTTGAATTATAATTAAAAAAATTTTATCTCTCAATTCCCCTTTAAAGTCATATTTCAATTTATGAAGAACGAGAACATACGACACAAAAGAAGGAAGGAAAATAAATGTAAAGGAAATGATAAGGAAATCATCAAGGAAACATTTGTTCATTATTCCATCTGCAGGCGAAGCAGATGCTGAGTTTGATTTTTTATTACACTATAATTTTGGCATGTGCACATATAGGGGTATGGGATTTCATCTGTCTGTCTGTCAGTCAGTATGTCCTAGAGATGGGCAATGACCCGAGCTTACTTTTGATCTGCAGTAAATAAGAGGCCGACCCGCCTTTGACTCAGGGTCTTTTTGACCCGAAGGGCAAAAATTGAAAAATTTGACCTTTTTTGGGGAAATTTTTCAAACCCAATAAATTAAACCCAAACCATAAATGACTGACCCAACCTGATCCGACCCAGGTCAAAAATTTTTGACTAGTCTTTCCGTCTGTTTATCTGTCCGTATGTCACCTCTATAATCTCCCACAGTTTTTGTAAGTGTTTCAACTATGGTAACTTTTTTGAACCCTCTACCCTGAGCCCTCGGAGGTACCCGTTTATGCCTAACACAAAAGCAAGGAATGAAATTATCTTAAAAACAACATTGCTAACAAATACTGTTTGGTAAGGCTAAATTAATGGGTACAAACTTTTTGTGACCCTTTTAACACCAATCCCTTTAGGTTATACCCAAATATGCCAAGCTCAAAAACACAAAATGTGCTAATGTATATATAACATGATATATTTTCTTAATTTTATCTTTTTAAATAAGGGTTTTTACTTATTTTTTGATTAGTAACCAATAAAAGTTGAAATATTTGTTTTTGTGCCTTTGAGGCCGAGGATCCTGTAGCTCGTGTGGAGGGTTCTACATTTTTCAACATGCAAAAAAGCATGTCTACTTAATTGTTAGATAAAAATCACAAGTCTTTCATGGCAAAGCTATAAGTATTCAAAATCGATCCCAAATTCTAACTGAATTCTTTAGACTCTTTCGTTTCAGATTTCTGCCTCACAACAATCGCAACATTTCCATTTGGGAGACTTTTCATGAAATTCCATGCCTCTATTCGAGTCATCTTTGAAACATCTTCATTGTTGACAGACAGTAATTCATCCCCAACTTCCAGACCACTTGCTTTCTCAGCTATACTGCCTGAAAATCAAGATTTGATGTGAAACAATTTATGCAAAAATGATTAAAGACAACTGAAATGATGTGTGCCAGGGAAATAGCCACCAGGACCAGGTGGCGCAAGTGTAACTATGAGGGACAACAAACTTTGACCATTGGGTTCTAGAGCAAATATTGGATTCATAGACATCTAAGAGGGGCAAATATTTATGATCCCCAAAATTATGGACAGCTCTAGGATCCCTAAACCTCTGAGATTACGGGCAACTGTAGTTAAGTCTCAAAAACCATTTTTAGTTAATTATTCAACAAGGAATAATCATTATTTGAAAATTCACAGAACTTGCACAATCAGCATATGCTAATGACTAGTCCTATGCCTCTAACAGGACAGAGGTGGGAAGAACAAACGAACAAACAGAATTTACGTTCATGTCAAGCAAGGTCTCTGTGAATCTCACTCCTCCTTATTATAGAACCCAATGGTCAGAGTTTGTTGTCCCTCTTAGCTACACCTGCGCCACCTGGTGGTGGCTTCCCTGACATGGCTCATTTTACCAGTAAAAATCTTCTTTATTGTCAATGGTCTGTCTCCAAAAAGAGAATGTTTACCACCATCTAAACTAAAACCAAGACCTGTGCCTTCTTTTCTCAAAGTTAAAGAAAGAGGTGGGCCTCGTGGGATATTGTCATCAAAATTTTGGTCTGCAAAAAGATGAACAGATTTTACAATGAGATATTTTCAACTTCTTATTCTCACCACATACCTGATGAAAATAGCTTCCCAGAATTCAAATTGTCAGAAAGGAGGCTAGGTTGATTCCTTATAAAACTAGGTGTTGTAATATCTTTCCCACTTTTGGAGACCACAAGGACAACTTTAGATCTGTGAGTCTTCAAAATATCAATCAGCTTGTCAGTTTTCAAAAATTATTGACTTTTACTAATGCATACTTTTAGAGTGGCAAGAGCATCAATGTGATTCATTCCCTTTGTGGATTTTCCATTGATTGAGATTATTTTGTCACCTTTTTGTATCCGGCCATCTTTGAAAGCCAAGGAACCAGGGATAACTTTGTAAACCTGAAAATTAGTAAAACAGTTGTTAGTTTATTATTCAAGCTTCGTCTCCAAATATGTTACTGACTGTGATGTCCTTGCTTTCATAATCAGCTCCACCAGCTATTGAAATCCCTAATGATCCAGAGGGAAGTTCTTTATGAAGAACAACAACTATTATCTCTTCAGACAGGAAAACAGACTCTTCAAATGTCTGATTGGCTTCTTCAATCAATCCTTGAAGATCCTAAAATTATGAATACATAGTCTGATTTAGATATCCAGGGAAGGTTTAAGTTTGCATACCTTTTGTGATATGGTACTTGTTGAACTTGCTAGAGATGTTATGCTTCCATGGAGATCATTTGAATGATTTTTCTCTGTGATTTGAATTGCAGTAGACCCAAAAGAGTTAAATACCAAACAATTGTTTAAATCTTTGAGTAATGGTTTTCTGGTTTTTTGAGACACAATTTCAGGTTCTTCTGTGATTTCAAAAGCCTTCCTGCAGGAAAATAAATTATTTTCAACCCATTCAAACTTGTAATAATTTTTTTTACCATTACCTAATTTTGCTGACATTTATACTACTCCCATGTTTTTGTTTTTCAAATACTTCTTTTGAAGTTGATGGTGTGTTATTCAAAGCAGATTTTTCCTTTATATTAAAATTAAATAATATCTTATTTCATGAAAACCTACTTATAATAAACAAATCATAAAACTGGTTCAAATGAAACTGGCCATTAATGTATTGTATGGAATAATTAGGAGATATGCCTTTTCAATCAAAGATGGTAAGAAATGGCAGGAAATTAGGCTTGAAACCTTCCTGAGTATGCTGAAAAGCTTAATGTGGATTTTCCAGGTTTTTTGATTTTGAAAAGAGGTAAAAACTCTTTCAAAATCCTTAATAGGTATGTATTCAAAGATGAGATTTGGACAACTCTGCAAACTAACATAAATTGTAATTTTTAAAAAATACCTTTTGATGATTTTTGATCTCATTGTGAATATTTAATTCAGACAGTTGATTTTCTACACTTTGATTCACATCCATATTCTCAATTGTTCTATTTTCAGTGATTTCTTTTGATGTTTTTATGTAAGATGATCTTTCAATCTCAGTGGATGTCTTTGAATCAGCAGATCTTGACTGGTTGTCTTTGCCTGGCACCTGACTTCCAAGAGGTACTGAGCTGAGAAGAAATCTGTTGCGCTTGCTAAAAATTGAGTGAATAAGTTCCAGAGTGTATTCACGCTTGTAAACTGACATTATATTTTGTTAACTAAGTTCATTCAAGAGTTGGGACAGAACTAAAAAGTGCTTGCCTTATCACGTTTTCTGTTTTAATTTGATTTTCATATCAGTATAGTTGATTAAAGTGAGTATGAGTAATCCTCTTTGACACAATTTATCATTGAAAGCATTCATTTTTCTAATCTTAATTTTTATTTCACTCGAAATTATTTGGTAAAAAAAAGATTGGAATTCAAATTTAAGGTAGCCTAGCAGATAAAAAGGCTATGTAAAGAAAATTCTAGAGAAATCAGATCTAAAGTGCAATTAACAGCTTGTTTAAGTTTAATTTCGGACTGAAGAAAGTATCATTGAGAGCTCTTGGAATTAGTCAAATTTTTGGTTATTTAAATGTTGAAATCACCCAGATTTTGTTAGTTCATTGATTTCAATTGCCTTTTTTCTAAAAACTTTTTACATTCTTTTTACTTAAAAATAGGCCAGTGTCTAAGTAACAGGTAATCCAGCTGGGCAACTTGAGTAGGCACACACATGAACCCCTACTTATTTGAGGTTTTTGACACTTTTGGGACATAAGGCCAAAACCTTTAAAAGTAGCATTTTGTTTTTTAAATTAAGAGCAAATATAAAAGTCTTTATTTTTTACCATTCATTTAAGTTATTTACTATGGGCATACAGAAATGTCTTAATTTTAGTAAAGGATTCAATTGAGTTACTTTTCTGACATGTAAACACGCAGGGCTAAATTCTTAAAACTAAAACTAAAAAATTCTCAGCAAGTGTCCAACAACTACATTTCTAATTTAGTAAATATTAATATTTTTGAAACAGCACATTAAGCATCTTTGTGAACATCATATCTCAATTATGAATCCAAAAAAATAAAATAAGTTTTTAAAATATTTGAAGTCAGAAATTGTTTATCTAAATACCAAACAAACGCAGTTTATGTGCCATTTTGAGATGGTAAAAGGTAACTACCTTGTTGTAACTAGGATCCTAAAACTTTGGCATGTTGAAACTGAAGACAGAAGAAAAAACCTCAATCTTGGCCTTTAACTCCATCCACTCAGACTTTCACTAATATTGCTCTGAAAAGATTCTGATCTGATGTGAGAATCAAACAAAACACTGTAAAATTTTTGGATTGACTTTAGGCAATCATGCTTTGACAACAAACTTCGTCATTGAGAATTCTATATCTTCTAGCTCTCTCCAATCAATGTCTACACAGTGCAAATAATCTTAAATGCTATTCTTCCTTTCAAAAGACTTGGTTTTCTAAAAACATAAAAAGGAGATAAAAATGAGAAGAAAGGGAGGTTGAAGCCAATGCCTAAAATGTCAATTAAGGAAAAGTGAAAAATATGTAGGAGATAAGAAATTTACCTCCAAAATTAAACCTAAATGATATTTTTCAAGTAAAAAAATATTGAATACAATATATTTAGAAAGTTTCACCATCGAATTATCAAAAATATAGGTGATATTATGCTTTTGAAACATTTTCATTTTCATTTTTTCCTTATTTGAAAATATGACAATTGGATTTTTTGCAAGTAATAGATAAAAATTTGGAAATTGAAACTGACTAGACAGGTAAGAGCCTTATCTAAATGTTTCCAAGAATTGATGCTGATGTATCTTAATGTGTGTCATTAAAGTTTAGAGACATCATGGAACACAATTTCCATGAAAACCCATAAATAGTGGAAAAGTCAATAGTCAAACAGTTGACAGATGCAAAATATTAGACGACATTTATGGGTTGGTTAATGTCTATTCCAATAGACTGAATCACAGGCTCTTCATTCTGAATAGAATGTGGAAAAATTTAATTTTGCTCCACCTCTCTGATGAATAAAAGAATTTTTGCATGTTTAAAAATTAGCAAATTTAACCAATATTAGTATAAATGTAAACTTTAAAAGCCTGTGAAATTATCAAAACCATTCCTTTTTTTGGTGTCTTGAGTAATACCTCTGATGAAAATGAAAAAATAAATCCTGACTAAAAAGTTTAGAATTAAACCAGTATAGCCTGAAGTAATACTATTAATCATGACAAGATTTTGTTTTTATTCATTCTGAGGGTAGATTGTTGAATTTTGGGCCAAAAAAATTGCCAGGTTCGAATAATATAGCCCCCCAATTATCTATCAATTTTTACTATGGGGCTAAAACCACCTTTTCTCTTGAAATTTCAAAGCTTCATAATTTAAAGTGAATTTTGACAATTTCAAGTGAACCATCTTATGTAGCAAAGAAAACTTAATATTTGACTTAATTTTGAGACGAAACATCTTTTGATTTTTCATGCAACCTCTCAACAATACTAAAACAGCCTTAATTGGATGAAGTATCAATTTTCAAAAAGACTGAAAAGTTAAAATGATCATCCAAAGCAGTCTTAGAATCTTTGATAATTGTCAATTACATAATTTTTAAAGATTTATGTGTTGATCCTTTATTGTGAGGATCTGTCAACCTTAACGAAAAATAAGTAATTTGAGTTTTGGAGCTTTGATTGCCAATCAATAATTAATAAAGTAGTGACCAAATTTTTGTTTTTGCCCAAAGTTTTTATCTAGCAACTAATGCAGCAAGTTTATCACTTGTTTGTAGTGATGGGTTCAAATCAAAA
>Ga0194133_10010387_pt1 | contig 10493 bp, 10 predicted proteins | sample TA2KigOf40mmetaG_FD_155448 | JGI IMG/M metagenome (GOLD analysis project Ga0194133, IMG submission 155448) | Freshwater microbial communities from Lake Tanganyika, Tanzania - TA2015055 Kigoma Offshore 40m | ecosystem: Environmental > Aquatic > Freshwater > Lake | place: Tanzania: Lake... | reverse complement strand
ACGGAGGTTGAAAATTTCCTCATTATATAGACATTTTTTTCTTTCACATAATCCTGAGCTTTCCTGTGGCAAACATGTCTAATCAAATCTCATTTGTTTCTCAAGAGATCTTTTTAATTGAGAACGTAGAATCTCGTTATCTCATCAGACGTTGAAGGTTCAATAAATGGCATGGTGGTAAATAAAAGATATTTTGCGACAACTGAAAACTTTCACTTTTTTTCCCTTTGTTTGGCTCACAATAACAACATTTGAAGGAACGAGATTGAAGCTAATCCAATAATGCTAGAAATCCTTTCCAATTTTCCATCTTTAAATCACTTTTCCTACAGTTTCTTAAAAAGAAAAGTGGCAAGTTTTTTTTACTTTGCACGCTTGAAGCTTACTAAATGAACTATAAAAATTATAAAAACTTCCAAAGTAAATCATAATTTTTACCTATTTTGAAATGGAACCTTTTTTACCCTACGATATTTTGGTTTCGTTTAGTGTGCGTCATTCAGATAGATGATTTTAAAGAACGTCAAAACCCGATTAACGTCTACAAAGGGTGGTCGTATCATTCTGATGTCGAACAGACCAACATGTAAGAAGGGGACGCTGGACGCAAAACCAATTTAAAGTTTGAAAAGTCGTCGTTGTCGTTGTACTAGTCGTCATCAACCGCAAACTAGATGATGGCAGGGTTAGGGAAAAAAGATGGAAGGAAGTAAAAGGCTGCTATAGAAAAGAAACCATTCTCATTTGGAAAACGTTAAGAAATGTCAAACTCTGATGTTGATCTAAATGACGCCGCGGCCACATTTTATGATATCGCGTGCTTTCTTCTTCCTTTTCCATCTCTCTGTCATTCTTTGTGGGAATGTATGTCATCAGCTTTATTTTTCACAATGATTGTTTTTTTTGCCGATGCTAATCTCCTGACAGATGCTTTTTGTGAAAACTATTGAAGCCGAAAGTGATCACATATAAGAACGCCAATCGATACAAAAAGTCAAATATTGTAGACCACACCCTTACTTACTTACACATAGACAAACATTGAAAAGGGGAGTCATGAGGAGAGAGTGGTGGGGTGGGGGGTGGGAAGATGACAGTGAAACCATTAGATCAAAATCCTCAACGTTTTCAACATTTACACGACCGGCCACTTTGAAATGTTTTTGTTCACTTGAGAGTGCATTTCTTACTTTGGCTAGGCATGAAAATGAGTCGCCCGAATTTTGGTTCAAACGACAAATTGAAAATATAGAGAAGTAAAACTTTTGTTTCCAAAGATTGGAGGCGGTTGATGCTGGTCGGTCTCGTGGCAGGCTCATTTCTGGCGGTGGTAGAGTTAATCGAAATCATTGTGAGATTTTATCTGAAGGAACGCGTTTTCTCTTCTATCCAGGCAGAAAATCCCCCAAACCTTTTCCTGAATGAAATTGATTCAATAATGTCTTACCCTTCCATATGAGTATTTAAATTACTTGGTAAATGAAATTATGCTTTCAATATTCTACCAGCTTTGTTAAAAGATAGATGATTCGATTAATAGCAGTTATTTGAAAATTACCTTTACAGTAGATAAATTATTAACAATTTTCTCAGACCTTAAAATACGTTTAAAATGATGATCCTCAAAATTGTCTTATAAAAATTTTGAGCTTGCTGAAAAACGAAAGGACGTGGAAAAATATTAATGACAAATACTGTTTTTAAACCCATTATTTTTGAGCCAATGGCGATCAACTATTAAAAAGAGATATTGATTCTCAGGCCAACCGGTCGATCATATGAAAACCCAAAAAACTCTTTGAATTTACAGTTGTTTATCTTGAAAAGTTAAGACGAATTATTGTATGAAACCTCAACACCCTAGGAGCCATCATTGAGTTTTTATGTTTAAAAAAAAACTGTCCGGACACGTTTGATTCTGCAATTCTCGAATGACCTTCATGAGATTCATATTTTTACTCATCATCCAAAGCGACTTTTGGTGTAACTTGGATTCTTGAGAAGTTCAAAATTTTGACTTTAAAATGTGCATGATTTTTCAAGATTTGAAAGTATTTGGGAGTTCGTAGATTTGACCTAATAAGCATTTTCTAAAAAATCACTAAATCCGAGTCAGATATTGTCTGATTTAAGAATTTCCGATTGTTAAAAACCCTGAGCTCTGTCTAATAAAGATTGGAATTTCTTTTTTCACATGAATCCCGGTTTTTTTTATAAATTTTCAAGTATGTTATAGTTAGATTTCGCATCACAAACAAACAGGATCACTACTGGCGAAAACATTGCCAAAGCGGTTTTCACGAAAAATAATTATCTAGCAGTAAATTTTAGAGTTTCCGAGCTACTTTAGACAAACTAGCATTGTATTAATTTGGGAAGAACTTCAATTTGTATTTGTTGAAAAGCAAAACCTTTTTCAGTCCAAATGCACAAAGCCAGATTTCTTAACGCCCTCCCAAACTAGCAAAACATAAAGTAGAAGGATTCTTGTCAGATCGAAAACTGAATCGAATTTGGCGATACAGTGAGAAAAATGAATCTGATTCAGGCATATTCTAAGAATTGTTCTTAATGAACAACCTTGTTTTGGTCAAGATACGTAATAAAACTCTTTAATACTTCCTTCCTTTTGAAGAACCAAACATCTGGCCAATTATTTAAAAATTTAATAGGAAACCTAAAAATTGATCAATTAACAATGCCTAAAAAACAAGGCTCTCTTTCTTCAGATTTGATGTTTCTCTAAATAAAATTAAAAAACCGAGCAACTTACTGAGATCTCTTTGTGATCCTGAGCTATCTTACATCCCAATAGATTCTAGTAAACTGACACAAGCTACCAGGGCCAACAACATTAATCTGTTAAAAACTTCCTACGATTCATCTATTCTTTTTGCTCTAAAAACAATTTGAAAGTTATCAATTAAAGTAATCAAACAGGTTGATTATTCTTGCATCACGTTTAAATTCAAAAACGAAATGTACATCATGGGTCATTCTTATTGCCAGAACTTTTTAAGAAATGCAATTGGAAGGTGAGAACAACAAAGGGAAGAGGGATTCAATCATCGTTTATATGCAAAACGGCAAAGATACAGTATTTAAAAATATCATGTCTGAGGCATGAAACACTTATACTCGACAAATACTTGAGTAAATGACAGGAAAACGTTTCGAAAAGACAAAACGTGTTCGTAAGAAAAACTCTTCAACAAACTACTTCAAAATCAGATTGAATAAACCGCACATTCTGGTGACATGATTTTGTTTGAGAAAATTATGTCAGAATTCAACTTGCCATCTTTCCATTTCATTCTAAAGGTTTGGGCAGGCTGTCTTAAATTTGGAGTAGAAGCCCTCAAGGGCTCTCTTTAATGTTAAAATTAGTTGGTCAGACTAAAAAGGCACTTCTCACACTATTCTTGAAGTGGTTTCAAGATGTACAAAACAAGTCGAGATAAATTCCTATGCCAAGTAGAGTCTGTGATAGTCGCTTGCACCAAACGCTGCGTTGCACTTTGGACACTTTCTTTGTCTCGTGACGTATCTTGTACGTAGACAATCGTAGCAAAAGCAATGGAAACACTTGGTGAGCACAGCATCTTTACGTTTGACTTTACAAGACGGACAAGTGAGCGTTTCCTTGTACTCCCTGTATATTGAAGTCATGAAAATACTGGGCAAATCTTTATGTTGTTTTAATTATATTACCTGATTTCTTCTCTTAAGATTTCGTCCAGATCTGACGCCATTTCAATTTTCTTTAATCTTTCATTTTTTCTTTTTATCAATGCATTTTCCTCTTGTAATCGTTTATTTTTGAAAGACTCTGCCTCAACGCTGGACGTCTTCTCTGCCATGGCTTGCTGCATTTCTTGAATCTGTTCAGGAGTAAAATTCAAGTCTTTAATAAAAGATAAAAAGATTATTTGAAAGAGGTCTTACCTGAGCATGGTACTTTTCCAAGTGTAACTTAAGATCAGCTGCCGATTGAGCTGACTCGATAGCTTTTCTTTTGTGTAATTCCATGGCTTGTTGTCTCATGGAAAGTTCCTTTTCTAAAGCAACTACGGTCGACTGCAATAACCGTTCTTTCTCTTCTATTTTGCGAGTGAGCTAAAAAGTTTTTGAATTACAATTTATAGGTGAAATATGGGGCAAAATTATTCGTCTTGTAAAAAAAAACAATACCACTGTTTGAACGTCCAACTGGGTTTGGGTGAAGGTTACTTGGTTGATAAGTGAATCACGTTCTTCTCGAGCAGACCGTTGTACCTAATTTAAAAAACTCGCTTTGAAATTTTTAGACCCAATCAAAATTTACTTGTTTTGATTTTTGACCAATAGCTTGGTTCTATTGGAGAAACATTCCTTAGATCAAAAAAAATTTCTTTACCGCGTTACAACGAATTTTATCAGACAGTAATTTGAAGTTGGCGTCGTCTTTCTCTCTCAGCTGTTGAATTAACCTTAAGTTTTGTTCTTTCATGTCTTCAAATGCTTGCCCCGTAACCTCCATTTCATTCAAAAGAGCCTCTTCCTCCTGTTTGTGATTCGCCACTTGTTTCTGCAATGCAGCACACTCGTCTTCAAGCTGCTTGATTCGACGCATAGCGTCCTCGTCTGCAAATCTTTTCTTCTCATCGCGTCTAGACTCTTGAATTTTTTTCAGCTGAAGAAGAAAAGGTCAGAACAGATTTAATACGAATAAGATCAATTGGATTAATTTTTTACCTGAATTCTTGCATCGTCGAGCTCAGACCGAAGCTTTTTCTCTGAAGCCATGAACTGAGCCTTGTCTCTGTGTTCTTTTGGTACCAGTTTGTACATATCAAGCAATAACCTCATCTCTTTCAGCTTTAACTCTGACTGTTTAAGTTGCATTTTTAAATCCTTTATGATTTCCTGGAAAAAATTAAAAATTACAACCCAATAAACAAAGTTTAAGATTTTGTGATCTGAGATTTATGAATTTTTCGCTTTTACCTGATCAGAAACTCGCAACCGCTTCATTTCGTCCACCTTCATTTGATATTCTTTGCAATCTAGCTCCATTTTTGTTTCTTTTTTTATTGGAGTCATACCTGAGTGATAAAAAGGTAAATAAAGTCTTTTCACTGGCCAATTTTATCAATCAATCGTTTGAAGTAGCTGTTAATCAAAGTTTACTATGCTAAAATTCAAATGCGTTTCGAACCTAATAAGACTGAATCAGGACTGTCTTCTGTTTTGACGTCACACAAGTCATCAGGCTCAGGTTTGATTGTCTAGAAATTTTAGGGTAGACAACTAATTGTGAAAGAAATTTACCTGAAAAATAATTTACCTTTATGATTCCGTTGGGTGATCCCTCACTGCATGAATCTTGATTAGTACTGCCATCCTCAACCTGACCATGACTAGGCAATACGGTCACACTTACAGCCTCACCGTTACCCCCAGTTCCTGAAGTCAAGGTGTTTGACTCGTTACTGTTATCTTCTGTACTTGGACGTTCAGATTCTAGTTTTTTCAATTGCAAAGCCTTCATTTCAGCAGCTCTGACTTCGTCTAATTCACGTCTGAATTTTGATATCTCAAAGTTGGCATCTTTGAACTTTCTTTTGTATCTTCAATAAATTCACATGGGTTAATTGAAATTCGAAATTGAGATAAATTCCGACAAGATTACCTTCCAACCTCTCCTTTCAGTTGGTGGTTATGGCTTTGCAGTGATGTGATGAGGTTCCTCATTTCTTTGTTGATTGGTCCAGTTTGTTCATTTGCTGCTACTGTCTGTTCAAATTCGATTCTCAACATTTCATATTCTTTCCGTGCCTATAATATTTGTAAACTATTAATGAACATACTTTTGGAAACGCGATGGGAAACAAAAAGGGAGAACCATGTGAGATACAAAGAATCGCACATACCTGAGCATGCATATCTTCAAGATTGATAATTTCGCTTCTTAACTTTTTTTGGTTGCTAAACTCGTCAGTTTCCATTTGTTCTATCTGACGATTGTGAGCATGATTGGCTTGCTGTAATAAATATATTTCGGGTGAAACAAGTATAGAAATTTTATCCTTCAAGAGCAAAAGTCTGTTCCTCCAATAAAAAGTACGAACAATTTTGAATCGGCTTACTTGTAGTTGAGTTCTAGCTTCCTCGAGCTGAGTTTTAAGTTGCATAGCTTCGTTATAAAGTACCGAAAATTGTGACTGGAGACATTTATGCTCTGTGGTTTCTACGATCACATGTTCGGGCAGAGTTGAGAGCTCCATCTTCAGACGTTCCACATCCTTCAGCGAATTTTTATAACTCTCATTAATTAATTCCTATGAGAGATAAAGATTTTATTTTTACATCACAGTTTTTTTCCCTTATATTCCGGATAAAAGAGCAAAATTTTCTGTTAAATATTTACCAATTCGGCCAGCCTAGTGGCTGCCAGCTCCCTTTGCTCTTCAAGCTCTTGGGTCAACTGCTCTATTGTTCTACGATCAGCACTCGTAACAACACGCGAAGTATCAAATTTTCCACCATTACGGTCGACATAAACCTTCAACTTCTCCTTTGAAAGCGGAATTTCAATTATACGTCACCAATTGATACAGAATGGTAGGGTCTTTGCACTCACTTGTGTTTCAATAAGTGTGGTTTCAAGTTTTCCGTTTCTCATTCTTGCCTTAGTAACTTCATATTCGAGGTCATCTAATTTATTTTGGAGCTCCTCATTTTTCGTTTTCTCAGCATTAATTTGTTCTTCAAATTCAGCTTGTTTTAAGGACAAAAAGTGGTTTTTCTCATGTAGAGAGGTATTCAACTATTAAAGAGAGATGGTCCTTTTGTAAATAATGGATTTTGAAAACGTGCTTTCACTTTATATGTTTGCTCAAACGGTCATAAAACACGGGTTTGTTTATAGTTTGATCACTGAATGAACTCAGAGTTTGATAGTCGTCGTTCAAATTGCTTTAAAATATAATATCCTTACCATGTGAAGATTTCTATTTTCAGAGACAAGTTTCTGATTCCAATCTACAACTTCTTTATCAAGAAGCTTCCAAACTTCTTCAGAGGGAGGTTTTACTTCTCCTTTTTCTTTTGAGGTTGAGTTCGTCTAAAAAGAGTAAAAAATATGATTGCAAAGCTACGAAAGGTTTCTTTGACTTTACTTAGTTTGCTGTGCTCAAGTAAAATATCAAAATCAATATTGGTTGCAACTAGCCTGTTTTTCCGTGTTCTGATTTCCTTCTCCTTTGGTATCATCCTCTCCCTTTGACTCTTCGTTTCCTCCCGGATCATTTTCGCCTCGCAGACTCCGGGACAAACGCTCGTTCCGCTGAATCATGTGGTCGAACACCTAAGTAGATGATAGAACATGATTGAACCACTAAACTTTAAACAGTATCTTTTGCTTCCAACTTGTATGATTTTTCCCACAGCTCTTTGCGATACTTGAACTCTACTGGCAAGCTTCTCGTCAAGCTCTTGTTTGTGCCACGTGGCCAGCTGTGTGAGGAATGAGGTTGTTGCATCATGTTCGTTGCTTTTTTCCTTTTCATCACCAGTTTCTGCATCGAAACGTTGGAGGAGGATTCGAACATCTTCGTTGAGCTGATTCCAATATCTACAAAATAAGCCTTATGATCAGATAAGTATTTTGGTAATTGTGTAAAACGAATGCGACGCATAAAATCATTCGACCTCAAGTCTATAAATAATTTTAGAGAATAAGCAATGTAGTACCTATGAATGACGTTGATAACAGCATCATCTTGAGTTTGCCTTTTTTCGAGTTGGTCTATTCTGGTTCTCAAACCCTCCTCTATTTGCATACGTTGTGTTAAGCGCAAGGATAGCTTGTTATTCGCAAATTCGAGAGTCTTAGCCTCGAGCTGGTCCTAAATAAAAATGAACAAAACCGTTGGATCGACATTCAAGAGTGCACGCAAAAGGCGTCTCTCTTTACCAAGTTGGGAATTTGTCCTATTTGCACAGGTTCAAAAACAACGCGCTTTCTCGGGGGTTCACCGCTGGGGCCATTGGTGTCACCCTCCACGAGAGCCTCGGTGGCTTGGCGTTTAGACATTTTCATTCGTAAGCGGCCAACCTTCGAAAGAAAAATACAATAACCTTTTTTTAAAGTTTCCCATTGCATTTTTTTAAACCCACAATCCGTCCGGCCAATTTAACTTCTCTACAGGTAGAGGCGTCGCAGCCGAGCTCAACTCACCTTTTTAAAAGTTGCAACCGCACACAAAGACCTTTAGGATCGACCTGAAAGAATGAAAAGGACGTTTAAAAGCCGTATTGGAGAAGAGTTCTAAAGTCAAAATCGGACTGTCAGTGTTTTGACCCACTTTTAACGAGAAATCTTTCGAAACACTACGGACAAATGGTCATGCAATTGGACGAGATCGCCGAGGACCAGCTTTTTAGCTTGCGCGCCAGCCCTCAATTCTTTTTTTAGTGACCTCAAGGTGGAAAGTTTTTCAAAAGCACTCGTACTTCTCTGAGACAGTCCGGGCGATGACATTGTGCCTGATGGCTTAACCACAAGACCTGCTCCGAAGGGGACCCTTTGACACGGCAAATGTTGCAAGCGGACAACCTCCGGCGAATTTAAGTTTACTCTTGGGTAACGACTGAGACTGAGTGAGACAGAAAGAATCGGGGTCTCTCAACAGTCTTGAGTCTTCAGAAGAAGCGGGCCATCCGCTGTCGCTGACTTGAAATTATGGCAAGCGCTAACATCAGGAGCTAAGCTAAGCTGCTAGTTCGAGTGGTGCAGAGCAATTTATTTTCTGTGCGAAAAAGCATTGGAATGGCGCTTCGGCCAAAAAATCAAAAATGCCGCGCCCCGTCTTATTCGGCAAAGAGTGTGCGACCTCAAACCCGATCGTATAAAAAAGTCAAAATATTCAAAACAGGGTGCGCACGCTTTGATTAAAACATCCAGTTGCAATTGGTGTTTTTCCTCAAAAACTTTGCCCGGCGCGAAAAAGTATTTGACATTGCCGTCCAATTTTAGGGCTCCATTTTCTCAACCGGCTCGTGCCTTGGACTGTTCCTTTAGGCACCGGATTTCCGTGCAGGGCGCTAGACGCGGGCACGTCGTGCATCCGTGCAGCCAGTCGGGGCGCACGGGTTTGGTGGATTTCTTTCGAGGCTAGCTTCCACAGAAACTCAAAATAACATAGCCCGTTCAAGATACAATTGACGTTTACTAAAGAATGAAGACGTTTTGGTACGATTTTCCTTTGGAAAATAGCTTCGGTTTTCCATTTGTTTGTTTTGTTCGCGCCGATGTGGGTCGCGATCGGCGTCGGCAAAGGGTCGACGGACGGCGGCAAACGGCAAATGGCAAATGCATTCTTCTGTCTTCCGCTGGCCACCCGCCCTGTCTGGTTCCTGCACGGGTCTTGCCGCACATGCAGCAGCTTGCGGAGGCAGCCCGACTACAGCAGTACAGCTAAGCTAGCAGCTGTACTGGGAGTTGGAGGAGCCACGAGCTCGAGCCTGCCTAGAATAGATTCGCTAGAATACTGAGAAGGCAAGTCGAAAAATTCGAGATTCGAGAATACATAGAATAAAGTGAAGAGCCAAGTGACCGAGTCTGGAAAACAGAAAACGAAAAGTAGCAGGAAGAGACAGCAAATGAGTAACGAGAACTGAGAAAATTGGAACGTGGTTTTACTTCAAAGGTATTCAAGCTGCTTGTTTGCAACTTTGCAATTCCACTATTAAAAGCTTAAAAGCAGTTCGCAACCTCTTTGGTGAATCTTTTTGTGAAAAAAGTGAATTACCATTAGGTTCTTTCTAAAGCGGTGCCTTTCAACGTGCTCGACACCCCCTTTTTACTTCGTCGTCCTCGCCCGGGCCAGATGAGGGAGTAGCCCGACAAACCGACAAAGAATCGGCGAGCCACAGAGAAACGCAATCGAGGCAAGGGTTGGACCGGTCTTTCCGTGTCTCGCGCTTTACAATGTCAAAGTCCGGCGGGTCAAGGTATTCGGTGCCCACGACTGATCCCACGCCCGTCATCAAGAACCCGCACCCGGCACCCGAATCGCCACTCTTAGTAAGTAAACGTTATTTTGGCCCGTTTGAGCCTCTCAGCCTAACTCGATAAAAATTCGCCCGACTTGGGTTTCTTTTCAGGTGGAGGTCCAAGGTGAAAATTCGGCTTATTACAGAGCCTTCCTCATCGACATAGTCGACGACAAAGTTGTACTCAAATTCGAAGATGACTGGCAGGAACCGTCGTCCTTTCCGTTTCAGAGGTAGGTTTGCACCGCGACCTCCCAACTCAGAGAATGCTGGAACCCGGGTTCAGCGCGTTTTTCTATTTTCGTTGCAGGGTGAGGTTTCCCCCGAAGTCCAGTGCCCCAGACTCACCGTCTCGATTCTCGGAGGGAGATGAAGTGGAGGTTTATAGCAGAGCTTCAGAACGAGTGAGATGCATTTTTGTGAGTTCCAAAAAGGAACCGGGTCCAAATTGTCTC
>Ga0194133_10010386_pt1 | contig 10493 bp, 9 predicted proteins | sample TA2KigOf40mmetaG_FD_155448 | JGI IMG/M metagenome (GOLD analysis project Ga0194133, IMG submission 155448) | Freshwater microbial communities from Lake Tanganyika, Tanzania - TA2015055 Kigoma Offshore 40m | ecosystem: Environmental > Aquatic > Freshwater > Lake | place: Tanzania: Lake Tanganyika... | reverse complement strand
ATACTTTTTTAAAAAGTAGGGGGGGGGATTTAAAGAAATTATAATATTTATAATATAAAATGAAAAAGAAGAAAAAGCATAATAATCTTAAATATCAAGAATTATTATATTCAATCAAAAAATATTCAAAACATGTTCCATTGTATAATATATTTTTTGAAAATCCAAATAGATTAGAAACTCATTCTGTCTTTGATATGTATAATTATAATATTTCAGAACATATAGATAATTCTTATGAATTTAAAAATGATTTAGAATTTGTAGATAAAAAAATAATTGCATGTAAAAAAATTATATTGGATCCAACACAAGAACAAAAAAATAAATTATTAAATATGCTAGAAGGATATAGATTAGTTTATAATAAAACAATAAAATTTTTTAAAGAAAGAAGATATAATTATATACATGAAATAAAAGATAACCAAGATAAAATAACAAAAGAAGCAAAAGAAGCAAAAAAAATAAAACCTAAAATAAAAAATTCAAAAATTAATTCAAAAAAAATAGAAATTGATAAAGATATTATTTTTATTGTTGATAAAATGTTAAAAAATATTTGTAAAGAAGAAGATAAAGAAAAAAGAATACAGAGAGTTTCTAAATTAAAAGAAAATAATAATATAATAACTGATGAAAAAATAATAAGAACTTATTTTTTAAAAAAAGATATTGATAGGATATCTAAAGAATATAAAACACCTATTCATTGTTTAGATTATGCTGTAAAATTAGCTTGTGTATCATATAAAAGTGCTTTAGAAAATTTAAAAAATGCAAACATTAAACATTTTAATTTATCATATATTAAAAAAACAAAAAAATCATTAGTAATGGATATTGAGAAAGCAGCAATTAAATCAAATACTATATATCCATCATTAATGGGTAAAAACCTTAAAAATAAGGAAAATCTAGAATATTCAAATGTTTTTGATTGTAAAATTCATTATAATTTTGATAAAAAACAATTTACTTTATTAGTTCCGATAGAAAAAGATAAAAATATAATAGAAAATAATAATTGGATATGTATAGATCCAGGAATAAGAACATTTTTAAATTGTAAAACTAATAATGGATTTATTGAGATTGGAAAAAATTTATCTAATAAAATAAGAAATAAAATAATATTAATTGATAAGCAAGATAATATAAAAAATTTTGAATTAACAAATAAATTAAAAGAAAAAATAAGTAATATAAATAATTATATTGAAGATAAAAAATGTAAAATAAGAAATAAAATTAAGAATTGGGTGGACGATTCTCATTGGAAAATTATAAATTATTTAACGTCATCTTATAAAAATATAGTAATTGGGAAATGGAGTACCAAATCTATAATAAAGAAAGATGATAGTATTTTAAGTAAATTAACAAAGCGAGTAACACAAAATTTATCTTTTTATAAATTTTTGCAGAGACTAAAATATAAATGTAAGATAGGAGAAAATAATTTAAGAATTCAAGATGAATGGTACACATCTAAAACATGTAGTAAATGTGGATGGAAAGATGAAAATTTAGGAGGAAACAAAATATTTAATTGTAAAAATTGTAATATACAATTAGATAGAGATTATAATGGAGCAAGAAATATAATGTTAAAAAGCTTATCATCAGTAAATATTTTGTCTTAATATAAAAGACATGGCGTATCCGCTTACGTCATTAAAAACATTAACGTTTAATCGTAGATTCCAGAGAGAATGACTGTGATCCCAAGAAATCAGCTACACTTTCTTTTTTAATCTGATTATACGGTTTTATACGGTTTTAAGTAGCGGGAAAATGATTTTTGATAATATTGGGCAATTTATCTATAGGAAAGATATTGTGGAATTATCCAAATATATTTCAGATGATCTTGTTAGAAGAATAAGTGGTTATTTGGATGTGCTATAGTATAAAATATTCAAATTAAAAAAATGATGGTAAAAAAACCCAAATATTTTTAGTTTTAGTTTAAAAATGACAGAAAATACTTCTCTCATCAACTTTTTTCAGGCAATATTGCCAAATTCAATCCAAACTTTGATTCTTTTGGAATTGCTACGGAGGAATCTTCCGCGCAGAAATCTCAGAAGAATTGATTTTTCCCCACTGTCGCAGATTCAAATGCCTATTTGCATCTATCAACCACATAAGTCATTCGTTGTCAGAAGTGGTTTGACTGGTATGCTTGTGAAAAGGTTACTTTGTATGCCTGGACACAATAATATCAATCATCTCCAGCTTGCAATCCGGATTGTGTCTCAAAAACACAAGTTACGAAACTTGTCACCGACTTGTGTCACATCTCTAACAGAGCAAGGCTGCGGTGTTAATTCTATAGCGTTTCACCCACAATTGCCCCTTTTGGTAACCTGCACCTACAGTGGGACTCTGAGAATGTACCGCCTTTCACCTGACGGCTCGATGGCTACTCATGTGGCAACTCTACAGGGGAACAGCGACGCTGTTCGCTCTGTCGCGTTTCACCCAACGTTGCCCATTTTGGCAACTGGCTCACTCAAAAAGATTGTGAAGTTATGGCGCCTTTCACCTGACGGCTCTACGGTTACTCATATGGCAACTCTGGATGGACACAGAAGCACTATTAGTTCTATCGTGTTTCACACAAATTTGCCTTTTTTTGCAACAAACGACATCTGCACTGCAAAATTGTGGCGCTTTTCACCCGACGGATCTTCGGCAACTTGTGTGGCAACTCTAAGCGGGCACGAAGGCTATGTTTTGTCTATTGCATTTCACCCAACTTTGCCCATTTTGGCAACTGGCTCCCATGACAGCACTGCGAAATTATGGCGCTTTTCAGATGACGGATCGACGGTGTCTTGTTTCAAAACTCTGGCAGGTGAAAAGCACAGCTGCAGTTTTTATTATGTCGCATTTCACCCAACTTTGCCTCTTTTGGCAACCAGCTCCAACTGCACTATGATTTTGTGGAGCTTTTCACCCAACGGCTCGACTATGACTTGTGTGGCTAATTTGAAGGGGCACAGCAGCCGGATTTATTCTGTTGCGTTCCACCCAAAGTTGCCCCTTTTGGAAACGGGTGATGAAAGTGGTACTGTGAAGTTGTGGCACTTTTCACGTGACTGCTCTGTGGTGACTTGTGTTGCATCTTTAAAGGCATACATCAGTCATATTTGCTCTGTTGCATTCCACCCAGTGTTGCCTCTTTTAGCAACTGCTGCCTCTAACAACAATACCGTGAAGGTGTTGCGCTGAAATGTAAATAGAAATTTATAATAGATATGAATATTTAACTATTTATCAAGACATATTCCAGATGATCTTTTTTGGAAAATTATTTAAATACATGTTTCAGCGAAGTTGATAAGTCAATATTTGAAATTGTGCCCTTGCACTCTACTTTACCGAAAATAAATGTTAGATAACTGAAATTATTTTTGTATTCGTATTTTTTGCGCCCCATATATACCAAAATTCCAAAAAATATTAAAATGAATACAACAATACTTATTCCATTATTTATTTTTATAATTAAATTATTAGTTTTCTCCAATTTTTCTAATTCTTCGTTAGTCGCATCTTCTTTTCTTTTAGCAATTTCATTGCGCTTCAAATATAATACATAAATAACCGCTGTCAAAATTATAATTGCTATAAAAAAACTATATTCTGTTTTAGAAATTAGTATAAATACTATATACAAATAGAATGAAACTAAGAATACTTCTACTAAATTTTTGTCTAAATCTTCAAGTAAAACGACTAAAAATGTAATTGTCAAATAAAGCATAAAATGTTTCAGCGGTAAATTGCTCTCTAAAATTCGTCGCACATGACATGGAAATAGACTAGATGTCGCATCCGCACAAATCAAAATAAAAAAGATGAAAATACAAAAAAGAGGTAATTTATTATTTATGTTAAAAGTGGTCATATAATAAATCTAATAAAAATATTCTATGAAAATCTATCCTTTTGCTTTACTATTCTTTGGAAGTAATGTTTCTTTACTAAAACACCTATTTTTGGTTTTCTTACAATATATCTTCCATCATCTCTTTTTCTTACAATCCACTTTTGGTAAATTGTCAAGAATAACTTTTCCGATATATTTATCCATAAAATATAGAATATTTTATAATAAGTTTCCTGAACAATTAGAATAATTTTTGCCGGAATTGCGGCAATTTTTTATAAAATAATAAGCATAACCTCTAAAGACCTAATAAAACAATTTTGCTATTTTTATTGATTAATTCCGGTTTAATTTCCAATAAATTCCTTTAATTGGGTAATATTAGTAATTTTATGAAATTCTTTTTTCAATTGTGCAAAAGGTGTAACTATTATAGTATTTTTATCAAAAATATTTTTTTCTATGAAGTACATTTCATAAAAATCTATAAATAATGATAAGTTTAAAAAAAACATTGCAAAATTACCGCTAAAATTTGATTTATCAAAATCAAGTATAACTATTTGAATCCCGTTTGTTTTTATTTCCAATTCTTTGTCAGGAAAATTATATTTAATCAAATCTTTTTTTGTTTTTTTTATTAAAATATTACCTGGATGTAAATCTCCATGTATAAATCCAAAATGTTCAAAAGCTAATGTAGCAGATGCTATAACTTGATTTAAGATTGAAATTATTTCATTCAGACTTTTTGGTATATAATTTAATATAGAACCAAAATCATAATATTCCATAAATAAAAAATAATTGTCATTATTTTTACAACTAAAAAATCCAAAATATTTTGCAAAATTTACACATTTTAATTCTGCTAATTTTTTAGAAGTATTATTATCATTTTCTAATAATTCTTTTCTTTTTGATATTTTTACAACAACTCTCTTTTTTATTGATAGTAAATTATAAGTATTTATAAAATTTTTATTTATTACCTTTTTTGTTATATATTTTTTATAATTATTTTCATTATTCATTAAACCATCTAAATCTGATTTTTCTAAATAATTGATCTTAAAATACTGCGTTTTTCTATAAGAATGAATTAAAAGAAAATATTTTACGAAAAAAGTGTAAAAATATTTTAAAAAATAAAAAATATTTTATAATAATTTACAATAAAATATTGATATATTACTCATAAGTTCCTTCACAGTTCTTGCAATTTTTACCTGAACTACGGCAATTTATTGTAAAAATATTTAAGTCTAAAGACCTAATAAAATAATTCGATTATTTCAACCATTTTGCTAGTTTTATTGGCTGGATCTATCCAATATTTCAGTGTTTCGTCCAAAGTATTCAATCGTTGTTCCCATTCTTTCAGCTTTGATTTTTTAACAACGCAAAAACCTTTCGTATTTACGTGCCAACAGGAACTAATAGATGAATCACCGTCTTCATAACTATCTGGATTAAATCTTATAAAAATAATTGGGCGATGTGCAAGATCTTGGGATATTTCCATGATTCTCTTATTTTCACAACTGCAGTCATAATTGGCGTGTTTATTTTCATCGATTTCAATGATGATTATTTGATAGCCCAGGTCTAGTAATAAATCCGGGCGCCTTTTTGAGCAACCATCGACAATTTTTTTGTCTGTTTGAATATCATAATCGGGATTATTTTTTTTGATAAATGTAGTGACTGCTGATTCTTTTGTTTTATAGTTACGGAATAAGGGGGTGTCAGGGAATAGATGGATATAGCAATATAGGCAATAACCGTCGTATTTTTTCTTATTTTTCACAATTGTTTCACACAAGTTTGTTTTACATCTTGTTGAAACAACATTAATCATGCCTTGTAAACGATGTTCAGAACAAAAAGAAGGAACTTTTTTGCCTTCATAATTACAAGATGCCCTAGTTTTACAATCTTTATATAAACAAATATAATGTGTAAGGTCAAACATATTTTCTAATTTATGTTTTGAACAATAAATAGGAGATTTCGCACCTTCTATATTAAATGATGCTCTAATTTTACATCCTTCATGTATGCATTTTTTAGTTATTACATCAATCATTTGTTCAAGACGGTGAATCGCACAGAAAATAGGAGTTTTTTTATCTTCAAAATTAAATGATGGGTATGATTTACAGCCATCATAACGGCATTTTTCATTTATTACATCAATCATGTTATCAAGACGGTGGGTAGTGCAGAAAATTGGTGTTTTTTCACCTTCCATATTATATGATGCATGAATTTTACAACCATCAAATATGCAAAATTTACTAACAATATTAACCATATTTTCTTGCTTATGTTCATTGCAATATAGCCGCTACTTAAAACCGTATAAAACCGTATAATCAGATTAAAAAAGACTATGTAGCTGACATCTTGTGATCATAATCATTCTCTCTGGAATCTACGATTAAACGTTAATGTTTTTAATGACGTAAGCGGATACGCCATGTCTTTAAAGAAAATCTAAAAGACAAAAAATTTAAACACTAAATACATTTTCATGTACAATGTTTTTTCTGGTACTCCAATTCCCAGTTTTAAATATGGTTTCTGTTATTGTTTTTAAAGAGGATTCTTGAAAGCCATAAAACATCTCTTCCTATTTTATAATATAAAGATTTCTTTAAATCAAAACTATTTTTTCATTTTAAATTTCAAAAAATGCCATTATACGGTTTTATACGGTTTTAATCAACTGTTAACTAACCCTTCCTTTTAGTTCAATCGGATCCTTCAGTTTCTTCATTTCACCTTGGTAAAGTCCATAAGTTTTCTTTTTAGAATTTTGTGTAATCTCTCTTAAATAAAATTCAACCTTTTTGTTTTTATTAGAAGCACAAAGTTTACTAACTGCTTTTTTTAGCAGCTGAAGATGGGGTTGAAGAAACATAGAGTCCATGTTCTTTACCACCTTTTTCAACAACCGTAAAATGACGTTTATTCATATTATATCAATATATAATATATTTATAACTCACTATCATCTTCACTTAGAAAATAATACATAATTTCCATCAAAAGCTGCATGAAAAGCCTATAATATACTTCTTAATAAATTTAAATAATTACCTTTTTCATCATTTGGTAAAAATATTTTATAATCAAAATAATCGTCTTTTTGATTTTGCAAATATTTCTTTTTTAATAATTCAAATTTTCTTTGTGGAACTATTGTTATTAAAGATAATTTATTTTGATCTTTATGTATTAAATTTTCTAAATATATATTTTTAAATAAAATATCTATCCTATCAATGAATTCTTTTATTGATTTTCTTATATCAAATAATACTGGTCTTTCTGGTATAATAAGTTGTGAATCAATATATTCTTTTAAAAAATTCAGGAATAAATGAACAATTAAAGTTAATTCTTTTAAAATTTCTTTGTTCATTAACCATTTTGGTATTTCTATACTACTTTGATTATATAAATTTAAAATTTTTTCACATTTTAATATATTTTTTTGAGTTCTGTAAAATAATCTTGCATAAGATAATTGAGTTATTAAAAATTGCTTTATAGTTGATGGATTAATTAAATTACTTCTATTTAATTTTATAAAATTATCAACAATTTGAATTAATTCAGGGCTTAAATAAATAGTTTGTATTTTTTCTGGATTTTTAATTATATATAATCCATTTTCTACTGAATCAAATAAATTTAACCCATAAATTTTTGAATTATTTAATAATTGATTTATTTTATATTTTTGGTTTTTTAAGTCAAAATGATTTATTACAGATATCTTTATTATTTCAAAAAATAATTCTAAATTTTTAGAATTTATTTCAAATCCTAAACATGTAAATGGCATCTCATATTCATCTAATTGTTTTTCTATTTTTATTAAGCTAACTTTTAACTCTAATAAATACATTTCTTTTGATGAGCCTTCCTTTTTTATTTGTTTTTTATATCTTATTAAATTAAAATTTTTTTGTGATATTTCATTAATAATAAAATATTTAACTTCAAAATCTAATGTTTTTGCAAAATTTGTAAGTTTATCTCTTTGTTCATCGGTCATATACATATTTATATCCCAATCATTTATTAAATCTAAAGAAAAGAAATCATCACATTTTGAATTATTATTCAATAAATCCTTTAAAATTTGAAAGGCTAAAACTTGTCCACCTTTACAAAAAAATGAATTATTAGGTAAATTAATAAAGCACCAATTAAATAATTTTCTCCAACAATCTAATTCTTTATCTAGGTTATCATATAAATTTATTTTTTTATATGGCTTCGTATTTATAATTTTATTTGGCAATACTAAAAAAGAAAAACATAATCCAATAAGTAAAATAATGAAACAATTTAATATTTTCATATATTATTTTTAGATAATTATTATCTAAAAATTCTATTTTATATTTTCAAACTATGAAACATTTTTATAAGCCGCCATCATCTTATTTTTCGCCTCTTCATGATTCACAATTGGGTGTGGGTAATCCTTTGCATCCCATTCCTGGTTAATAATCTGTTTCGCGGTATATTTGGACAATTCAGGTACCCATTTTTTAATATATACACATTCTGGGTCAAATTTTTGCGTTTGCAGCCAAGGATTCATTACTCTGAACCAATCCAAAGCACTTGGACCAAATCCGGCGACAACTTGCCATCCACAATTATTCTGGGTTGGGTCATAATCATAAAGATGATTTGCAAAAAAGCGCTCACCAATCCGCCAGTCATAAAGTAAATCTTTGGTGAAAAAACTGGCGACTAACATTCTCAAACGATTATGCATAAATCCAGTTGTTGTCATTTGACGAATTCCAGCATCAATAATAGGAAATCCTGTTTGCCCTTCATAGAATGCAGTAAGAAATTTAGGATTAGGTTTTTCCCATTTTATTTTGTCCCATTTTGGCTCAAATGCACTGCCAAGAATGTGTGGGTAGTAATATATGATATTATAGTAGAAATCACGAAAATAAAGTTCCCGTGATATTTCTTCATCTAATTTCTGCATAAGTTCGCGAATAGATATGCACCCAAATTTATTATAGGCACTCAATTCAGTAGTAGGAATACTTGGTATATTACGAGTTTTCTGATAATCTGCTGGTAATTCTGCTAATTTTTTAAGTGCATTTTCACGCCCTCCTGGGTGCAAAAGATTTGGATTTTTTTTATAGAATTTAGTGAGAAGATTTTTAGAACTTTTTGGACTTAATTGCACTTTAGCAAAATTAAAGCTGGTTCTTCCTGTAGGCTTACGAATAGGTAATTCTTTAGCTTTATTGTAATAGGGTGTATATTTTTTATAAATTGTGCCAGCCCCAGTTTTTACGCTTCCAATTGGTTGAATACATATATCTTCTTTGGCTATGAATTCAACATCATATTTTTTACATAGGGCTTCTATTTTTTCGTCTCTTGCTCTGGAATAGGGTGTGTAGTCTTGATTTACGCCAATACGAATAATTTTATATTTTGTATTTTTAAGGAGTTTTTCTAAGATTTTTATAGTATCTCCATAAAAAAAATTCATTATACCACCTTTATTAATGATATTTTTTTGTAAATCTTCAAGTGATTCACACATAAATTGAACAGAATTATTTGAAAAATATGGATTTTTAGAAGAAAGAATTTGCTCCGGTGCAAAAATAAAAATTGGTATTATAGTTTCTGAAAAATCATGAAGAGCTTCTAGTGTTGTGTTATCCTGAATTCTAAGATCACGACGAAAAATAAATAATTGATATTTTTTTTGAGACATATAATTTATTTTATAAAAAAATATCTTTTAAAAATTATATGATAAAAAATATTAAGAATTTTTTTTCAAAGTATTATAATTCTGTAAATAAAGAAAAAATTGTTCATACTATTGTAAATATTGTATTTGCTATTATTATATTTATTATTTTTTACACAATTGCAAAAGTTATTTTTAATAAAATAAAAAATGCGAATTTAAAAAAAATTACAAAAGAAAAAAATGAGACAACAAATATAGAAATTCCTAAACCAAATCCAACAGATAGTAAAAATTTATCTCAATTACATAAAAAATTTATTGCAGAAATAGTATTTTATTTATTAATTTTTATTGGAATTATTTTTTCATTGAATATAGTTGGTATAAATATGAATTCATTATTAGTTATTTTAGGAACTATTGGTTTTGCTATAGCTTTTGGATTACAAAAATTTGTTGAAGAAATTATTTCTGGAATAAGTATTTTAGTTCTTAATTATTTTAATTTCGGAGATATAATAAAAATAAAAGATACAATCGGATATGTAAAAAATTTTAATTTAACAAATACGACAATAATTACTAATTTTGGAGAAATAATTATAGTCCCAAATAGTTTAGTAACATCAGATTTATTTACAAATATTACTAAATTTAAAGAAATATTTGTATTAATTCCAGCAAAATTATCAAATACAAATAAAATAAATTATCCAAAACTTCTTGAAAAATTAAAAGAGAAGGTTAATCAATCAAAATTTATTATTGATAAAAATAGTACTGTAGCAATTATTAGAGATATGGCAGATGATGCTGGAACAACTGTTG
>Ga0194133_10010383_pt1 | contig 10494 bp, 5 predicted proteins | sample TA2KigOf40mmetaG_FD_155448 | JGI IMG/M metagenome (GOLD analysis project Ga0194133, IMG submission 155448) | Freshwater microbial communities from Lake Tanganyika, Tanzania - TA2015055 Kigoma Offshore 40m | ecosystem: Environmental > Aquatic > Freshwater > Lake | place: Tanzania: Lake Tanganyika... | reverse complement strand
ATTTAAAAATCAAAATTTAAATTTAAAATATATTTATATTCATCTATATATGTATATAAAAAAAGTGTTTGTCCCTACCTACGTTTGTACCTATGTCCCTCTTTCACGCCCAAACCGCCGGACCAATTTCAACCAAATTTTACACAGACCTCCACACCGGCTCGGGGAAGGTTCATAACACAAGTATGACCCCGCCAACCTAACCCCCTGACCCCGGGATACCCCAAACTCCAAAACCTAAACAGATCACTGGAGAAAAACTTTGCTTTACAAAAAAATGCATTAAATTTTTCCCAGGCAGTGGCAGCCCCGGTTGGCTAGTGGTCAATGAAACATAGCACAGAAATTTTTTGTCTGCATGCATGATAGCCCTGAGAGTTTTTCGGGGCATCAATCCTGTATTGGTACTGTTGGTATGGAACTTGTACATTAAGGGTAAAGCAAAAAAATTCTTTCAATATTTTTGTCTGATGTTTTGCTTTCTATTAATTTCAGCAGAAAAATGAAGTCCAAACACAGAATATAAAATTGTTCTTGACTGGATTTTCTTCTATTTTTACACTCTAGCCAAAAGTGAAAGGATGTAGAGAAAATTTCTTCAAGATAATCCCAAGATGCAATGCCAAACTGTTTATTAATCCAACTTTATAGAAAAGCACGTTTCAAATGCATGCAATCTAAAAAAGAAAGGCTTCTTCCAGAATTCCCTTTTGAGATCTAACTTCAGACCTTTTTTTACAAACTATATATCAAAGTTAAATATGGGAAACCATTTTCATGTTTGTTTTCCACTGGCTGAAAATTGAAAATTCTCATTTCTCGAAAATAAAAAAACTGACCAATTATTTTAGATTCAATTCAATTCAATTAAGCTTGGTTGGTAACACCTATTTTACATACATTCCTATTACAATTAAATTAAATAGACATCTACTAGCTGTTGTTACCTTGACATACTTGGGGAACCTGCCTTAGAATCTTAGAGTTGTGGAATTAAACACTGGAACCCTCAAGTAACCTTAGATTCTGGTTTGGTTGGGATTGGCTTAAAGCCGACCTGGAAAACTTTGAACTTAAATATCTCAGCTCCTAGACAAAAATTAAAAAACCTGATACAGAAAATTCTTGGCAAAGAATTGCTTTATTCAATGCACTGATCATTTTCTTTTTAGTATCAGAACTCACAGGGAGGAGATAAGTGACAGACACACAGACAGACATCCAGAATGGGGTCTGAACTCTGTATAAAAATATCTCACTGAGCCCGCTTGCAGAAATAAGCATAAAACATTTGAAATCCTGATTTCAATTAATTTTTTTTCTTGAGTATCTAGTGATGTTAATCATGACAGACACGTTTAAGTTCTGGCTGGAAATAATTTTTTTGTGCATTTTGTGGCGACCCGGGGTCAAAGGTTGCCAGAGGTGTCAGGGTTCAACCCCCTCAGATCTCCAGCCAGATGCTATGACCCTTAAGCCATGGGGACCACTTGTCTCTCTGAATTTTGAATGATTTAATTGCAGAGGATACAATAAGCTCTACAACCTCTCAAATGGTCCTTCTCTAGGTTCCAAACTAAGAATGTTATCATGCATCAATGAGAGAAGACCCAGAGTTGCTAATTTGTCTGACGCATCGAAACTGAAGATTTGAAAGCAATCCTTGGTCAACAGACACACATGTCTACGGATGATTGTTTTTGACTGGACTCTTGGAATTGATAAGCACAAATTGAGGATTCATTACAAAAAAACTTTCATAAAACAAGAATAATGTTGAGCTTTAAAGGCTTTTCAAACATCTTTGAATGCGGATTATTGAAATTTTTTTTCGTGATAATGTGATTTTTTCCTATTCGACATTAAGCTCTTACAAAGATTGTGACAAATTTTGTGTAACCTTATAACTGCAGTGCTTATAAAATTAGGAAATGTGTTTGCATATACATGTAGATGGCACTTAAGTTTTACAGTATTTTATCATTTTTTTACCACGCAACTTTTCTATCCACATTTGATTCCCAAGCGCTCCTGATCAGCGTGCTCTAGTCTCACATGTCCATAAAAAGGCTTGCGTGCCTTTGCTATGTTACCTAGTTATTTCTCTATGTGCATAGACGTAAGTTACGTAGCGAAGATGGTTAGGATTTAGATTTAAGGTTTTATACTTTATTTTTGATATAAGAAGTGTTTGTTACTAACCCCAATAAAGTACTTTTATTTGCTTAAAAGGAAGGATTACTCATAGATATGGGCTAGTCGAAAGGTTATATTGACATCGCATTCTCAGCTCCATCGCACCATAAGACCCAGCATAGGTTTTTAATTCAATCCAGACAGGTCATTTTTTACAATTACTAACAATAAATTAGTTTGTGGGTCATTTCAGTTAAGTTTGGTTGGTTAACATTCAAATTAATTTTTGACATCTAAATTTGCTCACTTTCACGAAAAAATTCTGTTATGTCAAAAAAGTTTTTAATTATTTTTATTAATCCTACCTCAAAATAGATGCTGGAATCCAGATTCCCTTTTTGTTTTTGTCTCACTGAATTTTTAAACGTTTTCTCATTAAGAATCAAAATTTATGTTCACAGACTTTCATATTATTACAATTGTTCATTTTTTTCTGTTAGAATATCCAGCCTTCCTTGCCATATACATTTACTGGAACAATCTCATATCAACTGACGATCTGAAAACTTCTTCCTTCTTGTTTTGTGTCTCTAGTATTTTTTTGCTCATTTTCTACACAAGCATTCTTTGCAGTTTCTTTATGCTTTTCCCTCTTCCATTTTAGTATGGCCTGCCTCTCTGGCCCACCAACTAACTCCACCACCATCATCACGCCCTTCTCGTCGGTCGGTCGTTCGTTGTAAACGACCCCAAGGAACTGGAAAATGAAAGTCGCTGGCTTCAGAAATGTAAGCGTCGAGTTGATGGTGCAAGGATCTGTCACTTTCCAAGGCCTTAATGAAGATGGATGATGTGAAACACTTGATATAAAACGTGATTCTGACGCCTAATTAATTGTAAATGTCACTAGATGTATTTCAGATTAAGATAAAATCAAAGTTGATTTTGGAATCAGCAAATAAATTTGTTTCATAACTCTATGTTGCCAAAATTGTTTTTCAGGAATCAAGATTGTTTATTATGTTCTTAGATATTTAAGTTCAAAAATATTGGATTGATCAGCATTTTACATATGAAAATCAATTTGAAATACTGTCAAAGGGGTCTCCATCTAGTGATGGGTCTGGGTTGGGTTTAGTCCCGACCCTGACCATGACCCTGACCAAGCACTGTCTCCATTGACTGTTGTTGAGTCAAAGGTTAGCTAAAGGGTATTGTGCTCAAATCATTCACTGGGGAACCTCTGACTAAAATGCCATTTCGTGAGCAGGTCTGCAGAGGGGGTGTGAGTCATATTGGAGAGTGTGTGTGGAAACCCAGTGATGGCCTTCCAAATCCAGAAAAGAATCAATACTGGAAACGGCAGCCCACTATAAAGCTTAGACTCGGATCAAAGGTGTGACCAATCAGTGTGATCAGCAAGTTGGCACAAGCTGGTTGGAGGAACATGTAAGCCTTTCGCAGAAATGCTATCTTGATTTGAAAGGTGTGGGAATGAAAGATCAGTTGAGAACCAGTCTTGAATTAACAGGAATATGTTAAAAATAGACGGACGGAGAAGGTTTGTGTTACAATAGAATAGACTTCCAAAAAATAGAATGAACACCTTCTGCTTTCAAGAGATTTACATTATTATCATTTATGTCAGAATTGATCCTTATGTTGAAACTTATACTAATTCTTAACCTGTACCACTTTATTTACCTCCCCTATTATAAATCCTTTAAACCAGAAATAAAGGGTGTGTTTGTTCAAATAATAATAATAATAATAATAATAATAATAATAATAATAATCTTGTGCAGTATAGACTCATCCGACGTTAATGCGTGATCAACACCTTTATAAGAGTCCCGCCATAGAAGTTTATGGTCACTGCCGATTACTATTACCCTGACTAAGGATGCCTATTTGATTTTTTTTGCAATCTGGGGTTGAAAAATTGCTTGCATGGGCTGCTGGGGATTGAACCCACAACCTTAGATCTTAGTTCTCAGTCAGATGCCTTTGGCCTCTCAGCCACGGCGACCCCACATGATGAATATATAATTTATGGCTCCATCAATTTTAAAGCTTAAAAGTTTATAAAACAACATTTTTAGCTGTATGTTTGAGCCAAAAATGTTTTTTATAAACATTTCTCTAGCTTTAAAATTATGGTATCTAATAATAGACGTTAATATAAAACTTTGAACTTAAATATCTCCTCTTCTAGGCAAAATATCAAAAATCTGGTTGGTAACTTTTGAGCCATCTATCAGCTATCTTAATGCAAAAATTAGCTCTCTAGCTTTAAAACTGACGGAGCCTTATAGGTGACGGACGGACAGACGGACATTGAAAAATAATTTGACTTTGGTCTTTCATCTTTAATAGCTCCACCAAAATAGAGTTGTGAGAGTTTTTCTCACTTTTAAAATTAAATTCTCTTAAAATTTAAAAGAATCTATATTCTATTCCCGTTTTTAATTATTTTGGCATCCCTTTTGTTTATGATAACTACAAACTTGATCAATTTTTTCCCCATTTCTGCTTAAGCACCCTGTAAAATATATTGATTTCTTAACGGAAAAAAGGTCTTTGCAAGGAAGTTGTAGCTTAATTGTTTGTGCCATCTACACTGTATTACAGAACTGCTCCCCTGACGAAGCTAAATCTTTCCCCAATATAGGAACTAAACTTAACCAGCAAGATTTTTGTGCTTTTATTTTGAACATTTTTGGCCATTAAACAAGGTCTTATGCCATGTTTTTTCGATCGATTCATTTTTGGCTTTATTTTTTAGACATATTTCATTACCTTAAGTGATTACGATAAAAGTAGTGATGGGTCTGGGTCAAATAATTTTGACCCGGTAGGGTCGGGTCAGACACCTCTGGATTTAGAAAATTTCATGTAAATATCACAAATTTTCAGGTCAAAAAATCTCATTGGGTCAACAAATACCCCGTTCAAAGACAGATTGGCCCCTTATTTACTGATGGTCAAAAGTATGCTCGGGAAGGTCATGTTGAATCAGGAATCTAAAAGCCACAATATCTAAGAAAGTGGAAAGGAATTTCCTAGAAAAAAAGAGTTGTGAATAAAGTCTATGGTTATCATGAAGAAAAATTTGCAAAAATAAATGTTGGCTAACAGTATGGTGGTCGGCTGGCAATTTTATCTAAAAGATTGCACTGTCAGTGGTTCAATCCCAGGCACCAACCTTTTTCCGAGGTTGGTAAAAAACACCAAGAGGCCCCAAATCCCAATCAAAAAAGGCCTGTAACGCACCTGATGAAAAAGGTGCCCTCGCCTTCAATGAAGCAATGACAAAAGCCAGCTGCTAAGTTGGCATTTGAAAACCTTAAGCTACTAGAAGCACCCGTCAAAAAAACATCAAGCTGGAGCACCTTGCTTACCAACCAAGACAGCCTGCACCCATAGACATCACATATATAGACCGCGCTTCTTTGCCCACACTGCAATAAGAATTTGCACTGTATTGTTTATATGTTTACAAAAAGCTGAATCCGTGCTGTCCAGGTGGGCCAGCAGTTGTTAAACCTACACATAAACCTAAAATTGATTTTTATGACCCTCGCACTCTCTGTATATATTCCGTCTCTATGCCTGCACCAAGGTCAAGCATTTGCTCACCCCTTCAGTTATGAGTAAACTAGAGCTGCAAGGTAAAGTATAAAGACTTAAAAAAATTTATAGCATTAATAGGCAGTGGAGGGATTTGATAAGCTATTTAATTTTTTTGGAATAAATACAAATTTAGAAGAAAAAATTCTTAAATTATAAAGAGGCATTGGCAGAGGATGAGCACGTTTCCTGATGGTAAAAACTTTTTAAAAAATGCCAATATGATATTGAAGAGTCAATCTTGGTAATTTTTCATTTTCAAATTACATTCTATAAAACGCAATATAAAAATGTAGAATTTGACAAAAAAGAATCATACAAAAATAGTTTACACCTTTTTTTCACTGCCCCAAAAGTGAATCCTATTTCTTCTATCTTTACAACTTAAAATTTATTTCAAAGGGAACAAAAAGGAAAAGGTCCCATGCATAAATAAGGCTCTTTTTCAACTATGGAGCTATGAAAAATCAAACTAAAAAACTTTTCAAAATGGTTAAAAAGAGGGTCTAAGTAAACTTTTTTAAGCAAAATAGTCTTCAGAAAAAAGATTTTCTTTATTAAAACTCCATCTCAATAAATTTGATTATTGATGATTTGTTCTTCTCTGACAGGAAAAACTTGTCCACAAAGGTATACAAACAAAACTAAATACTCCACTTTGGTGAAATATTTTCTGGGAAAAATTTCCCTCTCTCTTTGGAACACAACTCCCCCACTATCCTATCCACACAACATTTTTCAAGGTCCAAATATCTTGCAAGAGAAAGCAAACCATACCAAATCAGCAACCATTTCACCTCAAAAACGCAGCCCCAAATAGTCTTTTGAATTGAAACAGGTTTTCAAGTAACAAGTCAACAGAGAGTCAAGAGCTAATCACACAAGAAAAATAACCCCAAGGACTTTAGAAAAACTACCTGAAAAATGAGATGAAAATAATATCTCTAGTGACATTTGTGAGTGGTCTGGGGCAAAATTTTTTGACCCGGACCAGGTTGGGTTGGTGTGCAAGGTAGGGTCAGCACCCTCGACATCTGTTTCCCCAAAAATACTAACATTTTCAATTTTTTCCTTCGGGTCAAAAAAATCTCTTGGGCCAGGTCAAAAAATACCTGAGTCAAAGACAGGTCTGCTCCTTATTTAATGTGTGTCAAAAGTATGCTCGGGTCGGGTCAGAGCCCATCTCTAGTTTTAATGAAGCAGTACCTTTCTTCAAAACCATTCATTCATTCATTCATTCATCTTATATTTGACTCATCCATTAACGGTACACGACAATTAATTTTATAAGAGTTACAGTCGTACTAAGACAGCATGACATAAATACTCAATGAAATTGATCACTAGACAATGAGATTAGGCAATAAAATTAACATAAAACAGTTAAGCAAACAGAATTAATAAAATCACTAGAATTAATTAATAATCTCTTCCAGGTCTGTAAAATTTCACTGCACACAGTGTCACACTTCTCCCCACTCTTTGGGATACAAGTATTTCTTCATTATGATTCTAATCTGGTCTTTGTTCATGATTCGGTTTGTCCATGACTCGTCCACGGTACCCAGGACTTGTCCGATCCAGTTGCGTGTCATCTGTTTCCCCTGGTTCATTTTTGAATTATCGTATCCATATAATCTTCCCTCCTTGCGTCCTTTTGTGTAGAGGTTTTGACTCATGCTATTCAATAAGTTGATTGGCTTTCCTTGCATTTTCAGGTTCATCATCAGACCTCCTCCGGCATATTTAGCCCAAAGACTTGGGGGAAGTCTCCTTGTGACTTTGTCAATCACTCTCTTGTTTACTCGTTGACGAAAATCTCTAATTGTGATGGGCACACAGCGGTAATGCATACTTTCTATTCGTTTTAACTCTGCCTTTGCAATGTGAGGGGTTAGCCAGACCGCACTTGCATAATAAAGTATTGACAGCACCTGTGCTGTAACAATCACTAGTGTTTGTTTAAAGTTGAGTTTTCGTCGGATAAGTTTTATTCCTCCATTTACTTTTGCGATTTTCTTTTTCAGTGAGTCTACATGTGCTCTCCAAGAGAGACTATTGTCGAAGATTACTCCAAGCACTTTCATCTTGTCCATTGTTTCAACCTCACACCCGTCCACCTTCAGAACCAGTATTGGATCGTCCCTTGAATGAGGATTGTTGAAGTTGACTATTTCTGTCTTTGACCTATTCACGATCATGCCTATAGAAGTAAGCTCCTCAATGTGTTGAGTGATGACCCTTTCAAATACTTCCATTGTTGACTTCACTTCCTTCTCATGCACCACTACATAAGAGTCGTCTGCATAGGAGAAGTATTTGACTCTTTGAGGTAGTTTTTGCATTGCTTTTCTAACATATAGGCTGAACAAAATTGGCCCCAGAACGGAGCACTGCAGACAACCACGATCGATGCACACAGTTTGCGAGTGAGCACCATCAATGTCAACAAAGAATGTCCTACCATAAAGGAAGTCCGTTTTGAAGTTAACAAAATTACAATACTTCATATAGAGATAAGAAGGGAACATTCAAGCATAATGTTATGATTATTACTTTCAACCATTGAACTGCTTGGTACAATTTTTCAGGAATACTAGTTATTGCTTGCCCCTGACTTCGATAGTGTCTTGACCAACAGTGATTTTATCTGGGATCTGATCCTTTCTGGTGTTCATTACCATTAGCTCTGTTTTGATTTTGTTTAGCATGCCTAGATTTTGCATAAATCTAAAGTGCGTTGGCAATGTATGGGCAACCTTGCCGATCAATTCTTCTGCTTACAGCTTTGCATCCAAGGCTGAGGCAAGATCTTTATAGTATGTTAAAAAAACAAGGCCTGTCCAAGGACTGCAAGTTCAGTATCAATTCTTATATTGATCAGGAAGCATCAAAACTGGATTAGTACCTCATTTGCTCCCCTCCAGAGAAAAGATACATTGTACAACATTCAAACATCCTTTTAAATATCCAACTTACTAATAAAAGTTTTTCTCTTATACTGGCAGTTTAAGAATGACAAAGCCCACCCCTGCCCTTTTTCTTTTTAGATACTAATTGCCCTAAATGAACTCACATGATGGTATACGTTAGGGTTTTAAGTATACAAATCCAAAGATCTTAGAATTATACCTCAAAATAAATCTTATCAAACTTCATTCAGTCTTGATCCTATGGGAAAGCATCCAAATTGATGGTTTGCATGTCTAAGAAATAATCTTTATTTGAAATGATTATGAAAGAGAAAAAGGTTGAGATAAAAGTGAACTTGCATTTTATAGTTTTTCTTCAAGTTCCATTTCAATTTATCGATTCTTTCTGCACCATTTCACTGGGATAAATAATAGAACCTGAGTTTTGATGGAATATCCTAGAAAGAAAAAAATTGGTGCATTGGATAGAAGAAATCTTTGCCAAGTATTCTGTGTACCAGTATTTTTATTTTTAATCTACATGTTGAGATATTAATTTTTGCTGTTTTTGCCCTGATTTTTTATGCTAGAAAGAAAATAATTAGTGCATATGGATGGAGAAATTCCATGTCAAGATTTTTGTTTTGTCAGATTTTTGAAATTTTGTCTTGGAGCTGAAATATTTGAGTTCAGAGTTCCCTGAACAAAGCTTGTGCATTTGCACAAATAAGCTAGTGAGTTCTAGTAACACAATTAAACTGGTATGTGTACAATTTTGACTTTCAACGTACACCCTTAAAAGCTCCCACAATTTTAAAGATGTAAGATGAAAGTTGAATTTTTTGAAAACCCAAGCCTAAGCCTGGGCTCCATAGAAATGGATGGGGTTACTTGTCTTGGTCATGGGATTGGGTTCATTCGGAAATCAGAAGTGAGGTTTTTTTGATCGACAAAAAATACCCGTCTACTTAATTTTTAAACTGACTGTGTCTCAAGATAGGTTAAGGTTATACCATATGGTGGTTTGATGCTCTGAGCAACCAAGCAAATTCTGTTAGTTATTTCTAAAGTCACATAAAATCCTAATATAAAATCATTATCATCATATGCGCTCAATATGTACTTTTCTTTCACATTTAATTCACTCAATGATATTTTAACTCTTATGCAATAGTTAAAGTATTTTCAAACAGGCTACTGATTCAAGTTCTCATTCATAACCCCTTTTCTTACTCATTTCAAACAGGCTGTCATTATTGGTTTTCATTCCCACAGGTTCTGGCATCTGCGACAGTTTTCACTACCTCTCTTCCAGAGCTCCGATCAAGAGTTCTTGATCCGTCTCTTACGTATATGAAGCTCTTGCTTTGCACCAATAAACAGTTCAGTATTGATTCTTTTCTTGATTGGGAAGGTTATTATTGGGTTTGACAAATTTTCACCAGATTTCCACATGCTCTCTCTCTCTCTCTCTCTCTCTCTCTCTCTCTCTCTTGCAGACCGCAGCACCGCACCCGTTATCATGTCAAAGATTAAGAGATAATTATTGGGATCCTTTTAAGTGGTGAAGGGCTTTTTATTGTCATTTGAAGCAAGTGAAAATGGGTTGGGTAAAAAGTTAATGTTAACAATCACTTGATATTTTTTTCCATAATATTTTGGCTATGTATCCAAATAAGTTTTCCCAAGTGCACTTTTCCCGAACACATTTTTTCATGATAAATTTGGCTGTAAGGTTAGGTTAGCCAATGCTTTCCTTTTTTGGGAAAAATCCATTGAGGATAAAATATTTTTGGAAAATACCCGTGTTACTTAG
>Ga0194133_10010382_pt1 | contig 10495 bp, 6 predicted proteins | sample TA2KigOf40mmetaG_FD_155448 | JGI IMG/M metagenome (GOLD analysis project Ga0194133, IMG submission 155448) | Freshwater microbial communities from Lake Tanganyika, Tanzania - TA2015055 Kigoma Offshore 40m | ecosystem: Environmental > Aquatic > Freshwater > Lake | place: Tanzania: Lake Tanganyika... | reverse complement strand
TACAAATTTTTCAATTTTTTCCCTTCGGTTCAAAAAAATCTCTCCGGGTTGGGTCAAAAAGTACCCAGGTCAAAGACCGATCAGCCACTTATTTACTGCGGGTCAATAGTATGTTAGGGAGGGCCAGGTCGGGTCAAGGCCCAAGTCTACAGAAACTCCAGAACCACAGGGAATCTTTCATCAACCCTTTACTAAATTCAATTCCAACAAGGTTAGTAGTTTTATGACTTAGACTGATTTAAAATAAAAGCATTGATTGCTTTTTTAGCATATCTTGACAATACTGAACTCAAAATCCCTTGCAATCATTCTCAGCATATGATAAAAACAAGATCTTAGCCATTGCCCTAAGCATGTAACTCAGTGAAGGGGACAAATCAATGATTCATATGTAATAATAATTAAAGTAAATGGAATTTTTTTAACTTTGAAATCATACTTTGAACATACATTTTGTCAAGACCGGGTTTTTCTTCTTACCTTAAAGGGATGTTTGGTGTGGAATCATTTCAAAGGTTGCTTTATAAACATTAAGTTAGATATTTTTATTAATTGCCTTTAACAATTAGAGATACTATTTCCTTACTTATTCAAAAAATATTTTAGCAAATATTTTCAACTCTATGTCCCAGCTTAAAATTTATCTTCTTTTTGTTCTTGTTTTAAGCTTCTTTGTTTGTTCATAAGAGTCTTACATCATATTAATCTCTGACATTTTGTATTTGTCTATCTAAAATCTAATTAATTGAAATATCTTAAATAATGACTTGCTTTCTACTATTTGACTTTAAATGAAAAGAAGCTTTTTTTCACACTGAATCACTCTCAAAATATATTTACATTCTAAAAATATTAGAAACCCCATGGAGAAGAGTCTTTGTGATAACAGCATGAGACTTTTTGGTTATAGCACCAAAAAAAAGTTATTGTGAAGGAAAAATGGCCCTAAAATGTAAACATTATAATTTGAATCTTTATATTTGTGCTTCTAGCACTTTTTCGAAATACAAAATGTCTTTCAAAGTTTCAAAATATGTCATTTTGTCATACACCTGAAATACCAATTTTGTACTCTTACATCTTACTTTGATTCCTTGTGAATTAATAAAAGACCAGTGACAAGGCAACTTCCTCTTTTTTATTTGAATACAAGGATAAAAGTGGCTTATCTAAAAATCTTCCATAGAATTTTTCATAGTATCTTTATGAAAGCCAATAGTTTTTAATTTATTTTGTTACTGATAAAGTTAACAAGATTTGAGTAAAACTCTAGATAATTAAGTCTCATGTTTATTTAGAAAATCTAGGTTTAATTTTGACTTTTAATCAACATCTTTTGCTGTATTTTTGATAATAATCAACTTTGAAGAAGGTAGGTAAGTAAGTCAATATGGAAGATTGAAATAGAGGGAAATCAGCAATTTTATGATATTATGAATGAAAGAGAATTCAAACAAAATCTGGAAGGAGAATAAAGGCTGTTTCTTTGCATTCAGTTCTTCCCAAATTTATTGTTCCAAAAGAAAGTAAAAAAGTAAAATTATTTATGACCCTGACCTCAATTGTGATCAAGGTCAGGGACATCCATTGCAGATGAGGTTAGGTTGGATTAGTCAATAATTTCATAGAGAGCATTGGCTAACCTCCCAGACCCAAATTGGGGTTGGAGTCAGGGTCATCCTTGCAGGGTGAGGTTAGATTAAGAAAGTATTGGCTAAAAATATATATAGATATAGTGCTCTCTGATCATGAAAATGTAATCAAGACAAAAAGGCCTCTTTTCCCTTTTAGGATGAGTCCTTTTTGCATTTTTTAAAGATTAAAATGGACAAACTGTTGAAATATTCTTGTTGCTGTTTGTTGCCACACCAACAATGTAAAAAAATCACTTTTGAAAAACAATAAGTCTTTAATACACATTTTCAATTTATCTTCTTAAGTATCAGATAAGCTAAAGCTTCAAGAGATTACACAATATTTTTTGTTTGTTTAATGTAAGTAATTTTCCATTCTTGTGGGATGTTTAATCATCAGCAACTTGCTAATCCGTCAAAGCTTTCTTGTTGGGACTTCAAGCAATGTCCTTGTGTCAAAACTTTTTTCCATGTGATCCATTTGTGCAAAGATTAACCAAAAAAAAACTAGAAGAGATGGATGGCAAAAGTTTTACAGTTATTACTTTTGATAAGGCTCATAATTTATTAAAAAAAATAGATCAAATAGAAGCAGAAAAAGTTTTTGTTAAAGGAAAAAAATTCTGCATCAAGGCCTCTGAAGGAACCAATGTGCCATTTAAAAATGTCAAAAAACAGCAAAAAAAGGGCCAAAATAGCCTTCAACCAATGTCTTAAATAGCTCCTACAATTTTAGAGCTAGAGAAAAGTTAATAAATAATTTTTTTTGTTTTGTTCAAACATTAGGCTAAAAATGTTATTTTATAAACTTTTCTTGAGCTTTTAATTTGAATTATATGCCTTTATCTTCACATGCTGGCAGTTAGGTATTTTTTCTTGCACAAAAATACCCATCTACTTAATTTCCACCAGTAATTTATTTCAAGTTCAAAGCTTGTTTGTGATTACAAAAGAAATTACCTTCAAAGCCTAAAACTTTAAAACAGGTGTTGAACTTTGTTCCTTTCCAAATAAAAGACCAAGAGGGAATGGACTTTTAGTTTAAAAGTGATTTTAAGTTAAATTATCAAAGTTTTTTTGTCAAATGATCATTTCAATTTAATTCATATCTTTTATTACGGGTTGATTATTATCAAGATTGTAAAATTCAAAGAAATTGACTAGCATCTACCTGAGAACTGGCAACTAGACTGAGGTTCAATCCCCAGTCTTGACAAAAAATTTAACCCCTAGATTTACGTTGATTAATCCTCTCTAAATATGATTATCTAAGTCTAGGTTGGCTGGAATTCACTTTTCTGATTTTTCCGCACTTAGCAATGAAATGAAAGGACTGTGAAGTTGTTGAAAGTCTACATTTTCTCAATTTAAATTGGTATAGTTAAGCTAAAACAATCAGTTCCTTAATGTCAACCAATCAATAAGTTTCAGCTAATTTATCATTTTATTGCAACAAGGATTTCAGTCATTATTCTTATTGATCCTTAAAATCATTTAGAACATAAGATAACTGCTAAGCACTATTTTGAACCCCTTTTAGCTTTTTTATACTATATTTTCTTGATGGTTCACTTGAACAATCAAATCTATAATCATACTTTGATTCTGAGAGTTTCTCCTCCATTAAAAAAATCATCTTTTCATTCCTCTTCAAAAAGAATTTTTTTTCAACATAAAAGTAGATTATAATTTTGAATCTTTATTTTTTGCTTAATAATAAAACTAATCTATGAGGTATAAATTCCACATTTTATATATATTTATACTTGCTTTCTCCTCAAACTCCTCTCTTCGCCGTTGAAGCAACGTTTTCCTCGGACTTTACATTTGGTTTCTCAGTCGAAAGAATTCACAAACCTAAATCAGGCTCACAATTTTGTTCTAAAGATATCAATGTGGTTGATAAAGTGTTAGCACACATTTTGAAGCTGATTAGGAAAAAATTACTAAAGTAATAGTCAAAGAAGAATACAGCTCTGTACTCAAAACTAATAAAGAAAAAAGAAGTTTCAAGTGGCATCTCTGAAGGTAAAAAAAGCAGCCAAAAAAATTATTCTTTTGCTACTCATTTGTAAAAACAATTTTGCTGATGAAAACGTCAAATTACAGTTTTGCTGATGAAATTAAAGCACTGGCAATTCATAAAAATGAGAACAGGCAGAGTTTGCAATTAATTTGAGGAAACATTTAATCAGTTTCTCAAAGTAGCGCTTCAGCACATTTTTACTGTGCAGTCTTTTATGCATCGATAGTGTGGTTTGAACAATGCAAAACAATATTTAAGATATGATTTAAATCTCCGCACTTTAGACTACTGAGAACGGCGTGTAAGGATTATGGTCTCATTAGATCAAAAGTTGAAATAAGGACAATCTGCAAAAGGGCGACTCCAGAGGAGTGGGCCAAGTTTGCAACAGCATCAAAAGTTACTAAAATTATGAGTTACGAACAGCCTAAACCATTGTTCACTCTTTTGCAAAGAACACTTTTTGTTGAACAAAGGAGGTGTGTTTTTGGTAAATTATTTGATGGATCTAAAATGACCAAAGGACATCATGCCCTGCAAAAACATACTGGCGTGCATGAAGGAAATCATTGAACCTTGGCTAGATCCAGAATTGAATGACGACGCAATCGGAATTCTGATGAAGAAATCATTTTTTAACTATTTGAAAATTTGATCATTTTTAACTGATGATTGATTTTTCTGTTTTATGTTTGTCACAACTGATCTTTCAATTTTAACTTTGAACTGTTGTAAAGTTTTGTCTAGGAGAAAGAATAATCAATTCAAAATTTAAGCTGTCAATCAATCAATCAATCTGTTGTTGTTTCCCCCTGGAGAAATATTCTGCTTGCAAAACAAGAAATATTAATACTCTTACAAGTGACAATTTTGAATCTTTTATTCAAGCAGAGTCTAAAAGTAAAGGTTGAATCACCACAAAACGAAAGTGACGGACATATTTTTTGACAAGCTCAGGGAAAAGTTAAATTTCTAGAGTTCTAGTACTGATACAAAGACAAATTTGGACTTTTTGGAAAGCCGAGAGTTTGGAGATTCCAAGCATTATAGCTTCCAAGTGAAAGTGATCAGGATTCGGTGTCAAAAAATCATTTAAAAACTTGGATTTTTCTGACATTTAAAAAAAAAGAGCCATCAGACAAGAAAGGATTTCAGATAAGTCTTTCTTTAGCCCATTAAGCTGTAGTGTTTGAGACCAACATACAAAGTGTTTATCTATCTCCAACAAGAGATAGCTTTTTTACTCTTGAGGGTGAATTGATAAACAATTCATTATACCACAGAAAAAAAATACTTAAAAATGTCTGATTGTCATTTTTGAAATACCTGAATTACTTTTTTTGGTTGGGGGACTTCTGGAAAGCTGGTATTGAGCTGAACTGTACTTAAATCTTTTGAAAGTCTCTGTGAAAGTACATCAACGGAAAAAAAAATTTCATGGACCTGACTTTTAAAATCTCTTATAAAAAGCCATTTTTCTTAACTGAAATGGAAACAAAGAAAATTTTTTGGAACAGTGCAATAGAAGTTAATTCCAAATTGGACTTCATTAAGGATATAGTTAGCAAAAATAGTCTATTAATTGCTATTTTTCATCTCCAAGGCAGAAATGAAACCAACTGATTTGAACTTGATTAACATAAGGGGTTATGATGTGATAACTTCTAATTCAATTAATGGAGAATTCGGCATGGCTAGAATGTTAGCATATGTCAAGTCATCAATAAGGTATATAGTCTTGAACCTTGACCCTAAACTTGATATTGTGGCCCTAGATATTGAAAATGAAAGATTTATAAGTCCTGAGTTGCCAAATGAGCAGACAAGAAAGTCTTACTTTGAGTTGGTACTTGGAACTTTGAAAAACCTAACAGTGGCAAATAAGAGCATAACTATTGGTAGTGACTTTCATGTTGATGCTTTCAGTCAATCTAAATAAGGAAGCAATGGATCTGGATGATGATTGATTTTTCTTTACTATATTTGTGACAACAGACCTGTCAATTTTATCTTTGAATTGTTGTAAAGATTTTCTCCAAGGCGAAAGAATAATCAATTCAAAATTAAAGCTGTCAATCAATCAATCTGTTATTTCCCCTGGGAGAAAATCAAAAATATGCTGTTTGCATAACAAGAAATATTAATACTCTTACAAGTGACAATTTTGAATCTTTTATTCAAGCAGAGTTATCATTATATGGACAGATTTTGAAGCACTGAACTTTGAAAAGTTCAACTTTCTTTATTACTCTCTAGTAGAGATGGGCACAGACTCGACCCAACCCGAGCTTACTTTTGACCCGCAGTAAATAAAAGGCAGTCCAGCCTTCAACCCGGGTACTTTCTGACCCGACCCAAAGATATTTTTTTTGATACGAAGGGAAAAAAATTGAAAAATTTGACATGTTTAGGGGAAATTTTCCAAATTCAAACCCAAATCATGAATGGCTGACCCAACCCGAGCCACCAAAAATTGACCTTACCCAACCCAGGCCAAAAATTTTTGACCCAGACCCATCACTACTCTCTAGCAGCCTATTTCATAGATAAAGGTGTGTGGCGGCACCTGTCAGCCGGGTGTAGTGCGTCCATCAATCTCGACATGGACTGAATAGATCCCTGACTCATCATCCTCTGAGCCTATGTCAAACATAGTGAGAGAACCCGCAAGACAGGGCGAGGACTGCCAATTGATCCGGTAGGATCAACCTGGCTGGAAGATGGGAAGAGTCTTCCATCCTCGGCATTACCCTTTTCTCTCACTTAAGTACTTCTTCCCATTCTCCCATGGTCTTTTCGCCTCTGTCAGTCCTTTCTCTTCTCATCGGGCGGGAGGGTTGGGTCCCCTCTTACACTCCTAACTCTACACCTATTTTTCCTCCAGGTTTGTGCCATCAGCACACCTTTGCTCTATCCCTTGTGCTAGAGATCCATAAGAAAGTAAATTTCTTTCTATTTTCTCTTAATAAAAAAGTTTCAACTGTTAGTAGAATTTGAATTTGGATTTGCAAAGAAAGAGGAGCAACTGGCACGTTGGACAACTGAGAGCTAGCATTAATTTACAATGTATGTACATTCAGCAGAGTGAGAGCTATTTTTATGTCTATATGAAATCAGTAATGATAGACCGTGTTCCTTTCTAAATTGAAGACTTAAATAGACCAAACTGTTTACTGATAACAAACCGATTAATTTTTTATGTTTTTGTCCATACGCAATACATTAAAAATCACACAAGCACGTGTGATTACATAGTGAAAGTAACATATGTAATGTACGTTATGGATTGTTGTACCACATCACAACTGAAGGGTGGAAGTATAGATTCTACAAGTAAATTTTGCTTAGAAGCATTTCTCTTTTTTATGCTGAATAAATATTCAGTGACTCAACCCATAAAAATTGTCACATATTTGTTATAAAATTTTCAGGAACCTTATCTTAAAATTCTTATGAAAAGGTTTCTCTTTTGTCACAAGAGTCTAGTATTCAAAAGTCTTTTTATGAACTAAAGATTTTTAGACTTATTTTCAAAGCATAAAGCATTTTAGTTCATGAATAATCTCACTGATTCTCAAATGTTGAAAAGGCCTTTTTTTGAAGCATGTTACAAAGAAGCAAAATGTGGTTTGAGGAACATCTTGTAGATGATATCATTACAGGATTGATTAAATCTGTCATGTAAAACCATACCTGAGCTTACATAGATCATATTTTGACAGTTTATATCTTAGCTAATATCTTCAGCTTGTCTCATGTTATCTTACTTAACGGTTTCTTACTTGAAAATCATTTCACCCTTATCCTTTACTCATATAAGTTGCAGAAATTAAAAAATTAACATCATTTAAAAAAAAGTTAAACTAGCTTCCAGCAATTCATTTCACATTTCATTTCAAATTATCTGTAAGCTTTTGCATTTGGTTATGAAAGAAAGAAGAAGATAGCTTGAGTTAAGAACACTAAATCAATTGAATGAGAATAGTGTTGACTTTACAACAGTTCACTTTACTGAAAGTTGTCTCATTATTACCTGATGGGCCCCTTACCCGACCCGACCCGAGCTCACTTTTGACCCGCAGTAAATAACAGGCCAACCTGTCTTTGACCGGGGTACCTTTTAACCCAACCGAAGAGATTTTTTTTACCTCAAGGGAAAAAATTGAAAAATTTGATATTTTTAGGGGGAAATTTTCCAAACCCAAACCATAGATGGCTGACCCAATCCGACCTGACCTGAGCCACAAAAGATTGACCCGGCCCGACCCGACCCGGGTCAAAACTTTTAACCTGGGCATATCACTACTAACAGTACATGAGTGGCTGTGCCACATCCCTTCTTTGTTGCTTTTTTGCAAAAAGCTTGAAATATAGTCATTTTGTAATGATTCAAAATTTTATAGTTAAATATGTTCGCAAAGTAAAATTCATGAAGTAGTATAAAGTAATATCGTAAATAAGTTATATAAAGTATGTACACGTATCTAAAGTAATTTAGGCTGGCTAGCAACTAGAATCATGAACGTTCACTCTTCATGTACAAGGTCATTTATTTCTTTGTATGATTTGACCGATGCGCATAAACTGTGTATAAAAAGAGATCGCGAAGCTTAATAAACGATTGAGTCCCTCTCTGTATTTGATTGGGCATACTTGCTGTCAGTCGCACCTACAGAATTCTTATAGAAATACGAACACAAAACAGTGATGAGGTAGCATTCACATGTACAAATGATAACACAAAGTCACAAGTCATATACATATTAAAATTGTCAATTTTTAATTTTTTTAAATTGTGTTTTTAAAAATCTTTTAAAGTAGGACTTGTAAAGTCAATCATTAAAGGTATACTTTCCAGCTGGAAATATTTATTGTTTTAAGCAACCCAAGGGCAAAGGTTGCCTGGTGGTGCCGGGGTTCAAACTCTGACCCTCTGGTTCCCTGCCTGATGAAATGAAGACTTGGTCACAGCGACCCCAAATATTTTTTTTTGAAAATTTTACTACTTTTAATTTTAGCAAATTGTCTTTTTTGTGGGATGAAAATCATTCTTACTCATGATTTTAATGGGTTATCTTTCTCTCAATCTGTATCAAACCAAATTTTAGCATATCTCAGAAAAATAAATTGACATTCCAAAATAAGAATTTTATCAATAGCATTCTCTTTTGAATTAAGATATGAAAAAGCAGGTGAATCTTCATGATTGTACCATCAAAAGTTTTGATAAAATTTAATGTGTTCAGCTTGCAAAAAACATCAAACATTCTTATAAATCATCCTATATTGAAAACCTTGTTTATTGGAATACCAGACAAAATTGATGTGTGGGAAGGAAAAAAATTGAGATCAAAGACAAACTTTTATATTGAGTTCTTTACACAGTAATCCTTATGGAAGTTATAATTGCCTTATGGTTTTTCAAATTTGATATGAATAGCTTGGAACTGAATCTCATCTTGAAGATATCTTATTTTTGGCTATCTCAATTGTCAAAAAAATTAATCACAGCTAGAATGTTTCTTGTATGGCTTGTGAAAGAAAAAGTAGAATTGATCAGTTTGGTGTTTGGCCCTTAGGAAAGAAAGTTTTTTGTTACCAACTGAAGATGACAATTCAGGCGTTAATGAATTCTTACGTTTAAAAGGTTCAAAAGAAAAAGGGTTTTTCCTGTGTCCTTGTGATTTTTCTGATGGATTTCCTTTTTTGGGTGTTTAATAAAAGCCAGTGTGGTGGCAAAGTCTGAAGAGAGTGTGTGAGCGAGATGAGAAAATGGGTGTGAAAACCCAGCGATGACCTTCCCAATCGAGAAAAGAATGAATACTGAACTTTTAATTGATTGAACAGCAATCTTTTATATTGGAGAGGCTCAGATCAGAGTGGTAACCAATGAGGGACATCAGCGAGTTCGCACTAGCTGATTGGAGGAGCAAGTATGCATTGGGTAAAAATGCTATCTTAACAAAAAAGGTGTGGGAATGAAAAATGAGGTGCCAACCCATCTTTAAATGAGTTCAGAAGGAATGTGATAAAAATAGAACATTGTAGTTAAATAATTGAGTAACGAATTGAGCGCATCAAACTAAAATAAAGATGTAAAACTCCATAGCCTTATTGAATTTGTTGTCGTTGTGCCTTTCCCCAAAGGTGTCTTACACCCCATTTACTTTTGAGATGTTTGTTTGACCCTTACCTACCTTATTTTCATGTGAAAAAAAGTTTTTACAATTTCACAAAATTTAAACAAATAAAGCTTTATTACTTATAATCTATAAAAGCTCTTGACTTTTACATTTTTTTGTAACTACACCCTAAGTTTTGGGACTCAAATTTTGAATGTTGGGAAAAAGAGTGCTTTATTCATGGAAATAAAGATAAAGAAAAAGAAGAGAGCTTGTGTTCAGAAAGAACTGATTATTCTAACACCAAATCAAGTGAACAATAACTATAATCTTGTGCAGTATAGACTCAGGCTTTGTTGATGCGCAACCAGCACCTTTATAAGAGTCCCTTTCTAGAAGTTTATTACCCTGACTGAGAGTGCCCTGTTGATTTTTTTCGCAGTCCGGGGTTGAAAAATTGCTGGCATGGGCCGCCGGGGATTGAACCTACAACCACAACCTTAGATCTTAGTTATCAGCCACGGCGATCCCACGAATGAATGAGAATAGTGCTGACTTTACAGCAGTTTGTTTTTGACTGAAAGCTGTATCTTATATAGGGACTACCCTTTTTCACAGAGGCGCTCTTTAAAAGATGTATATTTTAACAACTAAATTATTGTTGTTGCTCATTTTGATTGAGACATTACATGAGCAGCAATATCATGATTAGA
>Ga0194133_10010381_pt1 | contig 10495 bp, 7 predicted proteins | sample TA2KigOf40mmetaG_FD_155448 | JGI IMG/M metagenome (GOLD analysis project Ga0194133, IMG submission 155448) | Freshwater microbial communities from Lake Tanganyika, Tanzania - TA2015055 Kigoma Offshore 40m | ecosystem: Environmental > Aquatic > Freshwater > Lake | place: Tanzania: Lake Tanganyika... | reverse complement strand
CCAGCCCCATTGAGGTTCTCTTTTATTGTACCAAGGGCTCTATTATCCGAATCAAAGGAATAAAAAGTTTACTCCCTTTTACTTTTGTAGAAACGAGACTTCAAAAATAATCGTAAATTGTTTATTGGTGGATTGTTCGAAGAATGAAAAATCTTTTTTAGAATTAATATCGATTGATTATGAAGAAATATATCCTTCTGTTTATTGCCATACTTTTTTCTGCCGTCAGCACTTTTTCCCAAATCAGATTATCGGCTATAAAGGTCGATGAGTGGGTTAAGAAAAATTTTAGTGGTCAGGGAGTTATAATTGGCAACATTAAGTTCAAAGGCTATCCACTATCTGCTTTGTCTTACACCAGTTCAGGTAATATATTGCAAGTGCAGAGGGGTTTAATTCTTTCGACAGGTAATTCTTTCAATGTTGCCGGGTACAATAATTCACACAATCAAAGTTCAACATTTGGCGATATTTCATCTCCCGAGGCTGATCCCGATCTTGCATCTATTGTCAATGGTAAACTATTCGATATCTGTAGTGTGGAGTTCGACTTTGTGCCAATGGATAACAGCATTCAGTTTAATTATCAATTTGGTTCTGATGAATATCCCGAATACGTTGACTCACCTTATAATGATGTATTTGCTTTCATTGTTTCTGATGAAAGCAGCTCCAAGAATATTGCACTTATTTCAGGAAGTGAGGTACCCGTAAGCATTAATACCGTCAATTTTAAATTAAACCAGGAACACTACATTGACAATAATCTATACAAACAGGTAACAATTAAGAGGCAGGAGCCATTAAAAACAACTTATAAGGGAACTCTTCCGGGTAGGATACTAAGAGGAATAGGTTCCATATTTACAGTTAATGGACCAACGCCGGGGGATCAAACCGTGATACAAGCAGATCCTGAATTATTAAAGTCTCTTGATCCAAATCTTTATCGAAATCTGCGTTATGACGGAATTACAAAAAAGCTTGTTGCACAAACCTATGTAACTCCTTATAAAAAGTATCACCTAAAGATTGTGATTGCAGATGTAGCAGATAATATTTATGATTCCGGAGTTTTTATTGAGGATCGTAGCCTGACTTCGAAGAAGGATCTAAAACAACCCGGCTTTGTTGATTATCCTGATTTGAGCAAGGTGGTGGATCCAAACTTAATCTTACAAGGCAAAACACTGGAGGAAATTCTGCCGGCTGATTATAAAGCCAAAATGACCGGTACCACGGAGCAGGCTGTCACCGCAGTAGCCCTTGTCACTGAACAATCTCCATCTTCTCCTGTGAGTCAGCCTCCAAAGAAATTGATTCCAGCCCCGAAACCTGTTGATACCCCATCGCCGGATCAAAGGAAAGTGGTACTCACTGCCTCAGAATTTGAAATGCCAAATCTGGTGATCTTGTTTGATTTTGATAAGTCAGAAATTAAAGATGAAGAAATGGCTAAACTTCAGGCTGCAATGGCACGCTATAAACAGGTCAGAAATCAATATTCGATTTCTATATCCGGCCATACGGATAATTACGGGAGCCTGGAGTATAATTATGCACTTTCAGATCGAAGAAATAAGGCGATAATAAAGGCAGTGAATCATATCCTTGGTCAGAAAATAATTATTCCTGCGGAAAGTAAATCATACACGCAGCCAGTTGCAGATAATAACTCAGATGAGGGTCGTCAATTGAATCGCCGTGTTGAATTGGTGTTCAGAAAAAAGTAATACGGTAAATGACCTAAAGTTCGGTCAATTCAATTGACCTGAATTGCATAATTCATTATATATTTTAACATGCTATTGAGTACTGATCTTTTGAGAACGCAAATTTTAATAGAATTTGAAATATTTAAGAGCTGGTTCAAATCTTGGATTTATAGTTGATGAAATCATGATTAAAGCCCATACCGCTTATTTGAACTTATCGGCGGAGGAATAAATTAGGCAGGTTCCAACAAAATAATCTACAGCGGCTTTTTCAAACCGATAAGGATTTCAAAAATTCCATAGGCTTTAAAATTTTGATTTTTATGGTGAGCTGTTTAAAACTTAGCGCGCGCAATTTAATCGGATAACTTATATTTACCCCAATAGAATTTCATATTTAAGGATGAGTGAAGAAATAGAAAACACAGACAGTGAAAACAGCAATACTGCAGGCGAAGAAAGAGCTTTACACAATGTAACATCGCTTTCCGGTTTATATGAAAATTGGTTCTTAGATTATGCGTCCTATGTAATTCTGGACCGTGCCGTTCCTCACATCTATGATGGATTAAAGCCAGTGCAGCGCCGTATTCTACATTCCTTGAAGGAGATGGACGACGGACGTTTCAACAAGGCTGCCAATGTAATTGGAAATACGATGAAGTATCATCCACATGGTGATGCATCAATCGGGGATGCCATGGTTCAGATCGGGCAAAAGAATTTATTGATTGATACACAGGGTAACTGGGGAGATCCTATTACAGGGGATGCTGCAGCTGCACCCAGGTATATTGAAGCCAGGTTATCCAAATTTGCAAATGAAGTGGTATTCAATCCGGATACCACCGAATGGCAAAGTAGCTATGATGGCCGAAATCGGGAACCGGTCACACTTCCGGTTAAGTTTCCTTTACTGCTTGCTCAGGGAGCGGATGGAATTGCAGTCGGACTCGCAACCAAAATAATGCCGCATAATTTTGTCGAACTGATCGATGCGTCTATTGAAGTTTTAAAAGGGAATCGCCCGGAAATTCTACCTGATTTTCAAACGGGCGGAATGGCTGATTTTAGCAATTACAATGAGGGAATGCGTGGGGGCAGAATTAGAGTAAGGGCCAAAATCATTGAGCGAGATAAAAAAACTTTGGCAATTACTGAAATCCCATATACCACGACAACCGGTGGACTAATCGACAGCGTAATTTCTGCCAATGATAAAGGTAAAATTAAGATTAAGAAGATTGAGGATAACACAGCAAAGGATGTTGAAATCATTATTCATCTGGCACCGGGAATCTCCCCTGATGTGACAATTGATGCACTTTATGCCTTTACGGACTGTGAGGTTTCAATTTCTCCAAATACCTGTATCATAAAGGGGGATAAGCCTTATTTTATGAGTGTGAATGATATTCTCAAAGAGAGTACACAACACACCAAGGGCCTATTAAAACTGGAGCTTGAAATTAAACTTGCTGAATTAAAGGAGAAAATATTCTTCAGCTCCTTACTTAAAATATTCATTCAGGAGGGAATGTACAAGCATCCTGAATATGAAGGCTCAGCTAATTTTGAAGCGGTTGTAGCAGTTTTAAATAAATTATTCAGTCCCTTCCTTACTCAGTTTTATCGCGAGATACTCCCAGAAGATTATAAAAAGCTCATCGATAAACCAATGAGCAGCATTACGCGTTTTGACCTTAAAAAATCTGATGAGCAATTATTGGCTTTGGAAACGGATATTAAGGAAGTAAACAAGCACCTCAAACACCTGACAGATTATGCCATTTCCTGGTTTGAGAAGTTGAAAAGTAAATATGGTTCAGGAAGAGAGCGAAAGACCGAAATCAGGGCTTTCGATCGGGTTGAGGCAGCAAAAGTTGCCTTGGCTAACGTGAAATTATACATGAACCGTGAAGATGGATTTATTGGAACCGGACTTCGAAAGGATGAATTTGTGTGTGATTGCTCTGATCTGGATGAGATAATCGTTTTCAGAGAGGATGGGAAGTTTATGGTTTCGAAGGTCGCTGAAAAAACCTTTACCGGGAAGGGTATTGTCCACGCACAGGTGTTTAAGAAGAACGATGAGCGTACAGTATATAACCTTATTTACAGGGATGGTGAAAGTGGAACGGCCTATGTAAAACGCTTCTCTGTATTGGGTGTTACCCGCGACAAAGAGTACGACTTGACCAAGGGTAGTAAAGGATCTAAAGTGCTGTATTTTACAGCCAACCCCAATGGTGAGGCAGAAATAGTAAATGTACAGCTCAAACCTCATTCCAAACTCAAAAAACTGCAGTTTGATATTGACTTCGCTGATCAGGTCATTAAGGGCAGGAGCTCTATGGGCAATATCGTAACAAAGTATCCTGTGAAGAAGGTTGTGCTGAAAAGCAAGGGTATTTCCACGCTATCAGGACGTAAGATATGGTATGATGAAATTCTGAAACGTCTGAATGTCGATGGACGCGGTAAATATCTTGGAGAGTTTGATGGAGATGATAGAATTCTGACGCTAAATTCTCAGGGTATTTATGAACTGAGTAGTTTTGATCTGAGCAACCATTTTGATGATCGTATCATGCTGATTGAGAAATTTAATGCAGAAAAGGTATTCACTTTAATCTACCTGGAAGGAAAATCCGGTACTCATTATCTCAAACGATTTATTTTTGAAAATGCCTCTATCGGCAAGAAGACCAGTGTAATTGGTGAAGAATCCGGGTCAAAACTTCTTCTGATCTCGGGTCATGTAAGACCAAGAATCAAATTGGAAGTGCTGAAGGGTAAAACAAAAATTGTGGAAGAATCTGAAGTCGATCTAAGCGAGGCAATTGAAGTCAAGGGTATGAAGGCCATGGGCAACAGGCTCAGTCCTCATGAAGTGAAAGATATTCAGCTTATTCATTCAGTGATTGATGAGGAAGATGACGCCATTCTAACCGAAGATAATGTACTTGAGGAAACAGATAGTGATGAGCCGGGTGTTCATACCGCCACTCCTGTCTCTTCCATGGCAAGGGATATTGATGCTGAAATTGAGCCGACACGAGGTGCTGAAATCAGTGTTGACGAGTCTTTGCCGGAGACTGAATCTTTGACTGAATTCAATACTGTTGATGAGATCACTCAGGATGTCATCAAGGAAACTATTGTGGAGCGTCAGGAGCTGCCTAACGTTTCTCAAGAACCTCCAAAAGAGGAAGTCAAGCCGGTAAAGAAAATTGATTTTGAAATTACCAATCCCGAGGATCTGGATATTGATGATAAAGGGCAGTTTGGATTATTCTAAAAACCGATAAGATTCTAAGTCCTGTCAGTTTTTTCCTTATGGTTGGTATTATCATCAAGCAATCATACCATCGTGTGTGGTACGGTGATAACACCGACCATAGGGAACCCTGTCAGCCTTATTTTAATTTATCTCTGAACTCCCTGATAAACTTATGAAGCTTCGGTTGTATAACATGGATACAATAGGCCTTATTTGAATTATTGTTATAATAGTTCTGATGATAATTTTCTGCGGCATAAAATGTTGAAACCGGACTTATCTCTGTGACAATGGGGCGATCAAGTACCAGGTCTTTTTCCAAATGATTGATCACATTTTCAGCTGCTAGTTTTTGTTTCTGATTTTCATAAAAAACAACAGAACGATATTGACTGCCAACGTCGTTTCCCTGCATATTCAGAGTAGTGGGATCATGCGTTTTGAAGAATACGAGCAAAAGTTCCTCAAAAGAAATCTCTTCCGGGTTAAATTCAATCCTTATTATTTCTGCATGTCCGGTATCTCCATTGCAGATATCTTCATACGTGGGATTGAGTTTATGCCCTCCCATATAGCCTGATACTACCTTTGTAACCCCCTTTAAATTCTGAAAAACTGCTTCTGTGCACCAAAAGCAGCCACCACCAAAAATTGCCTGTTCCATATCATTAAATTTGAGAATTTATTTTGAGAGAATTATAACCGCCCTGTAAAGAATTTCAGAGGATTTATCCCATCTTTTAGAGGTATTAGCTGAAGCTGCTCCCGTAACCTATTTCAAATGGTTGATCCTTTTGCTGGGCTGCGCCTCCCAATGAAAAACAGCTCCGGGTAAAATAAACCTTGCCGCAGGAAGTATCTTCCGGCTATTCTTATTTTGAAACAGAAGGCGATTTCTTGCCGGAAATACTCCGGAAGAAAGAACTGAAATAAGCCATAAAAACAGGTATTGATTTCGAAAATCAAGCTATTTGGCTCACGATCCGATAACGCACATGTATAAACCTAAATGTAACCTTCTTTAAATCAAAATCGTTATTGAATTTTAATCTTTACTGATACTGAATATAGCTTGGTTGTGGTTTTAACTTCATGAGTTCTTGGGGTGTCATTAAGCGGTACGGTGCCTTTTTCAAATCATTTTTGTAGAAAATTTTAAAACCAGTAAACTGAACTGGCTCTGAATAGATAAAGTGACGGTGGGTGCCTTGTTTTAGTTCTGGCTCACCCCAGCCATCCATGTGCATTACAATTTGTGTTTCTGGCCTCAATTTAATGTTTTGATAGTTGGTAACCATTTTCTTCGTAAATCGGTGAATTACAAAAATTTTGGGAGGCAACTGATGTGTTTTTACCAATTTTGCCAGGTAATCTGAAACATAATTAATTTCAGATGCATCATAGGTGCCGATTTTTTTACCCGGCAGTACCCCGCCCTTCATTGAGAATTCAGGATCGATTCCCAGGTGAACATTTGGCATAATCAGGTATTTTTCAAGTCGAGGTAGTTCATCCCTGATGGTGCTTAAAGCCACCTGGATATCGAGGAAAACGATCATGTTTTTTTTCATTCTTGAAATAGTCAGGACCGAATCGATTTGTTTTTCAGGCATTCTGTTTCTGTATTTCCCATCCTTGCCGGGATCACCTGCCGCAACAACCGCAATATAATGCAGGGCAGGTTGTACCGGTGTTTTTGGATCAATTTTCTCCCACTTTGCAACCTCAGCATATAACATTCTTAACATTTCTTTTGGGGCATATTCTCCCAAAGCACCCATCTTTTTGGAGTAAAGATTTCCATAATAGGTAACTACTCTCTTAAAAGGTAGAATAGCACCCGGCAGGGGATAGGGCTGATTTTTAACCGGCCATTTTCCTGTGGTGTCTCCATTTGCGAGTTCCTTAAGTTTTTTATTATAAAGCGCAGTATCAATGGGTTCATATTCAATTTTTTCTGATGCCAGTTCTTCTTCTTCACTTTCTGACTTTTTACTGGTTTCTGATTTAAGACTTGATTTCCCGTCTGTTTTACTATTTGATTCACTGCAACTTGTTAAAAAAACTGCAAGTAAAAGGATTGAAAGATGGTTTAAGCTTAGAGTCATGCGTTTTTTGTGTACTGAGGTGATTTATTTGAATATTAAAACTATTTATTTTGCTGAATTTAGATGTAATTCTGGTTTTTTATCGACTATGATTGACGTAAATTACTTGATGTTGGTATCAAACACAAATAATATTTACCTAATATTTACAAAATTTTCCAAACACGCCTAAAGGTAACTTATAGCCGGAACTAGCCTGGAGGTAGAGCTCACCTGTTTCCAGATTTTGAACCTCCGGAAAAGAGGATAAAATCAGATTTTCTACGATTACTGATGAGAAACCAAGTGAATAGGTGTTTAAAATGAGAAAATGTTCATTCTTATCCAGTAATTTGACCACATCTTCCATCATTTCCTTGATATTATCCTCTAATTTCCATTTTTCTCCATTTGGACCGTGTCCGTAAGCAGGAGGATCTAAAATTATTCCTTGATACTTATTTCCTCTTTTCACTTCCCTTTTTACAAATTTCAGCGCGTCCTCAACAGTCCAGCGAATATTATCTAGTCCGGAAAGCATTTGATTTTCATTGGCCCAGCTGATCACCTGCTTGATGGAATCAACATGCGTTGTTTCAGCGCCCGCAGCCCTGGCAGCAAGTGAAGCCCCTCCGGTATATGCAAAAAGATTTAGGACTTTAGGCTGGTTTGTTTTGAATTTCTTGACGCATTTGATAATATAATCCCAGTTAACAGCCTGCTCGGGGAAAATTCCCACATGCTTAAATGAAGTGAGTGCCAACCTGAACTGGAGTTTAATTTCCTCATTTTTATAAACTATATGCCATCGATAAGGAGTTTTCTGATCTTTTTTAATCCACTCGCCTGATGTCGCGGACCGACCTCTAAAGCGTATGTGATGAAGTTTTGTCCATTCTGATTCAGGGTACTTTTTAGCCCATACAGCTTGTGGTTCAGGGCGGATTAAAATCACATTCCCAAAACGCTCAAGTTTTTCAAAATTACCGCAATCAATCAGTTCGTAATCTTTCCAGTTTTGCGGACTTAACAGCTGAATCATCTTTTTACTATTTGCTCTTACCCGCAGATTGGGTCATAATATTTTTATTTTTTCTGTAATGCCTGCATGAATTTACTGGCAAATACAAACTCATTCAATTCTTTATTGTCTGTTGATGCGATCTCCTTATTGGTCCCCTCCCACCATTTTTGGCCATCATGTAGGAAAATGACCTTCTCTCCAATTCCCATCACCGAATTCATATCGTGAGTTACGATAACGGTTGTGGTATTATATTCTGTTGTTATTTCCTGTATTAACTCATCAATTACTATAGCCGTTTTTGGATCAAGTCCTGAGTTAGGTTCATCCACAAACAGATATTTTGGATTCATGGCAATGGCTCTGGCAATACCTACTCTCTTTTTCATACCCCCGGAAAGCTCGGCAGGAAATAACTTATTTTTCCCGGCAAGATTTACTCGCTCTAGACAGAAATTGGCACGATCAAGTTTTTCTTTGGAACTCTGATTGGTGAACATGTTTATAGGAAAAATAATATTATCTTCTACGTTCATCGAATCAAACAAGGCAGATCCCTGAAAAAGCATCCCGATTTCTGTACGGATTTCAATTCTTGTGGCAAAGTTCATCCGTGTAAAATCTCGACCATCATAGATTACGGCACCTTCTTCAGGCTCATGAAGGCCAACCATGCATTTTAACAAAGTAGTCTTACCCGAGCCTGATCCTCCAATGATCAGATTGCATTTCCCTTCCACAAACTCCGCAGAAATACCCTTTAGGACGTGGTTTTCACCAAAGGTCTTATGGATGTTTTTAATCTCTATCATAATAAAAGCTGGGCAATAACATAATCAGCAGACAAAATGGTAATGCAACTGATCACTACAGCCTTGGTACTCGACCGGCCTACTTCAAGGGCACCACCACTTGTGTAAAACCCCTGGTATGCCGATACGGAAGTAATTATAAAAGCAAAGATTATGGCTTTTACCATACAAACAGTAAAGGTAAAAGGATTAAAATCTGTCGTGATTCCAGTGATAAAATCTTGTTCTGTAAGTGCTTCTGATGCGGTGCCTGCAAAATAGCCACCCAATATACATAAGCCGATGGAGATGATAACTAATAAGGGGATGGTTGTTACTGCGGCAATTATCTTAGGTAGGATGAGGTATCCCGGTGAATTTATTCCCATGATTTCAAGAGCATCAATCTGTTCGGTGACCCGCATCGTGCCAATTTGTGAGGCAACACTCGACCCCACTTTACCTGCTAAAACAACTGCTGAAATGGTAGGACTTAATTCCAGAATGGAAGAATCCCTCAGAATCATTCCTATAACCGACTTTGGAATGAAGTCACTGACCAGTTGAAAAGCAGTCTGAACGGTTGTCACGGCACCCAGGAACACCGAGATGATTGCAATGATTCCTAAAGATCCCACACCAATAGACACCATTTCATTTATGATTTCCTTGCGGTATATATTCCATTTCTCCGGTCGTCTGAAAACTGCCCTTAACAATAATATATATTTGCCTAATGGGTGAAATATCATTTGAAAATGGATTGTTTTATTAATTGTACAATATTAATATAAAATAACCAAGTCATAGACTTTCGAAAGATTAAACAAAGATAATCAAATGAGACTATGCCTCGAATTAAATAGCAGACATTAATTGATTTTATTAATTTTATCCTATGAATGCAATTGTAACCGGTGCAACCAAGGGAATGGGGAGGGCCATTGTTATGCAACTCGCCGCCAATAATTATAATATCATTTTTTGTGCCAGAGATGATGAGCAAGTTCAATTACTTTTAAATGAGCTAAAGAATAAGTACCCTAATCTTCAATTCTTTGGGATACAGGCAGACCTGGAGCATCACTCAGATTTGACAAAGTTTGCTGAGTTTGCTGAAGAAAGTTTAGAGCATGTTGATGTCTTGATAAATAATGCCGGATTGTATATCCCATCTCAACTCATGAATGAAGAGGCCGGTATTTTGGAACGCCAAATAAAGGTCAACTTATTCGCACCTCATTTTTTATGTAAGTTTTTTGCGTCAAAAATGGTTGAAAGAGGATGTGGACATATTTTTAATATCTGTTCGGTTGCTAGTTTAGAACCGGTTAGCAGAGCCGGTTCTTACAGCATCAGTAAGATTGCATTTTATGGTCTGACCAAGGTTCTTAGGGAAGAATTAAGACCCGCAGGCATAAAAGTAACGGCCGTTCTTCCGGGCTCTACCCTCACAGATTCCTGGTCCGGAACTAATCTGCCTTCAGAATGGTTTATCTCATCTGATGACATTGCCCAGTCCATCATAAATTGCCTTCGGATGAGCGCTGGAGCAAATATCGATGAAATAATAATCAGGCCTTTGTATGGTAAAG
>Ga0194133_10010379_pt1 | contig 10495 bp, 20 predicted proteins | sample TA2KigOf40mmetaG_FD_155448 | JGI IMG/M metagenome (GOLD analysis project Ga0194133, IMG submission 155448) | Freshwater microbial communities from Lake Tanganyika, Tanzania - TA2015055 Kigoma Offshore 40m | ecosystem: Environmental > Aquatic > Freshwater > Lake | place: Tanzania: Lake... | reverse complement strand
TAAGATATGCAATCACACCCAACAATTAAAGCACCTTTATCAAACTAAAAAAATATAAGTTATGGAAAATTTACAAATCAAAATTACAATCACCGATGGTGAAAAAGAAGCAAACGCGACAATTGGTCTTAATGAATATCAATCAATAAAAGAAATGCATGGTATCAGTATGCTGGATGAACAGGTGGATATTTTATTAGAGCAGATTAAAAAATCAATCACACTCAACAATTAAAGCACCTTTATCAAATTAAGTTATGAAAAAACCAGACAACGTTGCTGATAACCCAAGTTTGCTACCTTATGCTAGCAACGTTGGTGCACCTGCTATAGTGGTAGAAGATATTAAACATTGGAAGCAAACTCGCGTTACTAATGTTAACAAGCAATTTCTATCTAAGTTTGAAGAACTAAAGCAGGAGTATCAAAAACTAATTGATGAATACAAATGGAATGATCTTGTATACAAATCAAAGTTTAGCTTCGAACCAGTAATTAACGAAACGTATCATTTATACAGTAGAGATAATGGCGAATTATTTTTATCTTTAATCGAGTCAAACAGATGGACACAAAACTATATAGCAAGTTTTAAATATAATCACGATAACAAATGGATAAAAATATAAAAAAATATTTTATTATAGCATTTGCGGCGTTTATTCTAGAAACAGCATCAACTATGTATATTGCAACAGTTGCAGATCGTAGCATCACAATGCTGTTTTGGGCATTTATTGGTCCGTTTTTAGGTTTACCATTTGTAGGTTATATGGTTGAATCAAAAACATGGGTTGAACGAATTAAAATGGCTTTAGCATCTGCTATAGGTTATACAATAGGAGCAACAGTTATTTATCTTTTAAATATTTAAAATGCTATACAAATTAAGATATAAATTATTAAAATATATACTTTAAAAATTACCGCAATGCAAAAATAGCTCGTTATAAACGAATATATCTTGAATACAAAAATGCTACTGGACAAGAAATTTGGGAAGGAGTTAGAGATAATTTTATTTGGGGATTTTTAGGTTCTACTCTTGTAGTATTCACTACTACAGAAATGGATTTAGCTGTTTTAATAGCTTATTTAGCATATTATTTTTATGTAGGTAGAATTGTAAATAGACCAAAATATGTAACTGAATTAGGTAAATTAATAGTTTTTCCAATTCCAACAACTTTAGGTGCATTTTCTGGTTACAAATTAAGTTATTTTTTAACTCAACTTTTTTAAAATATTTGGCTTTTAAAGATTAATTTCTTATATTTAAAGTATAAAATAAAAATTATGACATTTAAAACAAAAACAAAAGCCCAATTTAAATTATTTTTAAGATGTTTAGGTCTTCTTTGTAAGCAACCTAAAAAAATAACTAGAACTCTTAAAATTTCTCATACTCTTAACCCGGATGGAACAATAACAGTATACCATCAACCTATATTTTCTCTGCCAGAAAATACCTATGGAATTGAATCTGAAATCCATGTGTTTTTAGAAGAAAAAAAATCAGTTAATCCAGGCTGTAAATTTGATACAAATGCAAAAACATGTGTTTGTGGAAAAACGTTAGAAACGTTTGTAGCAGGTCAATGCCTTAATCAAAAGTAATCCCAAAAATAAGTTATATGAAAACAGTTGTGAACAAAGAACAAGTAATCGCAGTTACTAAAAAAGCATTTAGTTATGCAGTTATAGCAGGAGCTCTAGGAGCGGGATTTATAATAGGAAGATTTACTCAAACATATCCACCTGCAGAAGAAGTTAACCCATATCAAAGCATTCATTCAATTAAAAATGTTTCAATAGCAGTAAACGAAAGTAATGAATTGATGTTAATAGACCGAAATACAGGAAAATACCAAATGTATTCAGATTCTATTGGTATGGCAATTTTTAAAATGTATTCAAACCGAATTTACCAAAACGCTGGTTCGAATGAGTAAATTGAAGTTTTTAGGTATAGCTGCTATTTCCTTAGCAGCTGTATCTTCCCTTAGGTTTGATCCACCTAAGGAAGTTAAACAATCCCTGCGAGATATGTCTCCGGTAAAATCAACGGATCCACCTTGTTTGCAAATGTACTACTACATTGAAAAATATGCTGACAGTTTTAACATACCAAAACGATATGCTTATGGAATTGCATTTGCAGAAACAAGATATAAAGGACCATTTCATTGGAACTACAACCCAGCACAAACATCTTGTGTAGGCGCAGAAGGACCAATGCAAATTATGTTGTCTACAGCTCATGGAAACAATAAAGATAACGTTTCTCGCGAACGTTTACGAACAGATATTGAATATAATGTTAGAACTTCAATGAAATTGCTTCGTAAACTGCACAACATGTATAGAAATTGGAAACTTGTATTCGGTTGCTACAACACAGGAAGACCTTGTGTAAATGGATACGCAGAAAATGTATATAATCACAAAATTAATTGGAAATGAAAAAAGTAGTTTGTATAAATGACAGAAAGCAACCTGAAGGAGGAGAACTTGTTAAAGGTAGAGAATATGAGGTAGAAAAAGAATTTATAAATAACTATGAGCAAAAAGTTTTTATTATAGCAGGTATTAATAATTATGGAATGACTAAACTTGGAATGCGCTGGTATGGTTATGATGCAAATAGATTTGCAGATTTAGATGCCTTAGTAACAGAATCTTATGAACACGCTTATGCTTACAACTAATATGAAAAAAATAAAAATATCACACGAAGTACCATTTTGTTTACTTGAAAAAAGTAGAGAATTTAACGACTACGACTATTGTTTACCCCATTTAATGGACGAAAACGAAGAATATCGCAATTTCTTCTATGAATCAAAGAAAATGGGACGCTGTATTGTAATGGATAATTCACTCCATGAACTAGGAGAAGCATATAATATAAACCGTTTAATATACTGGATAAATAAAATTAAACCAGATGAATTTATTGTGCCTGATGTTTGGGAAGATATGAAATTATCAATTAAAAATGCAAAAGAATGGGCAAGAATTGAATTACCTGAAGGAATAACAAAAGTTGCTGTAGTACAAGCAAAAAATGTGTGGGAAGCTGAGTATTGTGTACAAACTTATAAAATTTGGGGGTATAATAAAATAGCATTTCCATATGGTGCACTATATTACAATGTAATTTGTCCACACCCTAATAAAGACTTAGGTAAAGCAATTGGACGTTATATGATTGTTCACAAGTTATACAACAATAAAACATTAACCATGTTTGATCGCGTACATTTACTTGGAACCTCATCTCCTATTGAATTTGGAATGTATAAAGATATTAAATGTATCGAATCAATTGATACTTCAAATCCAATCATGGCTGCAATTGGTGAAATGCCCTATACAAAAATGGGATTGCACATGAAACCGATTGCTAACATGAACAAATACCAAGATGTAAGTATTGACTTTGTCAACGAAGATCTTGTAGAATTTAACGTTGAAATGTTTAAAAAAATAAATGAATTATAAAATGGAATATTTAAGTTTATACGATTATCTAGGTAAAGCCGCAGGTGAACAATTAGGTTTAGACGTATCTATAACTGCTAAACAAGCAGGAATTAAAATTGGAAAAAAACAAGTTTCAAACTCAAAATACACAGGTGAAGTCCAAATGTATCCTAAAGACTTTCTTGAGTGGTACTTTAAAGAACCAGATTCTATTCATATGGAAGATTTACCTGGGCAAATTAATACTAATATTGACGATGATGATTTACCTTTTTAATTATGGACAAATTAACAAAAGAAGAATTTGAAAAATATCGTGAAATTTGGAAATCTGAATGGTACGATCATTGGAGACTCTTGGATATTGACTTTGAAGTTTATATGTTGATGAGAGGATTAACTAAAGAACAATTTAAAAAATTAAATAACGACGAACTATGGAAAGGAATGTGGTAATATCTTTATCTGGAGGAATGGACTCTAGTACACTTTTGTTACGTTGTCTAAGAGAATATGACACAGTAACAGCAATTTCATTTGACTACGGTCAAAAACATCGAGTTGAGCTTGAACGTGCTCAATCATTAGTAAATTATCTAAATGATAAGGCTGATGAAACTAAATATAAAACTGATACAACAGAAGTTATATTACATCATTTCCCTAAAATTAAATACCGAGTAATTAAATTAGATGGTTTAACTGATTTACTTAACTCAGCACTTGTAACAGGTGGAGATGAAGTACCTGAAGGACATTATGCTGAAGAAAACATGAAAGCAACAGTTGTTCCAAACCGAAACAAAATATTTGCTTCTATTGTTCAAGCAGTAGCACTTTCAATTGCAGATAAAACAGGTGAACAATGTGACATTGCACTTGGAATACATGCAGGTGACCATGCAATCTATCCAGATTGCCGCCAAGAATTTAGAGATGCAGATGATGCAGCATTTAGAATTGGTAATTGGGGTTCTGAAAAGGTAGGTTATTTTACACCATACCTTGAAGGTGATAAATTTACTATCTTACAAGATGGAGAAAAATTATGTGAAGCATTAGGTTTAGATTTTTATGAAGTATACAGACGTACAAATACTTCATATAAACCAATCTATCACGAAATGGCATATGAAGATGGAGCCGACATCATTGAAGTAAAAGAATGGTTTTCTGATTATAAATCAGCAAGTTCCGTGGAGCGTGTAGAAGCCTTTATTAAATTAGGACGTCCTGATCCTGCACCTTATGCAGATGAAGAAGGACCTGTAACATGGGAATATGTAGTAAAAGAAGTATCTAAAGTACTAGCAAGTCATGAAGGATAGTTGTATTATAGATTGGGAATTACATCAAAAAGTTATGGCAAAGAAAAAAACAATTAAAGTTTGTACTGGAGTAGGGTTAGATCAAATCACACCCGAATACATTACAATTTATCTTTCTGATATTGACACAGAAATTAAAAAACGAGGACGTAAACCAAAAAATGATAAACAAAATGGAAACATTTAAATCAACAAAACTATTTGACGGATTCAGTACATGTTTCCGTCAATGGAGAGCAGAAGACACTCATTGTAAATTTTTACATGGATATGCAGTGTCATTTAGAGTATGGTTCAAAGGTGAATTAGACGAGCGTAATTGGGTATGGGACTTTGGAGGTATGAAACGTGCTAAAGGAACTATTGGTGGTATGAATCCTAAAGCATGGATGGATCACATGTTTGATCATACTACAATTATAGCAGAAGATGATCCATATTTGGAACAATTTAAAGAAATGCATAGTAATGGTCTTATTCAATTACGAATTATACCTGCTACTGGAGCCGAACAATTTGCAAAGTATTTATATTCAAAATTAAATACATTTTTAGTAGAAGAAACTAATGGTCGAGTACAAGTAGCAAAAGTAGAAGTATATGAAAACGAACGAAATTCAGCAAGTTATGGAGAATAGTTATTACACGACAACCACCACTTTTGGTGATATTAAATTTACATATACAATAACAAAATAGCGACTTTAGCATATTTTTTCCATATGTATAATCATGGATCGCACCAAAATATATTATCTACATTATGGAGACAACATACCAATTTATGTAAGAAAGACCGTAAGAATTAAAGGTAGAATAGGAGCCCATAGAGCTAAATTTGGTCAAAATATAATTCTAGAAGTTATAGATGATATATTAACATCCGAATGGAAATTTTGGGAAAACTATTGGATAGAACAGTTTAAACAATGGGGTTTTAAACTAGAAAATAAAAATAATGGTGGGGGTGGAATGACTCATTTTATTTCTTCCCCTGAACGTGGATTAAAGATTAGCATGGCTAACAAAGGAAAAACCAAATCACATAAAGGAAAATCATTTACCGAAGAACATAAACAAAAAATCAAAGCAACACGAAACTTCCTTAAATTTAGACAAAATATATGGCAATTACTCCCAGTAGCTCAATATGATTTAAATGGAAATTTTATAAGATACTTTGATTCCCAAAAAGAAGCCACTATATTTATAGAAGCTAAAGGAGATGGTGTTGGTATGTGCTGTAGAGGAAAACAAAAATCTGCTTATGGTTATATATGGAAATTTAAAAACAAATAAAAATTAAATAAAATGAAAGAAATACTCTATTTCTCAAGCACATGGTGCCAACCATGTAAAAATTTTAAACCGATTATGGAACGTGTAGGACAAACAATCCCCGTTGCATTTATTGATGTAGATGCAAATCCTAGTATGACCGCAGCTTATGGTATAAAAAGTGTTCCTACGCTTGTATTTTTAAAAGACGGGCAAGTTGCTCAAAAACAATCTGGAGTTTTATCTGAATCACAAGTAAAAGATTTATGGAATCAAAATTAGGGTAAAAGACAGAAAAGATGCATATGTATAATAAACAAATATGCATCATATGAAAACTTGTAACAAATGTAAAGAAACCCTAGAATACGATAAATTTGCTAAAAATCGTACCAAAAAAGATGGATATGAAAATTACTGCAAATCTTGCAAAAATACATACAATAAATCTAATTACGGAGATAAATTTACAAAGTTGTATTTAAAAAAAGGAGGTTATGGTATTTACAAAATGGTTAATTTAGAGACTGGAGAATATTATATTGGAAAAGGATGGTTAAATGAAAGAAAAGTTGATCATTTTACTAAACTTAAATCTGGTAAACATTCAAATCCATACCTACAAAAATCTTATCTCTCTTCCCTACAATTTGAATTCCAGGTTATAGAAAAATGTGAACCTGAATTTGGAAGTTTAAAGGAAAGAACGTACATTATAGAAGCATTTTTAAAAGAAGAAAATAAATTATTAAATCAACACGTTACATTAAGATGGGACAAATTCCAAGAATGACCGAAGCCGAAAAGGCAAAAACACAAGCAATTATTGAACTTTACCGTTGCGTACAATCTGAAGGGAGTAGATTTGGTCGACCTACTATAGCAGTTCGTACAACAGGCTGTACTCACCGTTGTTATTTTGGTGAAGGGGGATGGTGCGATTCTTTCTACACTTCCATTCACCCAGAGAAAGCTCAATTTAGCTTTAACGATATTATTAAAATATACGATGAAAACCCCCATATTAAGGAGATGATGCTTACCGGCGGAAGTCCTACAATGTGGCCCAAACTTGTAAACGAATTGACACATTTTGCAAATGAAAGAAAAATTTTTATCACTATTGAAACGGAAGGTTCACATTTTCTCGAAACCGATTACCCTATTAACCTTATTTCATTATCTCCTAAATTTAGTAATAGCATTCCTGTTGTGGGCAAACTTACGCCTGCTGGGGCTGTTGTAGACCAAAAAATGATTGATCAACATAATAAATTTAGATTAAAACATAATGCTATAGAGCAAACATTAAAATACCATTCAGATTATCATTACAAACCAGTATGGGATGGTACCAAAGAAAATTTAAATGAAATTGAAATATTTAGGGCATCACATAAAATCCCAAAAGATAAAACCTATATTATGCCAGCAGGAGACACAAGAGAGGAATTAATTAAAATGTATCCACTTGTATTTGAAATGTGTGCTGAAAAAGGATATAATATGACAGGACGTGACCACATCATTGCTTTCGACACAAGACGCATGGTCTGATTACAATCTCGTATAAGGAGTTTGATTTTGCAATATGTATAATAAAACAACATATGGCTAAACATACTTATACTTGTGGTTATTGTAAAAATGACTTTACTAGAAATTACATAATATCTAAACCAAGAAATGGGGCTGAAAAACATAAAACATACTGTTCAAAAGAATGTAGAGTAAATGAACGAGCAAAAGAAAGAACATATAAAGAATGTTTAAATTGTAAAACCCTATATTATTACCATAAAAGTCTAGAAAATAAATTTTGTTCTAATTTATGTAAAGGAGAATGGTATGTTAATCATTCAAAAGATCTTGGTTTAGCAGAGCGAGCCTCCCATATGAGAAAAAGTTGGAGTGAAGAATCTTGGAAAAAAGGTTTGGAAACTCGAAAGAAAAATGGTAATATTATAGAAAATTATAGCTGGAAACAATATTGGAAACGATGTGATTATTTAACACAAAAAATTCGAAAGCAAATGCTTGAAATTTGGGATGGATATGATTACATAGATGGAGAATATATAAAAGATAATTTAAAATTCCATTACAGTGACAAAAACTACCCTACATTAGACCATGTTAAACCTAGATCACAATGTTTTAAAGAAGGACTTTCCCCATATGAAGCAACCACATCAGAAAATTTAAAATGGACTAAACGAGTAAACAATAGTAAAAAACATAATAAATAAATGTAATGGAAAAACTTCATATTACCTGGGAAGAAATAGAAGAGCTAGTTGATCTTTTAGCCAAACAAATAGCTAACTCAGAAAAACAAATTGATTATATATTTGGATTACAACGTGGAGGACTTATTCCAGCGGTTTTACTTTCACATAAGTTAGGTATTCCAATGACAAAAGATCCAACTTTACCTCATGTTTTAGTAGTAGATGATATTTGTGATAGTGGGGAAACATTCCATGAATTTTCCCTTACATATCCAAATTCAATATTTGCCTGCTTACATTTTAAACCTTACACATCTTCTTTTACTCCAGACTTTGCAACAAATAAATTCTTTTCAGATGCTTGGATTGTTTATCCATGGGAAAAAATAGATTCAAAAACAATTCAAGATTATAAAATCTAAATATTTTAAAAAAAAGTTTATATTTTTATTATATATTATAAAAGTTAATATATTTATAATAAAACTAAATTTTTAATAATATGGCCCAGCAAAGTAAATCTACTCTCCAATCAGCTATTAATACTTTATTAGCTGATAATATATCACAAGCTATCTCTGCAGCAGATGTAAGAGATAACCTAATTAATATAACTGATAGTCTCTTGTTTAATACAGGATCTTCTCAATCAATTACTGGGTCTTTAATAGTTACTGCAGGAATTACCGGTTCATTGCAAGGAACAGCAACAACTGCTTCATATGTAACATTAGCTCAAACCGCTTCATATGTAGAAAATGCTCAAACCGCTTCATATGTAGAAAATGCTCAAACGGCTTCATATGTAACATTAGCTCAAACTGCCTCATATATAACAACTGCTCAAACTGCCTCATTTGTAACAGCATCTAATGTTTATGGACCATATGGTTCAAATAGTGTTATATCTTCTTCTCATTCTATTACTGCTTCAACTGCTAATACTATAAGAGTTAATAATATTAGTGGAACTGCTATTATTTACCCAACATTAGCTATTAATGCTGGAAGTAATCAATCAATAAATGTAAAGACATCTAATCTAAACTTTAATCTAACAAATGACCAATTATTTGCCACTTCAATTTCAAGTTCATTTACTGGTTCACTTTTAGGTACTGCCGCTACAGCTTCATATGTTAATCCACTCACACAAGATGTAATAATCACAGGATCTATACTTGCATCTGGGTCTATAGGTGGTATCGACACATTAGGTACAATTGGTGGTGGTAAACCAGTTTTATTTGATACCAATGGTACGGTTCGAGTTCAATGGTATAATGGTGCATTGTTTGATTCTAGTGGAAATGGATCAATAAATTGGAGTTCTAGAACAGCATATGATTCTAATGTAAGTGAATCAATAAATTGGGACGGTAGAGAAGCTTACGATAGCACTGGAACTCCATCAATAAATTGGGAAAACAGACGAGCTTATGACTCTAACGTAAGTGAATCACTAGATTGGGGAAATAGAAGAACTTATGACTCTAACGTAAGTGAATCACTAGATTGGGGAAATAGAAGAACTTATGATATGGTTGGTAATCCATCACTACGTTGGGACAATAGAACAGCATATGATTCTAATGTAAGTGAATCACTAGATTGGGGAAATAGACAAGCTTACGATAGCGTTGGAAATGTATCACTAGATTGGGACGCTAGAAGAGCTGAGGATTCAAATACAAGTGCATCAATAGATTGGAATAACAGATTAACGTTTGATATTTTTACAAGTCAATCAATAGATTGGTATAGCAGATATCTTTATGACATTAATGAAACCCCATCAATACGTTGGAATGCAAGAATAGCACATGATTCTAATGCAAGTCAATCAATAAATTGGGGATCTAGACAACTTTATGATCAAAATGGAACACAAACAGCTGATTTTTCAGTATTATTTGCTCTTATACCCCAACATCCACTCCCATCAGGAGCCACTGTACTCACAGGATCATTTGCTGTATCTTCAAGCACCCCAGCAAAACCATATTTTTGGGATGGATCAGTTTGGCAAGCTTTATATTAATATAAAAAATAAACAATTTATTTAAAAAAACTAGGCCCCTTAAAGGGGCCTTCTTACATTTATGTAAAATAAAATATATGAAAAACACAACTTATGAATGGTTAGGTGATGAAGGTTCATTACCATATAAA
>Ga0194133_10010377_pt1 | contig 10496 bp, 6 predicted proteins | sample TA2KigOf40mmetaG_FD_155448 | JGI IMG/M metagenome (GOLD analysis project Ga0194133, IMG submission 155448) | Freshwater microbial communities from Lake Tanganyika, Tanzania - TA2015055 Kigoma Offshore 40m | ecosystem: Environmental > Aquatic > Freshwater > Lake | place: Tanzania: Lake Tanganyika... | reverse complement strand
GACGTATGCGTGGGACCTCGACGGGGACGGCGCGTACGACGACTCCAACGACCCCAACGCCGTCGTGCGCTTCGACGACGACGGCGTGTACCAGCTCGGCGTCCGCGTCACGGACCCGCAAGGCAAGACGGACGTCGACTATGCCCGGGTGCTCGTCCGCAACGTCTCGCCGACGGTGACCTCGGTGCAGACCGACTCGCCCATTGACGAGGGCGGCCAGCTCAACGTGGACGTGAACGTGCTCGAGCCGGGCGCGGACGCGCTGATCTTCGACTTCGACTGGAACGGTGACGGCCAGGACGACGAGCTCTCCGTCGGCACGAACCGCGTCACGCACCGCTACTTTGAGGACGGTGACTACCAAGCCCGCGTGCGCGTGACCGACGACGACGGCGGCCAAGGCGAGTCGCGCTTCCGCGTGCTCGTGCGCAACGTCGCGCCGCAGATCTTCGACGTCGTCACGGCGCCCGTGCTCGAGGGCAGCCCCGTCTCGATTCAGCTCGTGGCCGAAGACCCCGGGCAGGACCCGATCACCTACGCGTGGGACTTCGAGGGGGACGGCGTCTGGGACCTGGAGGGTCTCGGCCTTGACCACGTCGAGCATGTCTACCCAGACAACGGGCAGTACCGCGCGGTCGTGCGCCTGCGGGACGATGACGGCGCGGAGACCATCGACGAGGTCTTCGTCTCGATTATCAACGCAGCGCCCACGATCGTCTCTGTTCAGAACAGCGGGCCGGTGTTCGAGGGCACCCCGGTGCAGCTCACAGTCACGGCCACCGACCCGGGCACGGACACGCTGACCTACAGCTTCGACCTCGACAACGACGGCGCCTTCGACGTCGTCGACCAGGCCTCGGGCGTTCGGCAGCACACCTTCACGGACGAGGGGCGCTACCTCGTCGGTGTGCGGGTGCGCGATGAAGACAACGGGCGCGCCATCGGCAATACGACCGTCGAGGTGCGCAACGCGAATCCGGTCGGCACGCTCACGGTGCCCGAGGCGGTGGACGAGGGCCAGCGCTTCGAGGTGAGCGTGCAGGCGACCGACCCGGGGCGTGACGTCCTCAAGTACGACTGGGACCTCGACGGCGACGGCCTCTACGACCTCGAGGACACGAACCTCACCACGGTGGCGAACGTGATCCAGAACGAGGGGACGTACACCGTGACCTGCCGCGTGCGCGACGGCGACGGGGGCTTCGCGGTCTTCACCGGGCAAGTCCTCGTCCGCAACGTCGAGCCCATCGCGCAAGTGAGCGTGCTGAGCGCCGTCGAGGAGGGCCGCGAGGCGATCGTGCAGTGCCGCGCCCGCGACGCCGGCGACGACGAGCTCATCTTCGCCTTCGACTTCGAGGACGACGGCGTCGTCGACATCGAAGGGATTCCCGGCCTGCCCGATCCTGTCACGGGTCAGCCGACGGTCGAGCTCCCCCACACTTGGCCTGACCAAGGCGACTTCATCGTGCGCTGCATCGTCGACGACGGCCGCGCGCTCGCGAGCGTCTTCGAGCGCGTTGAGGTTGCGAACGTCAACCCGAGCGTGAGCTTACAGAGCGACTCTCCGCAGAACGAAGGAGGCGAGACTCGCCTGTCCGTGAACGTGTTCGATCCGGGGGATGACCTGCTGAGGTTCGAGTGGGACCTCGACGGCGACGGGCGCGTAGATTTAACGGGCCCGCCTGAGTTCGAGCGTGTGCTGCCTGCGCTCGACAACGGCGTCACGATCGTCACGCTCACCGTGCGCGACGAGGACGGTGGCGTCGGACAGGCGCAGGCGCGCATCGTCGTGCGCAACATGCCGCCGCAGATCGCGGACGTCGTCGCTGAGCTGACAGCGATGGAGGGCGAACCGTTCAACTACGTCGTGCCCGCCGATGACCCGGCGGGCGCAGCCGACCCCCTCGTTTACAGCTTGCTCGACCCGCCCGCCGGCGTCTCGATTGACCCGATGTTCGGCTTGGTGCTGTGGGTGCCGAGCTACGAGAACTTCTTGAGCTCGCCGCTGCGCTTCAGCGTGCGCGTCGACGACGGGGACGGGGGCGTGGACACGCACGAGTTCACGGTCAACGTGCTGCCGCGGGACCAAGACGCCGACGGCCTGCCCGACACCTGGGAGGCCGCGCAGTGTGAGGACGCCACCCCGTGCTTGAACCCGAACGATGACCCCGACGACGACGGGCTCTCCAACGCCGACGAGCTCGCGCGGGGCAGCGACCCGAACGCGTACGACGGGCCGCCGACGCCGACGCCCATCTCACCGCTCGACGGCCAAGACCTTCTCGTGCGGTTGCCGGCGCTCGAGGTTGATCCGCGCGACGGTGAGATCCCCAACGCGGACATCGGGTTTGAGTTCGTGGTATTCAACGACGTCGAGGGCCAGTCTGCCGTCGTGACGAGCGAGCGCGTCGCGCGGGGCGACGCGCCGACCGTGGTCTGGTCGCCGCCGGAGGGCTTGCTCTTCGAGGACCAGACCTACTGGTGGCGCGCGCGCGCGGTCCTCGGCGACACACGCAGCCCGTGGACGCCCCCGTGGGAGTTCACGATCAACGCCGAGAATCGGGTGCCCCCGACGCCGATGCTCCGCGCGCCCTCGGACGGTTCGGTGCTCTCTGTCCTGCGCCCCGTGCTGGAGTGCGAGCCGGTCGTTGACCCGGACGGGGACGAGGTCGCCTATCGCTTCCGTATCTATGCCCGCAACGGGGAGCCGTTCCTGACCGGCGACGGCGCGGTCGGCGAGGACGGCTTCATTCGCTACGTGGTCGACGAAGACCTCGCGGAGGACGCGACGTTCCTGTGGGACGTGGTCGCGATTGACCAGCCCCGCAACGCGGTCTCCGAGCCCAGCCCCCAGTGGCGCTTCACCATCAACGGCGCGAACGCGCCGCCGACGGCGCCCGAGTTCGTCGAGCCCGCACGGGCAGGCCTCGTGAGCAGCGCGACCCCCACCGTCCAAGTCGGCGCGGCGTATGATCCTGATGGTCCGTCGCTCGTCTACTTCGTGCGCGTGCGCTACGCCGACGCCGACTCCGGCTTACCAGTGGGTGAGCCGGTCGTGACGAGCGACGCGCTGACGCCCGACGACGCGGGGATGGCGACCTGGGTGCCGACGCTCGCCCTGACCGAGAACACGCACTACGTGCTCGAGGCCTGGGCGAATGACAGCCTCGCCGACTCGCCCATCACGAGCCGCTCGGTCTTCGTGTCTTCGGTGGACGAGCCCGCGCCTGCGCCGCGGCTCATCTCGCCTGGAGACGGCGCGATCGTGGTGCAGCAGGAGGGAGGCCTCGTCTTCTTGACCTGGGAGGCCGTCGAAGACCCCGAGGAGACCGCCGTGCGCTACGTCGTGCGGCTGTGCGAGTTGGACGGCCCGTGCGCTGACCTGCCCTCTGTGGCCGACCTGGCGCGGACGCTGCCCGACACGCTGCAGGGGCGCGCATATTCGTGGCAGGTGCGTGCCGTCGACGAGGGGGGGCTCGAGGGCCCGCCGAGCGAGACTTGGACGTTCACTGTGGCCTCGTCGAGCGGCCGCGCGCCGACCGTATCGTGCGACTGTCGCGTCGCGGGTGGTTCAAGCCCTGGAATCGAGTGGCTGGTCGCCGGGCTGGTGGCTTTCACTTTGCGTCGGCGCCGCGCGCTGCGACACTCTCGGCACCATGTCGAATGAGCTCCTCCGCGTCCGAGGTCTGAAGAAGCGCTTCCCCATTCGACGCGGCCTGTTCCCGCGCGTCGTGGGACACGTTCAGGCCGTCGACTCGATTGACCTCGACGTCGCGCAGGGCGAGGCCCTGGGGCTCGTCGGTGAGAGCGGCTGCGGCAAGACCACGGCCGGGCGCTGCCTGCTGCGCCTGATCGAGCCGACCGAGGGGGAGATTCACTTCGACGGCAAGCCCATTCACGGGCTCTCGCGCGCCGCGCTGCGCCCTTACCGCCGCGAGATGCAGATCGTCTTTCAGGACCCCTTCTCGAGCCTGAACCCCCGGCACACGATCCTTGAGACGCTCTCCGAGCCCCTGCGTCTGCATGGCCTCGCCCACTCAGATGCGGACTGCCGAGCCCAGGCGCGCGCGCTGATGGACCGCGTCGGTCTCAACCCCGACTACCTGAACCGTTACCCGCACGAGTTCAGCGGTGGTCAGCGACAGCGCATCGGCATCGCGCGCGCGCTCGCGCCGAAGCCGCGGTTCATCGTGTGCGACGAGCCCGTGTCCGCGCTCGATGTCTCGGTCCAAGCCCAAATCCTGAATCTCCTCAAAGACTTGAAGCAGGAGTTCGGCCTGAGTTACCTGTTCGTCGCGCACGATCTGGGGGTGGTGCGTCACCTCTGCGACCGCGTGGCGGTGATGTACCTTGGCCGCATCGTCGAGGTTGGGACCGCCGAGCAGCTCTTCACCGCGCCGAAGCACCCCTATACGCGCGCGCTTCTCTCCGCCGTCCCGTCGCCGAACCCGCGGCGAAAGCGTGAGCGCATCCTGCTCACCGGTGACGTGCCGACGCCGATCAACCCGCCGAGCGGCTGTCACTTTCACACGCGTTGCCCGCAAGCCAAGCCCGTGTGTGCTGAGCGGGCGCCGGCCTTGCGGGTGCTCGACGGGGGCCAGCGCGTCGCGTGCGACCGTCTCGAAGAGTTCGACGGAGCCCGAGCATGAGCAAGAGAATCGCCCTCATCGCGGACCCGGATGAGCGCGCGGCGGGGGAGCTGGCGCGCATCGTCGACGCCCTCGGCATGACATCGCAGAACGCGCGCAGCTCCGCCGAGGTCTTGTCGCGCGTCGAGAAGGGCGTCGACATCGTCTTTCTCGATCTCAAGTCGCCCGATTTGCGCGGCGGCCAGCTCCTTGGCGACCTGCGCGAGAAGTTTCCGTCGACCCCCGTGGTGATCGTGACCGGCGACGGACGCAAAGACGACGTGGTCTTCGCGCTGCGCTACGGCTGCATGGACTGGATCGACAAGCCCGCCGACCGCACGGGCGTGTCAGACGCGCTCAAGCGGGTGTCGCGGGAGACGCGGCGGACGGCGTCGGTGGTCGCCGCTGGGCAGTCGGGCGCTACGCAAATGCGCGGCATGGTCAAGGAGATCATCGGGCGCATCAAGGACGGCACGATCGGCCTGCCCGAGATGCCGCGCGTGCTCGGCGAGCTGCAGAAGGTCATGGCGAACCTGAACGTCTCGCCCGAGGACGTCCTGCGGGTGCTCGAGAAGGATCCGTCCATCGCCGCGAGGATCCTCGCCACCGCCAACACCGCGACGTATGGCGGGCGCGGGCGCATCAGCGACCTGAAGAGCGCGGTCACGCGCCTGGGCAACCGGACGATCGCGAGCATCGCGCAGACCGCGGCGCTGCGGGGCATGTTCAGCTTCAGGCTGCCCGCCTTCAAGGCGGTCTTCGGCAAGATGTGGACCAGTCACACAGCGACGGCCTACCTCGCCCGCGAGCTCGCCACTGAGCTGCGCGACCCCGATCCGGAGGAGGTCTACCTCGTCTGCCTGCTGCACAACTCGGGCGAGCAGTTCATGTTGCGCGTCTTCGCGGAGATCTTTCAGCGGCAGTCGGGTCAAGTGCTGTCGATGGAAGAGGCGCTGAACGCCATTCGGGAGACGCACTCGACCTTCGGCGCAGGACTGCTCAAGAAGTGGAACATGGGAGAGCTGTGCGAGCTCGTCGCGCGGCATCACCACGACGACGCCTATGACGCGGCCGAGCTCGACGCGCGGCAGCGGCGCGTGCTGCACATCGTCAACCTGGCTGACCGCATCGCGGAGGAAAAGGGCATGAGCGTCTACGGCGACATGACCCCCGGCCCCAATACAGCCGCCAGCTGCGACGCGCTCAACCTGTCGGCGGACCGGCGCGCGCACTTCGCCCATCGGTTCGACGAGCTGCTCGCGGACATGGCTCAAACGCTCGGCTGAGCCTCAGGCCTCGTCGCGGGCGCGTCCACCGCCCCGGCGCCGCGGCGACCCGGGCACATCCCACGCCAACAAGGCCTTGAGCGCGGGCCCGCTGAGCGCGACCTGGGCGAGGTTGTCGCAGGCTACGCGCGCGACCTCGGCGCCCAGGCGCGTGGGTGGTACGCCGCGCGCGCGCCACGTGTGGAGCGTCCAGCGGCGGTGCGTAAAGGCATGGACAATGGTGCGCGGGGGCGCGTCGGTGTGGGGCTCGAGCCCGAGGGCGCGCAGGGGCTCCGGAGATGGTGGGCCGTCGTGCGCCTCGACCTCGACGTTGGGCAGCTCCCAGAGCCCCCCGAGCAGGCCTTCGGCGGGCCGGCGCACCAACCAGACGGCGGGTCCGTCGGGCGTGGCCTCGAGGCACAGGGCCGCCACTCGCGTGTGCTGGGTTTGCGCCGCCCGAGCGGCAGCGCGGGGCAGCGTGGTCTCGAGGCCGAGGCGGCGAGCGGCGCAGCGCGTCTGCCACGGGCAGACCCCGCACGCGGGCTGTCGCGGTGTACAGACCGTGGCTCCCAGCTCCATCAGGGCTTGGTTGTGGGCGCCTGCGCCGCGCAGCGGGACGAGCTGCTCCGCCAAGGACCACAGGGCGCGCTGGGTGGCCGTGGCCTTGGGGTCGGCGTCGAGCGCGACGAGGCGCGAGAGCACGCGCGCCACGTTGCCGTCCAAGACCGGAAGCGGCGCGTCGAATGCGATGGAGAGCACCGCCCCGAGGGTGTAGCGGCCGACGCCCGGCAGCGCCGCAAAGGCCTCGGCCGACGAGGGCACCCGGCCGCCGTGGACCTCGACAACGCGCCGCGCGGCGGCGTGCAGGTGGCGAGCGCGGGCGTAGTACCCGAGCCCCGCCCACAGGTCGAGCAGGTCTTCGACCGGCCGCGCGGCGAGCGCTGCTGGCGTCGGGAAGGTCTCAAGGAAGCGTCGCCAGTACGGGACCACCGAGTCGGCGCGCGTCTGCTGGAGCATGACCTCCGACACCCAGACCGCCCAGGGGTCGTGGGTTGCTCGCCAAGGGAGGGGCCGCTGCGCGCGCTCGAACCACGCGGACAAGGACGCGCGGAGGCCTTCGACCTCGGCGGGGACGCTCACGCCGGCGCCCGTGCGGGGCGGCGGGGGGTCGCGCCGCAGCTCGCGCAGCGTGTGGCCCGCGCGGAGAGCGGGGCTTGGCAAAGGCGGTCGCCGCAGGCGTAGCGGACCACGACCCGCCGCCAGACGTGGCCCGCCGTGAAGCCGAGGCCCGCGCACAGCAGCGGCAGCACGCTGTCCCAGGGGATGTAGCTGTGCACGACGGCGCCGACGGCGAAGCCCGCGGCCGTACCCACGGCGAGCGGCGTGAGCTCTTCGGGCAGGGCGCGCGCCGGGCGCTCTCGCCCTTCGTTCCAGTGCAGGCGCATGTCCACGCCGTGCAGCGCGGCGCGGTCGACGAACGCCCGGAGAAGTCCCATGCGCTCGCGCTGCGCAAGCCAGAAGTCGAGGACGTGCCCCAGAAAGACCGGGAACGCGAGGCCGCTGCGCAGGACGATGCGGCGCACCACAGCGGGCGGCAGCTCGTCCTCGAGGACAGACTGCAGCACGTGCAGCGCCTCGGCGACGTGCGGGTCGCGGACCTCGACGCCGCCGTTCGGCAGCATCCGCGGCGGGCTCTGGCGGAGCGTGGGCAGCACCGCCTCGACCGCGCGAACCAAGCGCTCGACGGCGTCGTGGCCGAGCACCACGGGCGCATTGAGCGCCGCGCCCAATGCGGGCATGCTCTCGTCGTGTTCGACGATGGGGTCTGACACGGGTGACGGTGGAGACATCCGTTGAATCCTCAGAGAGACGCGCGCGGCGCCGCGCACATCGGGTACTGCACCAACGTCCACCCGGGCGAGGGCCTCGAGGCCGTGGAGCGGGTCTTGCGGCAGGACGTCGCGCGGGTCAAGGCCGCGTGGGCGCCGGAGCGACCCTTCGGGCTCGGCCTCAGGCTCGGACAGGCGGCGGCCTCGACGCTTGCGCGCAGCGCGGCGGACCTTGAGCGATTTCGGGCGCTGCTCGAGGAGGCGGGCCAATATGTGTTCACGGTCAACGCGTTCCCCTACGGCGACTTTGCAGCGACCTCGGTCAAGGCCGGGGTCTACCAACCGGACTGGCGAACCGAGGCGCGACAGAGCTACACCCTGAGTGTGGCCGAGGTGACCGCGCGGCTCCCCGGGCCGGACTACAGAACCATCAGCACCGTGGCGGGTGGTTTCAAGCCCGACACGGTCGATTCTTCGGCGCACGCGGCGCTGGCCGACCGGTTGTTGGACACTGCCGTGGAGCTCGCGCGGCTCGCCGACGCGACGGGCGTGCAGGTGCGCGTGTGCCTTGAGCCGGAGCCGTTCACGACGCTCGAGACGTCGGCAGAGGTGTGCGCGTTCTTTGAGCAGCGCCTCTACGCCGACGCGCGACGCGCGGCGCAGGCACGTGCTCATCTGGGCGTGTGCTGGGACACTTGCCACCAAGCTGTGCTCTTCGAAGCGCCCGCCGACGTATTGGCGCGCTTCGACCGCGCCGGCGTCGTCATCGGCAAGGTGCAGGTGACGAGCGCGCTCGAGGTCCGCGCGCCCGCGCGCGCCGAGGCCCGCGCCGCGCTGCTCGCCTTTGCCGAGCCTCGGTACCTTCACCAGACCTTCGCGCGGACCCCCGACGGGGAGACGCTGCGCGCTCTGGATTTGGACGCCGTGCCCGCCGCAGACCCTCGCTGGCTGGCCGCCGAAGCGTGGCGCTGTCACTTTCACGTGCCCATCGACTGGGCGGGCGATGACCTGCTCGGGACGACCCGCGCCGACTGGGAGGGGGTGGCGCGGCTGCTCGTCGACCGGGCGCCCCACTGGGAGGTCGAGACCTATACCTGGGGCGTGCTCCCCCCCGCGCGCCGCGATGCGCTCGCCGCGGATGGCCTGACCCGCGGCGTCGTCGACGAGCTGCGTGCGCTTGAGCGCGTCCTCGCGGCCGCGACCTCGCATGGGCGGAGCACATGAGCGCGCCGCACGCTCGACGTGGCTTCGGCCTCTGGCTCGTCGGGGCCCTCGCCGCTGCGGCGCTCGCCTTCTTCGGGCTGCATCGCGGCCTCGGCCCGCCCGGTGACACGCAGCGGCCGCCCGAGCGATTGGGGTCGCTGGGGCCGCAGGCTGTGACTGCGCTCTTGCTCGACGGCGAGACGCTCCGCGCGGGGGACGCTTCGGGCCGCGTCTTCGCGCTTGAGCTGGCGAGCGGGGCGTCTCGGGGGCACTTCGTGGCGCACGATGGCGCTGTGCGCCGACTGCTGCTCGCACCCGCGGAGACGGGCATCGCGACTGTGGACGCGGGGATCGGCGGCGGTCCCCACCTCGTGACCGTGGGCGCCGACGGCACCGTGGCGGAGTTCACGCTCGAGGGGGCGCCGCTTGGGCGGGTCCGGCTGCCCGACGCGCGCCTGAACGACGCGGCCTTGCGCGCCGGCGCGGTCTTCGTGGCCGCGGACCAGGGGCTCGTCGCGCGCCTCGGGCCCACCGAGACGGCGTGGCGACTCCCCGCGCTGCATGGCAAGGCCGCGTTCGCCGTCGCGCTGTCGCCCGATGGCGCGCTGCTCGCCAGCGGGGGCAGCGACGGCTGGGTGCGCGTCACTTCTGCGGCGGGCGGGGAGGGGGCCGTGACCTTCGAGGCGCGCTCGCCCTGGGTCACCCACCTGCGCTGGCTGCCCGAGGGCTTGTGGACGTTTGGCAGCGACGGCCAGCTCTCTCGCTGGCGCGTGTCCCCCGAGGACGCGACCCACGACCGCACCGTGTCGGGGCATGCCGGGCCGATCGTGGCGGTCGACCTCGACGAGGCGGCCTTGCTCACCGGCAGCGAGGATGGGACAGCCCGCCTTTGGGACCGCCAGACCGCGGCCCCGGGCGCGCTCTTCGAAGCGGGCGCGCCCGTGCGCTCGGTTGCGCTCGGCGCGCAGGCGGTCTACATCGGCACCGCAGATGGCCAGCTTCGGCGCTTTCCGCGCGCCGGCGGCCCCGCCGCTCAGACCTATTCGCTCACGCCATCGACGGGGAGACCATGAGCACCGCCGGCACCCTGGAACGCATGATCCTGTCGCCGAACGCCTCGATTGAAGAGGTCGCCGCTTGGCTGGACGCGCTGGCCCCCAACGTGCGCATCGAGGAGACGCGCGCCCTCGGCGCGGCCCCACAAGCAGCGCTGTGGCGTCTGACGGCCGGTCGGACGTTCACGCTCGACGATCTGGTGCCGCCCGACTACGGCCCGCTCGAGCCTGTGCGTCACTTTGGCCGCAACACGCTCCCGGCGTTTCGCCTCTTCGAGAAGCGTTTCTGCCGCCCCTCGGTGGCGACAGCGGCGCCTTGCCTGTGGGGCTACAACGAGGGGCCGACGCGCGCGCTCGTCGGCCCCGGCTACTTCGTGACGCGCCTCACGCCGAACGACCCCCGCGGCGGCAGCGTGGTCGACTACTGGCAAGTGCCGACGGAGCGGCCCGCCCAGTGGCCCGAGCTCCGCGACAACACAGACGGCCTGCAGCGCTTCGTCTACGCGCGGATGCATG
>Ga0194133_10010375_pt1 | contig 10496 bp, 2 predicted proteins | sample TA2KigOf40mmetaG_FD_155448 | JGI IMG/M metagenome (GOLD analysis project Ga0194133, IMG submission 155448) | Freshwater microbial communities from Lake Tanganyika, Tanzania - TA2015055 Kigoma Offshore 40m | ecosystem: Environmental > Aquatic > Freshwater > Lake | place: Tanzania: Lake Tanganyika... | reverse complement strand
ATTATTCAAAAGGGTTGAATAATCAACAATCAACCAACAGCTGAACATCCTCATTCAAGAGTTTCCTGTAAGAGACAAACGTGTCGTTTTTTGTGCTCTGTTTCATCAAACTCATCAAACTTTTGTTTTTGTAGTTTGGTGATACAAAAGTTGTAACTTATGAACTTCCCAAATCATAGGTCTTACAACCAGGTCATAAAATTGATTCTGGCTGTGACTCTTTTTGTTTTGATTGAAATTTTGTTTAAACCAGGGTTAAAGGTTGGTGGAGGTGCCAGGGTTTGAGACCCGACACCCCCCCCCCTGCCTCAGATCCCAATCCAGTTGCAATGACTGCTTGGCCAAAGAGGCACCACTTATTTTATTTTTTCATTTTTTTGTCTCTAAAACACAAGATGAATCTAAGTTTGACAAGAAAAGGGTGTTAATCTTGTGTAGAAATTTTGCCAAAAATCAACTTTTATTTAACGCTCAAAATCAACTTTTAACATTTCTATTCCTCTGTAGAATTTTACCAATTGTCTCATTTTCTTCAATTATCAATTATGATATTTTTCTAAAATTCCTTTGAACTAACTTCTTAAATGAAACTTTTTTCAGGTAAGCACATATTCCAACATCAAATATTTGATGAAAGTTCTGGAACAAAGTTTTTGCACAATAAAATATCAACTTAGATTATTTAACATTATCAAAAATTGACTTATTTGCGGAAGGATAAATATTATTGTTAATTATGTAGATAATGTCAATATGTTTTCCTTTCTCATGAATGGATTATAAAAATATATTCCTGGTTGGATTCTTTCATCCTTAATTCCCTTAATCATACTTGAACAGACAGCTGGCTGTCAATTATTCACATTTACTTGCTTAGAATTCATTTTCAACATTTGGAAATTTTAGATAAAAGAATAACAAGTGGTTCCACACAATGAAGATGATAAAAAGTTTGGTTTCCATTTTAGAGAACTTTTTTCTGACAAAAAGCAGCCCACAACGAATTTAATTAAAAGTGTTGAAAAAGGCTTTCTTTTCATCTTCTGAAAAATGTTTCAGACTAACACAATCTAAGTGATCAAGGCGAAAACATTCAAACATGTTTTGCATGAAACGTTTTTTCGCCACTTTATAATCAATCAATGTTTTGTGAAGCTTTTTAAAAAATGTCGTGGAACATGCAAAATAAATGCAAATATTTGCTCCTAATTCAAAAAGATACAAGCTTTATGTTCTTAAATGATGTATATATGAGGTAACTCAACTAATAAAAGAAGAAAATCATCCAATAATCTAAAATATTCAATGCTAACTTAAGTTATTTGCTTTACCACTTGTGGGTAATGGCAAAACAGGTCTCAACCCATGAGAAACTCCAATCATCAAGTGATTATATGTTTCAATCTGAACATTCTTCTAGTGTTAATGTCATTGCTTGACAATTTCTCAACCCATGAGAAACTCCGACCAAAGCCCCAATCATCACTAAAAGCTTCAATTGATTCACTTCGTGTGATTCATTCTGGACACTCTTTTAGAGATAAAATGTCATAACAATCAGGCAAAAGAATGGTCCCTCCGGCTGAGAGTTGGGGAGACCTATATTTGAATCCAAATCTTAGATAACCTTGGAATCTAGGAATTGTCTTATCAGTCTGAATCACTGGCTATCATAGAAAAAAATATTAAGTCATTTGATGTACAAAAGGGAGCAAACATACTTAAAAAGGGTAAGCTCAAGTGTCTAAAAAAGGGATTGTTGTAGTTCCAGCTAGGGTTAGATAAAGCCAGTGCTTTGGTCATCCATTTTACATGTAGACCATTTCTTGGAACACATAAGATTGCGTCTTATGGATCATTTGAGGAGAAAGCGATGTCATAATAATCTTTCACTAAACACATATATATGAGGTTATCCTTCTTTCAAACAAATAAAAGACTGGTTTTAAAATATGCTCATAGTACTTTATTGGGTCAGTATCAAACACTTGTAATCAAAAAATAAAGTATAGAATCTTATGTCTAAAACCTAATCACCTAAGCTACGTGACTTACGTCTAAGCACATAAAGAAGTAACTAGATAACATAGTAAAGGCACACAAGCCTTTTTATGGTCATGTGAGATAAGGGCGCCCTGATCAGGAGCACTCGGGAATCAAACACGGAGAAAAGGTTGCGTGAAACTTAAATCTACATGCTAAGATCTGTGTGTGCTATCTGCATACATATTATGTATAAAATTGCTCCTACTCCTTTGGAACTCTATCCTTAAGCCTTATTAATAATCCTCTACAGTAAAAAAATGTCTAAAACTCTTTCATCAATAAAAATTTTACTTATTTTTGATATATTTTTTTTTTGGAACTATGGACACCCTTAGCTGCTATATGTCAGGAAAAAATATAAAATCACAGAAAAAGATATTCTCTCTGACACATTTTTTAAGCTTGAAGGTGGATGAACAGGAAAGTTGAGAATAAGAGTAATTCATATATGACAAATGAAATTTTCTTCTTTTTTCAAAAAGCTCTTGATTTTTTTTTCATTTCGTTTCTAAATTTTTCGTAATCGAATTTTTTCTGAATCAAATCATTGTGAAATGTGAAAGCAGTGCTTGGTAATTTCTATAAGGCATCAAGAAAACAAACAAAGAAAGACCTTTTTTTGTATGAAAGTTAATATTCGAGTCAGGCTGGTGACAAGAACAAAGACTTTTGACGTATCGAGGAAATACAGTAATTCTATGTACTTGTATATGCATACAAACTGAAATCTTTTTGTCTTGCACTTAATGGAAAACTAAGCCAAACAACAAAACTACCTTTCTCGAGAATGTTTAAAGAAGGTTTAAGTTTTGAAAGGGGCCTTTATTGGATGAACTAGATGCCAAACAAGGCGACTGTGACTTTTTGGGTGGGTGTGGAATTTTGTTATCCTTTTTTTCAACATGTTTCCAAACGGCAGATGTTCAAGACGCATTGAAAGCGGAAGAGATGTGACCGTCCGACGTCCGACCGACCAGCCCTAAGACCTTTAATTAAAATGACATTTTGGATCTGTAAACATAGCTAGAGAGATATAAATCTCTTCAAGTTTATTCAAATTTGTACATAGACAAAAAGTTGATGTGATGACCATCATTTTTTTAGAGGAATCTTTGAGTTTGTGATTACACAATTTAGGCCTCATTTGAAGTCAATTAAAAAGTTTTTGACAAACTTTTTTTTCCTCTTCCCATCAAAATGGCCTAGAAAATGTAGATCTTAAAGGAAAAGAGAGAGAGAGAGATGGAAACTTTACAACACTTTTTTGACCGTTGGTCAATCTAAGGCTGGTTAAAAATAGACTTTTTGAATCAATGAATAACTTTTGTCCAGATTGTTTCAAGGAAACATTCTTTCTTTAGTTCTGATTACAATCACAACTCCTAAAAATAAATGACAAATTAGTTTTGGTAATGTTTCTTTTTCAGTGATGCCATTTGTACTTAAAAGTGTTTTTCATCCAAATTTGGGGTCGCTATGGCCTAATGGTTATGGCATCTGACTGTGGACTGGGAGGCTGGGGTTCAATCCCCGGCTGGGGCAAATCTTTGACCCCAGGATTTGTCTTTAAATAATCATCCAATATGATGGTTACCACAGTCAGGATTGATGGTTGTGCAGATCGATCACATGAACAAAAAACCTGATTTAATTATTAAAAACACGAAATAATTATATCAGAATTTCCAAAATTTAACCAGGGATAGTTCAGGTGACTGCAAGACACAATAATAGTTTAGGGAATTGTTGTAAAGTCTAATACTTTGGTATTAGAAGAATCAGTTCCTCAACCAACTATAAGCTGTCAATCAATCAATTTTCAAATTGGAGAGGTCAAAATTCTACTTGTACACTTTTATTAATTTATTGTTTCTCTAAAAGTTTTTTATTCTTAGACAGCTATAAAGAATTTCTCTTATCCATGTATTTGAATATTTTTCGGTTTCCATTAAAATACCAATTGTGAGGCTTTTTATATTCTCCAGATAGTTGGGTGGGGAAACGGGTTCACAACATCAAAAGCAAAAAGAATTCCTGTAATCTCCGTTATGGCAGACATTTAGCCGTGGAATTGAATTGCGCGTTGTTCAAGATTATGATTGTTCTAAATTGTTTCTGAATAGCTCCAAGGCATAGGAGAAAAGTTTTTTTTCCAGGCAATGTTACTTGAGTATAGTCTTGCTACCAGGATGATCATCATCTCGCCCTTGGGACTTGGAATGGGTTCTAGAGAAGAAGATGGTTGAATTTTATTGTGGTCCAGATAAATTGTCTTATGCTTTTTCAAGGTGATCAAAATAATTTTGGAAGCAACAAATTTGCAAAAAATTTCATTGGAATTGAACTTATGTAGAAATTGATGCAATGAGAACTTTTGCAAAAACGCCTCCTTGATTTTTTTAATAATCTGGAGTTGAACAACTTATTTTTAGTGAAATTATTCTTTCAAAATCTTGTAATTTTTGCATCGATTTGAAATTATTAATGTAGACTATCAAAGAAAGCGCATACGTAAGTCTCGTATGGAGTCGCTAAGATGAGATAGAGATGTCAGATGTAACTTCTTTCTAACCAATGTCTATGATTTATCCTCCTTTTATAAAAATAAAAGACTGGTATAAAAAATGCTCATAGTACTTTATTGGGTTACTAGTAAAAAATTAATCATTTTGTAATGTACTGTAAAATAAAACTCAAATCTAGATCTAATTATCTGCCCAAAGCACTTACAGAAATAAATAAGTAGAATAAAAAAGGCACGCAAGCCTTTTTATGGACATGTGAGACAGGAGCACGCTGATCAGGAGCGCTTGGAAATCAAACGTGGATAGAAAAAGATTAGTATCTTGTTATATTGATTGCCTGAGCTAAATAAAAGAATTAGAATGATCAAAAGTGGTAAATACATAAACTTAAATCAAAGTACCGAAATCCGTGTATGCTGTCTACATTAATCCTGCCTAGGGGAAACTTTGAATACCAAAGTAGCCCTTAAAATGACTCCCAACCAGGAGAAAGTCCTTTTAAGGCCTATAGATACTTCAAAATTCATTTTTTGATTACCTTAAATAACAACTAAAGAAGGGATAAAAAATTTCCAGGCTGGGATTGATCTCACATTTTTCATCCAGTTGCCAAGTTATGCTGAAAATTACAAAACAATTTCTTAGTCCCAAGTTTAGGCATTCCTTTCACGCCTTAATTTGTAAACCTTATACTTATTTGCCAGGTTTTCAGATTGATCCTAGTTAAGATTTTAGGTTGCGCAGATCTCAAATTAATATCTGAAAAGAAATGGGTCAAAAATCATTTGAATTTGTTCAAGCGGAGGAATTGTTTTAAAGTTTATACCATTTGGTGTTGGAAAAGTCAGACCAAGATCATGAAATGTCAATCAATCAATCGGAAAATCACTTCAAATAAATTTCTATAGATACTTATTCATTCTGACTTAAAATGTATATTTTTCGTATGAATGAAAGCGGGATATTCGTTTGGCTGAGATCGAGGTAACTTTTAAAGGATATTGGAAAGGCGCCTTTGGCTGTAAAAATTATTTTTGGAGAGGCTCTTAAAATTTATTGTTTCAACAGAGGAAAAGCAAGCCATTGAAAAACACTATTTAACGAAGCCGAAGAGCGCAAGTGGCTTCTTGTACTTTTTTTGTTCAAGACTTGGATTGCAAAAATGTGAAAGAAAAGTTCTCAAAAATCGAACATTCCGACAAACTTTAGCATATAAATTATTCCAATAATTGGGAAAATCTTAGAAAAGTGAATGAGAAATTTCCAAATAATAACTGAGGGATATTTGGCAAGAGTCTAAGAATGCGAAATGATGACTGAATAGGAACTTTTAGGCAGGTTTTATAATAAGCATATTTTATTTAGATCATTTTTATCTTAAGGATCATTAACATTACTAAGCTATAGTTTCAGAGATCAAAAGTTAAAATGAAAAAGCTTTGAGGATGAAGGACACTTTATCGGATTAGGACTTTTCAACAAGCAGTTTTACATATTATGAAAATGTGAATATTATTCATTTATTTATTTGAGTGGATTGAGTTCTGAAGATTTACAAACTGGCAAATTTCCCACAAAGGATTTCGGCTTTGGATGTTTGTCTGAAATACTATTGTCAAAAATGCAAAGGATGATTTTGTTTATAGAAAAAATGTTTCACAAGCTGATAAAAATAATCAAAGATATATATTTTTTAAAAGAAATATTTGAGAGGTTGTGTTTTATTTTGAGAGTTTAAATTAATATAACCAATGTTAATTAATATGACCAATGAAAAGTTTTGATTCATCAAATTAATTAAAATATCAACTTTTTCCTTTACATATTATCCATTTTTTGATTCGACATCAACAGAGATCCCTGTTTTAGCCTTTGAGGCCACTTGAGCTAATCTCACAATCCCAATTAATGGATTGCCGTCTTTTTTAAATGGAATGTACAATAATAATTAGTAGACCGAAATTAATGGACCTCCGGACCAAAGTGCCAAGTTTCCATCAAAAGTTCTCATCGAAAGAAATTCTCATCTTCATATGTCTTTTAATGCTAGGAAAAAAAAGATTTCTTTGAGGCTTTAATATAATTAAATCAGATCAAATTGTGAAAAATCTTGAAAATGATTTTGATTGTTAAAAATTTTCCTTTGTTGATTAAAACCTTGCCTGGATAAACTTTCAAGCTAGGGAAAGTTTTTTTTCTCTGGCAAAAAAGAGCCAAAGTCTGTAATGTTCTAATCACCAACAGCATGTCTTTAAAAGCTTTCCTCTTTGAATGGCATTTTTTGGCAAAACTTTGAAAATCCTTTATGTACTTTGATTTTATATTTCAAGCCAATCATATCGAATAATTGATTTTACAGACATTTTTAGCAAGAAAATAAACAACAAATTCATTTTTTACAACTGATATTTCACATGAATTGAAACGGTTTTTCACAAACTTTTTGTCATAATTTTTGATGGTTAGAGCCATAAAAAAGGTTCGTAAAAATGTCCAATGATCACGAAAGATTCGAATAGGGGTAGCAACCTATCAGACCATTTAAGACTTTTGCTCAGCCTTTTTCTTGACAACTTACAAGGAAGCAGAAAAACTCTTTGAAAAAGGATCGGGACAATAGAATAAACTTTGTGCTTTAGAAAAAAAATGAAAAACTTGAAATGACGAAGCAATTCAGAATTGGCATTATGTAGAAAAAACATTGACATTTTAGATTTGCCAAATAAATTTTGACAATCGAGATGAACGGAAAAAAAGGTTTTCAAATGTTTGCTGCCTTCAAATTTACATTTTTTCTGTCTTTCATAACATTTATTCTAATGCTTCATAAATTATAAAAGACTTAATTACCAGAGAATTATCAGCCTATATATAAGGAAAATAACAGTGAAATAAATCAATTCCTAACTTATTCAAATACACTTTTGCATTGGTCTTCATTCTCTTACATTCTTTACAAGTCACCTCTAAGATGTTTCATGAAATTCAATCTTTTCAATGGCTGATTCGTTGACAATTTATCCATTGAAGAGAACGAATGATAAAGATAAAGTGAGCTTGTGTTAAGAACTGATTATTCTAACACTAAATCACGTTAATGAGAGTAGTGTTGACTTTACAAATTTCTTTTTGACTTAAAGTTATTTGTCACTTGATTTTTAATTTGATAAATGTGAATAACTGAGTATAAGAGATTATTCGAATCAAGTTTCTGCACAACAATCAATCATGATTGAGATAATCATCTCATAGAAATGATTAATTAAGGCAAATCCAGAGGTCAAAGATTTTGCCCAGACCTATTGAACCCCAGCCTCCCAGTTCTCAGCCAGTTGTCATAGCTATGAGCTCCAATTATAAATAATAATCCATTCAGATCTAAGTTTTTCAAATGTTGATTTTACAAAAAGCTTTTAGAAAGACTTTCTTTTCAAGAACATTGTATCAATCAAGAGTAAATATTTATTTGAATTGTAAAAGGATTTCTTAAGTTAAATACAAAAAGTTTTGGGGGTGATGAGTATTTATTTGATACTTGCTGAAGTACCCGGTGCTGCCCGGGTTAATTTGTAACCAGCTGAACATCTTTTGTTTTTCAAACAGTTTTCAAAAATGTGTCCTTCAGCTTTTAGGATTTCAGGCTCCTCCAGGCCCAGATGGGTGAGGGGGCGGGAGTCAAGCCTGCACCAAAACCTTCCTTGGACCGGTCGGGATGTGTGTGGAAAATTTCATAAAGATCAGTGCAGTAATTTGGATTTCCATCAGCCCTCCACATACCAACAGACAAACAAACAATCATCTGCTCGCCCATTTTTAAATATGTATAGATTTAAATTTTAGGTTTCTCAGATTAACCCTTTTGATTGACAGTTTTTACAAGATTGAATCAAAAAGTTACATTAAAACCAGATGTTTGACTAACTTAGTGTCAAGTCAGTTGATATAATCTTTCTTTTTTTCAGTTCATTCAGTATTATATAAATTTTATTTCTAAAATAAATAATTTATTAAAACTATCAATGAAATACCTCAAGTCTCTTTACTAGTCAAAAATATTCATGCAAGAGTGAGTAGTTTATAAATGGAATGATGAAATTTAGAAAGGTTTGTATAATCTGAATAAATTTGCATTTGTATTTATTTCTTCAGGCTATCACGCTTACAATTAAATGGCAGAACACTTAATAAAACTATATGAGGGTACCTTTAAGTAAAAATCATAATTATATTTTTGAAAAGTTTGAGCTATTCTTTGACTCATTGGTTGGCCTTCATTTCATTTGAATCACAAGATCATCACTAATCATAAACAGCATTGATGGATAAAACTTAAAGAAAGCTTTCTTCTTTACTAAAACTTTATTTGTCTTGAAGAAAAATAGTATTTATGATTCTTGGAACAAATTACAAACTGTAGTAACATCAAACTAAATGATTAATGACCACTTTCTGCTGCAAGTTGTTTCTAGACCGATGCTTCAAATCTTATTTTCAAAGGAGACACTCTTTCCATTTAAAATAAGATTTTTTTATTCTTATTGATTATTTGTCAGATTCGTAGGAAGGGATTGCTTGAAAACCTTTTTTGATAATCGATTCCTGAAAAGATGAACTTGTATAAAGGCAAACTTTTTTCACATTCATAAACATTTTTGTGAACAAGTAGGATCCGATGGTACTATGATCTTTTGGGTAATGCAAGTTTGCCAATACCAGTTCACCTAATCAAGTTCGCCTAATGTAAGTTCGCCAACTATGCAAGTTCGCCGACTACGAACTACGAACTCGTCAAACAACCCTTACCTAACCTAGCCTAGCCTAGTCAAGCCTAACCTAGCCTAGCTTAGTTTAGCTTAACTTAATCTAACATAACCTAAGCTAAGCTAACCTAGCTTAGCCTAGCCTAGCCAAGCCTAGCCTAGCCTAACCAAACCTAACCTAACCTTAACTAACCTAACCTAACTTAACCAAACCTAACCTAACCTTACCTGATCTAACTTAACTTAACCTAACCTAGCCTTACCTAAATATCCTAACCTAACCTAACCAAGCCTAACCTAACCTAGCTAAACCTAACCTAACCTAACCTAACCTTACCTAACCTAACTTAACCAAACTTAACATAACCTTACCTGACATAACTTAACCTAACCTAACCTAACTTAACCTAGCCTAGCCTAGCCTTACCAAACCTAACATAACCTAACCAAACCTAACATAACCTAACATAACCTAACGTAACCTAATGTAACCTAAAGTAACCTAACGTAACCCAACCTAACCTAACCTAACCAAATCTAACCTAACCAAATCTAACCTAACCTAGCCTAACCTGATCCAACCAACCACCCAAAGCATGTTTCCCCTTCCTAATCCTGAGGGGCATGTTTACACCTCTACCCCACCCCCTCACCCCTTTTAACCAATTGGGCTCTGGGGTCAGGATCGGTCGACCCCAAAGCCCTAAGCTAGTATATAGTTAGCGAACTTGCATTATGCGCAAGATCCAAGACCTAGGATCCGATTGCCACTTTTTGTTGCTTCGTTTTTCTTTCGGAAACTGCATCTTCTCAATGGAAGTCTAATGAAACGATTCAATTTAGCAGATATCAAGGCATTTAATAGCCTAAAAATCTACTCTTTTAATAAAAAATTATCTTTGAATAAGACTTTAATTTCAAAGAGAGTAAAAAGTTGAAGAGTGCCTTACAAATCAGCTATCTTATTTATACTGCTGGAACTTTGATTTGAGCTTTTTATGTCATTTAATGAACTTTGCTGAAGCTTTTCCAACCCACAAATTAAGCAAAAAAGTCGCTTCATTTTGTTCAAAGCCAAGTAGTCCCCAATTTGAGCCATCTGTTCAACATTCTTTGATATCTGTCCAACCAATCTCGAAGCAAAGAGTTTTTTCATAGACTTTAA
>Ga0194133_10010374_pt1 | contig 10496 bp, 5 predicted proteins | sample TA2KigOf40mmetaG_FD_155448 | JGI IMG/M metagenome (GOLD analysis project Ga0194133, IMG submission 155448) | Freshwater microbial communities from Lake Tanganyika, Tanzania - TA2015055 Kigoma Offshore 40m | ecosystem: Environmental > Aquatic > Freshwater > Lake | place: Tanzania: Lake Tanganyika... | reverse complement strand
GAGGAGGCTGCAGCTTCGAGCTCAAGTGGGGGTGGAGCATCTTCTGGTTATCCTTCGATTGAAAAATGGGAAACAGGTCTGACAAGAGGACCTGCAAATACTTTAGGTGGAAAAAGAGAAGACAAAATAAAAAGAGGTAAAGGTAATATGTTAGGTAAGGCTGGTGAAAAATGGTCGTCAGGTAGAACTTTTGGTAAAACAGGAAAATACAAAACATGAAAGATAATTTGAATGAAGAAATATTAAGACAACTATCACTTATAAAGTTTGATAGGAGTAAAACTTTGCTTGAACAAAACTCAATTGTTGTTGAATTTACTCCATCAAACATACACGAAGATATTACAAAAAAATTCATTATTTCAGAACAAATACCTGACGAACCACAACCAAAAAGAAAGGGTATTCCTGATGGTGCTGAGGAATTAGGTCTTGTTTCACCACAAGAATGGGAAGAAGATGCTAAAAGAGAGGCTGAAAAGGCAAGGAAAGGTTTTTGTTTTACTAATTTAAATAAATTCAGAGCAGGTCTTAAAAAAAGTGAATACCTTTCGGATGAATCTTGGAATGCTGTTAAAAATAGATATTTACCTAATGGTTTTTTCGATTGTTGGAATGAGTTTAAAAAGTCAATGACATCTAAACAATTTGCAGATTTGATTTATAAAACTTGGTGGAATTATTATAACAATAATAAGTTTGTTTCCACAGATACTGCTGCGATAATGTTGGAAAGGTATATAAACGAAATGAACCAGTCAACATATAATGAACTTCTTAAAATAATAAAATCTAAATCACCAACCGGAACTAAACCTGAATGTATTAAAAAAAGTTTATATAAATATGAGTATGTTATAGATTGGATACAGCTGAGATATTTTAACCCTAAAGGTGTTGGTGAATTACCAACATTTGTGGATGAAAAACAAGAGCGTTTATTAAAATCAGTTGCGAAGTTATTACAAAGTAAATTTGGAGACGTTCCAAAAAATGCTTATACTAGATTTAATTCATGCCTACCTGAGGGATATACTTTTTTTCTACCTACATTATCAACAACTATACCAGGTATACCACATGATGGTTTTGCAAAATACAACATTTCAGGTAGGTCAAAAGATTGGGTTGAAGGATTTCACGCTTATGCACCATGGGTTGGACTGTGCCTTCAAATTTTTGGAGGGTTACCTGGTATGGTGATTGGGTCCACTCTTGATTTTATTGATGGTTTAATTTATTTGAATTATGATAAAGACCCATATATGGCAACAGTATCGTTTATTTTTGCTCTTGTACCAATACCAGCAATTAGAGGTGAATTAGGAGCCGCTAGAGTAACACAACAAGAAGCTAAAACTTTTCTTAGAGGTATTTTGCGAAAATTGAATGAAAGAATACCACTAACGGCAATGGAAGAACTTTTTTTGAAGGGTCTTCTTAAAAATAAAGAAATTATGAAAGAAGTTGGCTTACAAGTACTTGTGAAATTGGCAAAACAGGCTGCCAAAGAATATGGACCAAGAGGTTTGATGAGATTTATAAGATACTTTCATAAGTTAGGTTACAGAATGATAACAGGAAGGGCTGTTTTTATAAATTTATTTGGTGCACAATTTCTTTTTGATTTATGGGTTTCTGAAAATTGGGACAACCCTGAATGTAGGGGAAATTTTCAGTTTAGTGAATTAATAGGGACAATAATTGCATTATTCAAGTCCGAGGGAGGTCCTGAAAATTGGAATCCCAATAATTTAAGACAATGGTTTCTAAATAGTTGGTTAGTTGATTTTCCGCAACCATTCACAAAATCTAAAAGTCAATGTCTTAAAATTGAGGCATATAAAACTGCAATACTGATGAAAGAATTTGAAGAAAAATCAAAAATAAACTCTCTTCAGATATTAACAAGAGATGTTTTAGAAAATATTAAAAATAGTGGCACCGTATATGAGTCAAATAAATATGAAGATGATTATAGATTTTTGGTAATTCAAAACTTACTTCTTAATATACCTTTGGATTTGAGTACATGGGCAACTAAAAACAATAAACCTATGACTGTTAAATTAAAATCCGATAAATCAAAGACGTTTGATTTTATGACAATTGAAAATGCAAAAACAATTAAAAAAATAACAATAGCATCAGCAGTGGCAGGTAAAATTACTCATCAAAAGAATTACTCAAATCAAGAAAAAATTGAGATAGATTTACCAAAAACAAATTCTTTAAGAATACTAACCATTGAAACACAAGATGGAAAAAAATATTATGAAAAAATATTCCCAGGAACTGTATGGGAATTTTACGCAACGAATGTTGGTTCCCCAATAAATTTTGTACCAAGTAAATTTGATAATAATATGAAGCTTGGTTTAATTGCGTATCAACAAGTTTTTGGTTTAGATGAAACAGGAAAATTAGACAAACAAACAATCGAAAAAATGTTAAAACAAGTAAATGATAATTACATTTTGTCGTTTAAAAATTTAAATAAAATTCCAGAAACAGAAGAACAAACTATTGCGTACATAAAAGAATTAGCAAAACAAACCCAAAAAAATGAACCGCCAATGCCTTCAGACATTGGAACACACAATCCGCCACCAATAGATGAAAAAAAAATTGAAAAAATGATAATTGACACTGTCAATTATTATAACATTACACCTCAACAAATGTCAGACGGATACGAGTATACAGAAACTAATTAAACATATATTTATTAAACATGAAAACAAATTTAATTACAGAATTAACAAGAGTAAGACAATTAATGGGTCTTAGAAATGAAGATTTTAAAACTTCCATTATAGAAAATGTTTATGGTAAACGTTTACTAGTTGAGGGCGAATTAATGGCAATTGAAAAATTACTAATAGCTGGTATCAAAAATATGGATGAGTTAGAAGAATTATTTAAATCGTTAGAAAATCTTACAAATGTAAAAATGGATTTTTCTTCAATAGAGAAAGATTTTCCTGAACTAAAAAATGCTTCTAAATCTGAAAAATTAAAAAAGTATGCCGAAATATTGGCAGACAAAATTGACGACATACAAGCCAAGTTAGATAATATTGAATATAACAAAGCTAACCTTTTAGATGATGTTCCGGAACTAAAACCATTAGATAATTGGGTGAAAAACGCAGATAATGTAAAAGTTAGTTTTGATGAAGCACTTGAAACTGGTGTGAGAAATAAATTATTACCAACTTTCAAAAACACAGAACCATGGAAGTCAATTTTAGATAGAGTTTATGCAAAATTTGACAGTTGGCTTGATGGCAAACTTAAAGAAAGAACTTATGACTCACCATTAACAGAAGAAGCGATTCATACAAAATTTACAGAATTATTAGAAACTGAAATAAAAAATGACCCATCATTAAGTGCTTCTGGAAAAAACAAACCCGAATTAGTTCCTGATTATGTAAAATACGGTTGGGGAGATTATATAAATAATAAGTATCCAAAAATAAAGGAGAAATGGCCAAAAGGTTTAGTAAAAGAATTAGAACCTAATCAAAAAGCTACCGATTTTGCACCAAAGGAAGCTGGAGGTAAAAAAACAAAAGTTTTACCAGGTGAAGCTCCAGGAAAATTGGATGTTTGGATGATAAAAAATTTTCCTTCTATTAGATTTTTCTTTGATAACATTCTTGATTTTTTTGTTAAAGTGATAACACAAATTAGCCCTGTTGAAAGAAGAATTCAAAAAAACCTGCAGGTTCTTGAAAACTTAGATATACAACAAATTATAAAATCTGAAGGGGGTATTCCAAAAAGTATACAAGATATTTTTACACAATTAACTGCAGACTTAGAAATAGCTAGTAAAAAAAGAGGTGAGTTTATTACAAATTATAACAAAGCTGTTAAAAAATTAAAAAACTCACCAGGATGGGATGACGAGACTATTACAAAAATAGAACAAGAAACTACACAATCTGCTAGTTGGAATACATGGTTTTCAGCAGAAGAAAAATTAGAACAATATTTAGCAAAATATGAAAATAAATATTTGAATGCTGATGGAACAATAAAAAATAGGTTTACTACTTGGTGGAAAACACTAAGAGAAGGTTCATCAGCGACTAAAGAATTTAAGGAAGGTGCAATAAAGGCTGAAGGACCAAATGTTCCAAATGTTCCAAAATCTAGAGTAAAAAGAATATTTGATAATATTTTAGACGGATTTATAAATATTAAGTTTTCTAGATATCTTTCATTTCTAACATATAAAAGTTTTTTTACCCCAAGACAAATTGGTTTGATGATTAGACAAGGAGGTGCAGGAATTATTCCTTTATTTATAAATTTCTTAGCTGCAGATTTTATTATGGTATTATGGAAAAAACTTTTTCAATCTATTTGGAAACTTGGTGTATTCGTAACCAAATGGGCGTCAGGTATAGGAGGAGGTAACGAGCCGGGCGAATCGGCCGGTCACCAATTTTGGCAAGACCTTGTTGGTATTTGGGCTGCGGGTTGTTTAGAGGAAAAAGAATTAAGGGAACAAGATATTGAAAATTGGGGACTAAAATGGGTTGTTCCTGTAGATTTTGATAGCCCTATACCGAATCTACTAAAAGATGCAATCAAATATATAAACAGTGTAAACGATGCTGATGAATGGATATATAAAACATACAATGAAAGAAGAGCTGAGTTGTGGAATCAGTTAAAAGATGAAGACAAAGTAGCAACTTTAAAGAAAATTTCAGGAGGTTATACTACTGCTTTTGGTAAGTTTAGTCAAACCTACCAAAATAGAAATAGCATAAAAGAAGATTATATTTTAATGTTAAAACAAAATGGTTTAATTTCAAAACTTGAGCCACTTGAAAAAAAATTCAATGAAAATAAAATAAAAAAAGAAGATTACGACAAAGAGAAAAATGATATTATGTCAAAAGCTAATTCGATTATTTTAAAAATATATCAGGCAAGAATCGGTAATGTTGAGTTAAACATTGAAACCCAACCCCCAAATATTAGAAATACTATTGAAAGTTTTGTCAACACAACAATATCCCAAGAAGATGCTGATAAAAAAGTAGAAGCGGCATTAGACGCGATTAAAAATTCAATTAAATTTGGCGCATTTATGGATAAAAATAAATTTATTTACACCATAGCAACCCCAACAGAAAGTGTTTTGGACTACAACTTTACATTTCAACAAATTAATTTTAGACCAAAATATGAAGTTTTTTATAATCAAAGAGATGAATATTTTCAAGTTTATTATTCAGAAAAACCCGATACTAAACCAATCCCTCAAGCAAAAAAAGATTTAAAAAATGCCAAAATGAACTTTGATGATTTAGATGTATTAGAAAGTGGTCACATTCCTAAAGGGAAAAAACTAGAAACAGAATTTAAAATTAGAGACAAATTAAAAAATAAAAATAAAACAATAGATGAAATAGACCCTCTTACACTAACACTTATAGATTTCTATAACAAATTATAATAATATGAAACCAAGAACTAAATTCGGAGAAGATAATTTTAAACACTGGAAAGATACTTTCAAATTCCAATCGTATGATGAGGATAATGCTGAGTATAAAGATGTTAAAATTAAAATGGAAGATGTAATGGACAGAATTAACCATTACAGAAAAAAATATGATGAAGACGATGCTTTTGTAAGGGCTGTTGTTGATACTCATGAAAATGTTGTTAGAATTCTTTTTACAAAGGATTTGGCACATCTTACAGAGTCAACAAGATTTGTTGGATTAATTAACGTATTAAAGCTTCTTCGTGAAGATAGAGGTGAAATGGAAATTTGGTCTGTTTCAAGACCAACCAATGGAAACTGGTTTTTAGTTAAAGGTGATTTTAACAAAAAAGAGTTGGCCAATATGGACCTTCATAAAAAAGAACCGGAAGACAAAGAAAAAAAAGTTGAGCCAAGACCTGAGGAAGGTCTAAAAAAAAAAGAACAGGAAGCAATAAACGTTCTTAGAATTAATGAAAAAAAAGGATTGGAGCAACTACCAATCCGTATTAGACAAAAGGTTAAAGAAAAAATTGCAAAAGGTTGGACAACTGAAATGCCACCACAAGAAGTTGTAAAATATTTCACAAAGAGTTTTATAAATTCCGCGTTTTCAGATAAAATTGAAATTTATAAACTTAAACCAACAAAAGAGTTTTTTGGTAGTTTAAAATCACAAAAAAATAATATTGATATCAATCGTGGATTTTGTAGAACATTGTATTTTACAAAAAGAGATTTAACATTATCACAATTATCAAAAGAAACTGTTGAAGGATTTTTGGAAGACTGCAACCAAAGGTTTGATGGAAAATTTGGTATTTTTCACATTTAATACTTTTTTAAAATATTTATTTTATAGATGAGTAGAAAGTTCATAATATCAGAACAAGAAAAAAATAATATTCTTAAACTTCATAAATTGCTTAATGAATCATATGGAGATAGAGTTAAGTTCAATAGCTTGGAGGTTGGTAAGTATTATGCCACTCGTTATTTATCAGGTGATGAAGTTTTGTCGTTAATTTTTGTGAAAAAAATTGAAAATGCAAAAGTGACTTATGATGAGGTTAGTGATTGGAAAGCTGACCAAGAATTGACTAATACAGAAAACGTCTTTAACCAAACAAATCCTCGTGGCGTTCTTGAAATATCAAAGGATGATTTCGATGATTTTGTATCAAAAAAAATGACTTTAAAGGATATACAAAAAAAAATAAAAAATTATAACACTTCGAATAATACAACAACCACAACAACAGTAAACTCTCTTGGTTGTTTGAAAGGTGATTGTCAAAATGGTGAGGGTGAATTAAAAAGTGAGGAAGGTCATTATACAGGAAATTTTGAAAACGGAAAATTCGAAGGTGAAGGAGAGTTATCTAATGTTTCTTCTGAACAAGCTGGTGAATTATACGTGTCACCACTAAGACCAAATTTTCATGACGACCAATTTACATATACAGGTAATTTTAGTTATGGTTTACCTGATGGAGATGGAAAAATAATTTTTGATAATGGTGATATATATGAAGGTGAATTTTATAGAGGTAAAATTGATGGAAAAGGTACTATGACATTCAAAAACGGTTCAGTTTATACGGGTGAATTTGAAACAATTAAAGTTGATGATTTAAAATCAACATATAAAGTTAAAACAATAGATAAAACAATTGACGACTTGGTTAAATATAATAGTGAAAGACCAAGAGTGACTGATGTATATACTAATTTACAAAAACAATCAAGGACTAAGGGCATTATAAAATCGGGAACAATTAATGGTGTGGTGGGTATTGTTAAAAATTCAGAAGTTGTTGAAAAACCTGTGGTTTTAGACGGTATAAAAAGTGTATATAAAACAGAGCAATTATTAACACCTACAGAATCAAATAACGGAAATTATACAGTAGTTAATGTAAAAATAAGTAACTTAGATGCTCCATCAATAAAATACGAAGTTAAAACAGATTTGGAAGGTGAATTCACATTTGATAATGTGGAATATGGTAAATATGAAATTTCAGTTAGTGGAAATATATTTTTATTTAAACAAAAAATTGATTTTAAATTTAATTTAGATTCAGATGAAAAGGATTTAACAATAGTTTTACCCAAAAGGAAATTAATACCTAATTTGAAAGAAAGTATTGATTATAACTACTTGTTTGAAAATGATGTTTTACCCGAATATAAAGTAGGCGATAAATTTTATAATGTTGAGTTGTCGAAGGGTCAAGATTTACTTTTTTTGATTCAAACTTTTTATGAGATAACAAAAATAGAAGAAAATAAATATTATTATAAAGAAAGCAAATTTATAAAAGAAGAATCAACATCATCTGAGCAAAATTCTGACTTCAAAAGTTTTGAAAATAAAAAAATAACTAAGGTAACTGATGATGAATTCAATAGATTGATGTATAACTATAAAGAAAATTATTACTGTAAAAAAGGAAATTGTAAAGACGGAGAAGGTCAAGCATACGATAATTACGGTAATTACTATAAGGGTTTCTTTGTAAATGACAAACCAAGAGGTGAAGGATACATAATATACTTTGATAAATCAAGTTATAGGGGAGCCAATGAAAATATGGTAGCGATGGGTCAAGGAACATACTATTCTAAAAATGGGTGTGTATTTTTTGGTAAATGGGATATGGACACATTAGTTGTGTCAGATGATGATAATGCAAAAAATAAAACCACAGAGGAACTTGACGATTATTGTATAACCAAAAAAAAATTAGAAGCTCAAAAATTAGAAAAAGAAAAACAAGAAGAATTAGAAAAAGAAAAACAAGAAAAATTAAATAAACAAATTCAAAAACAAGAAGATAAAGAAACCAAAAAAAAAGAAAAACAAACAGAGTATTTAAAATCTGAAAAAGGTCAAATTGAGTACTGTGAGGTAATAATAAAAAAATACTACGACCAAGTAGTTGCAATTTTATTAGGAAAAATAGATATAAAAAATTTAAGTAAACCTGAAATAATAAGAGAAAAAAATAAAATATTAGATTGTTATGAAAAATACTCACAAAAATTTTCAAGAAAAACTGAAAACTATGCTAAAAAATTAACAAATGTGCCGCCAAAATTTGAATTCTTGGAGATTAACTTACAAATTCAAGAAAACGCAAATATTTATAAATTGAACGACAAAATAAAGAATATCATAACTGAACAAAAAGAAATGAAATCTAAAATGTTAGTTGAAAAAGAGTTGATAAATAAGAGATTTGATTTTGTCGTTGAGTCTTTAATACAAACAGATAATGTTGGAAATAAAACGTTTCTTTTAGAATTAGAATTAGAAAAAAGAAAATTAATTAAATCAGGATACGATAGTTTAATGGTTCAAGATTCCTTTTTGGATATCGTGAATACGTTTTTTTAAAAGATATTGTGTATGTTGTCACAATCAAATAAAAACAACAAGAAGTCTAATTAAAAAAAGATTTCATAAACTTTTGAAGAAAAGGGGGTGTTTCGTATCTAAGAAAGGTGTCCGAGAGGACACCTTTTCTTGTATGGACTATTTATCTGTATGGAGTTTTTTATTAGAAAAAATGCAACTTTACCTGTACTAAGTTTAGATATTTTCAAGGATGGTAGAACAAGTTATAGACTAAAAGATGGTTCATTAAGTGGTGCAACCATTTTATTTTTTATGACAAATGTTGAAACAAATGTATATAAGGTTGCTAAAGGAGCTTGTGTTTACGACTACACCAATGAAACAGTTTATTATCAATTTACAAAAAGAAACACATCCGACACAGGTAGATTTGAAGGTTCATTTTTTATTACAAATGACCAAGGTATAATTGAAATTCCATTAAAGGAGAGGTTATTTGTAAACATAACAGAATCAATCACAAACACAGATTTTTGTTGTCGTTAAATGATATGATGAAAAAAAAATACATAGGAATTATTGTAAATAGTGGCCAAACAATACAGTATTTGGGTTTGTCATCGGGCACTTCGGTTAATATATTGGGTATCGATGAAAATGGAAACACAGTAAAAACTTCAGGTGGTGGAAGTGGAACGTCAGGGACAAGCGGAACGTCAGGGACAAGCGGAGCTAACGGTATTGACGGAACGTCAGGAACAAATGGTACTTCTGGTACAAATGGAACTAGTGGGTCTTCGGGAACAAACGGTACTAATGGTACTAGTGGAACGAATGGAACTAGCGGAACAAATGGTACGAGCGGGGCCAACGGTACATCAGGGACTAACGGCACTAGCGGTACAAACGGAACTGGCGGTACTTCAGGTACAAACGGAACTTCAGGTACGAATGGTACTAACGGCACATCAGGAACAAATGGTACGAATGGTACTAGCGGAACAAACGGTACTTCAGGAACTAATGGCACCAACGGGACTTCAGGTACCAATGGAACAAATGGTACTTCAGGAACTAACGGAACAAATGGGACTAGTGGCACAAATGGAACATCAGGAACGAATGGAACTTCAGGTACAAACGGTACTAGCGGGACATCAGGAACCAATGGTACAAGCGGAACCAATGGGACTAATGGAACATCAGGAACAAGCGGAACCAATGGGACTAATGGTACAAACGGCACATCAGGTACAAATGGAACAAGTGGCACCAACGGTACTTCAGGCACCAATGGAACATCAGGAACCAATGGAACAAATGGTACTTCAGGAACTAACGGAACAAATGGGACAAATGGAACCAACGGTACTTCAGGAACAAATGGCACGAGCGGAACAAACGGCACATCAGGTACAAATGGAACAAACGGCACATCAGGTACAAATGGAACTAACGGAACTTCGGGCACTAATGGTACAAATGGTACAAATGGAACCAATGGTACAAGCGGAACCAATGGCACTAGTGGTACGAATGGTACTAATGGAACATCTGGTACGAATGGTACGAGCGGGACAAATGGAACCAACGGTACTTCAGGAACAAATGGTACGT
>Ga0194133_10010371_pt1 | contig 10499 bp, 10 predicted proteins | sample TA2KigOf40mmetaG_FD_155448 | JGI IMG/M metagenome (GOLD analysis project Ga0194133, IMG submission 155448) | Freshwater microbial communities from Lake Tanganyika, Tanzania - TA2015055 Kigoma Offshore 40m | ecosystem: Environmental > Aquatic > Freshwater > Lake | place: Tanzania: Lake... | reverse complement strand
GCCTCTTGTGTAGTGATAAGTTGCGTTTTGATCATGCACTATTGTTGAACTTGCTATTGAACTAAGTACTACGATAGAAGAATTTTTAAAAAAATTATTATCGAAAATTTTTATTATGTTATCCGTAGCTTCAACCATAACCTGAAATTCTTCATGAGAATTTAGACCTCGGTATCTATGTGAAAAAATTAAATTATTAATTTTTTTATTTTTAAATGTCCTCTTTATTGTCTCTAGTCCTTCAGTAGTACTAATATCAGCAGAGATAGAATTTTTATTGTTAATTTTTGATCTTGAAATACTAAAAATATTATCTCCTCTTTTTTTAAGAGTGTTAAATATCCCAAGACCAATACCTTTATGACCCCCAATAATTAAAGAGGTTTTTTTCATTATATAATTTTAAATTTTGGCAAAGGTATTACAAACTTAATTTTATTGTTAAACATTTTTTTATTTCTTTCTATGATCAATTTAGCGTATCTCCATGCAAATATGATAATATAATCCAAATTTAATTTTTTGATATGTTTCGGGTCTAAAACTTTAATTGATGTTCCAGGCAAATAACGGCCAAATCTTCTTTTTTCGTTATCAAAAATATAGTTAATTTTCTTAGTTAGCATAAAATCATATACCAATGTAGTTGTTCCAACTGAAGCTCCAAAACCTGCAATCGTTTTTCCGCGACGCTTAATCTCATCAATTAATTGATTGATTTTAATGCTGTTATATTTGTTAGTTTTTTGAATTATTTGAAATTTTTTTTCAACGTTAGTTAAAATACTTTTTTCTTTTTTAATTAAATTATTAATTATTTTTGATGTAGATATTTTATCTTTTTTAAAGACAAATCTTAATGATCCTCCTTTTACAGATAAGAATTTTACTTCTATTAAATTTAAATAGTATTTTTCAGAAAATTTTTTAAAAGACTCTATTGAGAAATAAGAAAGATGCTCGTGATATATATTATCTATTAGATTATATTTAACTATTCCATACAAAGCAAAAGTTTCTATTATAAAGAAACCTTTTTCAGAAATTATATTTTCAATTCCACGAAATACATCGTCAAGATCATCAATGTTTGCTATTACGTTATTTGCTATGATTACATCAAACTTTCCATAATCTTTTTTTATTTGATATGATAAATTGCAGTTAAAGTGTCCTTTAATTATTTTAATATTGTTATCTTTGAATAAATGAACTGCAGGATCTACACCAAGCAAGTAAGAACATTTCTTTTTAAAAAATTTTAATAGTGTTCCATCATTACTTCCAATTTCTAAAATTTTAGATTTTTTTGAAACTATTTTTTTCTTTATTAATGTATTTCCAAGTTTGTAGAAATGTTCTGATAAACCAGCAGATGTATTAGTAACATATAAGTAATCTCCATAAACTTTATTAGGATTAATGACATTTGATAACTGAACAAATTTACATTTTTTGCAAATATTAAGTTTAAGATCAAATAATTTATTTTTTTTTATTTTTTTTGTATAATCATCGCCTACTGGGTTTTTTTTAAGTCGGTAAATAGTTTTTAGATTTCTTGAATTACACAGACGACAATTTTTTTTATTATATGATTGAATATTATTCATATTAAAATTTAGATTTTCGATCTCTTTGATGAAATTCTATAATGTTACCTTCCAAATCTTTTGTAAAAAATTGAAGAATATTATCGGTTTTGCCTCTAGTTATATTAGTTTGATTTTTACTTATAAATTTTTTTTCAAATTTTTTTATATTATCAACCTCAAAACAAACGTGTCTAAAGTGATTTTTTTTATTAAAAGAATTAATTTTTTTTTTTGTTAAAAAAAATTCAACAAATGTATTTTTGCTTGCAGATAAAAAATAGCCGTAAGTTTTACTTTTACTATTTTTAAACTCATGAATTATTTTTAATTTAAGTTTTTTTACATAAAATTTTTTTATTTTTGAAAGTGAATTTGTAAACAAAGATACATGAGATAAATTTTTAATCATTTTATGATAAAAAATGTTCAAGCTCTTTTAATATTGTATTCTTACTTATAGAAAATTTATTTCCCATGACTCTAATTGATTGTGCAGCTGCTAATGACGAAATTAACAATGCTAAATTAATGTCAATTTTTTTATATAAACAAATAGCTAGAATAGCCAACATGGCGTCTCCTGCTCCAATTTTATCTAATGCAACTCTCTCAAAAGCACAACACTTATAGAAAATATTTTTATTTTTTTCATATAAAAACGAGCCACTAGATCCTTGTGTGACAACTAAATATTTAATTTTAAAATTATTTGACAATTCTTTTGCAAGATTGAATATATTTTCATTTTTTGAACGCATTTCGTGTCTAAGCTCTCCTTCATTGATGATCATAAAGTCGACAGATTTATAGTTTTGTAACGAATGATATCTAATGTTAGCAGCATTAATTTGAACATTTACAGCTAAAAATTTTGATTTTTTTTTAATAGTTTTAGAAAAATCTTTAGAAATCATTCCATGGCCATAATCAGATACGATTGTTAGGTCACTTTTTTTTAAAAATTTATTAAAATTATTAATTAAATTCTTTTCCTCTATTTTGTTAACGAAGCTATCTTCCAAAGAATAGACGCCAAGTAATTTTGATTTACTAACATCATCTAAGAATCTTTTCTTAATAATTGTGGGTGAGTTTTTTTTTCTTTGAAAGTAATATTTAATATTTTTTGATAAACTTTTTTTAATAAAATTAAAACTTTCTTTTTTTTCACCTATTGTACTTAAAAAAAATATATTTTTACAGAATTCGGATATATGTCTGCATATAGCTCCGGCTCCACCTAGGTAAGATTCGTTATATTTGTCTCTTAAAACCAAAATTGGTTCTTTGCCGGACTTACCAAGAGCTTCGCAAAAAAAATACTGGTCTATTATTGTCTCTCCAATAATTAAAGGAGTAATGTTTTTAAAATCATTGATAATTTTTTTTATCTTCTCAAAGTTAAATTTTTGTTTTATTTTTTTTGCTAAATCTTTTTGTTCCTTTGTCAATATCCCCATAAATGAGTTTAATAATAAACTGGAACTGTATTTTTTAGACTTAGTTATAAAAATTTTTCCTTTATTTTTTACAACAGCTCTATTTTCTAATAATATTTTCTGAGTAATATCTAAATGAGTATTTTTATAATCAGGACCTTTAAAATATATATTTGGTTTAATTTTGTTAATTACTTCTACAGAGGAAGGCTGATTTGATAAAACCACATAATCTACGTACTCTAAGCTGGCCAACGCCTCCATTCGCTGTTGATCATTAAAAGCAGGTCTACCAGGACCCTTTGCAACAAACTTATCTTCTGTTACCGATACAATTAATATATCACAATTTTTTTTAGCATCTTCAAAATGTCTAATGTGTCCGATATGAAGTAGATCAAAAACTCCATGACATAAACCTATTTTTTTTTTATTACTTTTTTTTAATTTATTACAAAGTAAATTTATGTTTATAATTTTGCTATTAGTAATCATAAATTTTTTTCATTATTAATTGTTAAATTGAAATTTTTATTACTAATAAAATTATATTAATTAATTTTTTAAATTAAACCTTTAAGCTGTTTGTAAATTTGAACAAATCTTTTTTATTGGTAAATATTATACTCAACAAAAATCAACAGCAAGAGTGATATGATTTAAAACTGAAAAAATTTAACTAATTACAAAACAAAATATAAAAACATTATATAGCAAACATTTCAAAATTTACAAAATTGATATTCCTTGACCACTATCTGCATTTATTAAAGAGCCTGCAAATATTCTGGCATTATCACTAGCTAAAATTTTTATTAAGCCTACGTACTCTTTTGCATGAGGCATTTCTTTTTGAGGGAGATTAGAAACAAAACTTTTATATTCTTTTGGCTTGTAAAATTTGAATCTAGCCATTGCATTATCGTCTGCAATAAAAGCACCAGGCACTACTCCAGAAAGAAATATATTTGACTGTGCAAGATGATTGCCAATGGATCTTACATATCCAGATAACGCCGCTTTAGCTGTACAGTAAAAAGGAGAAGCGGTAGATTGTTGAGAAACCACAGAGCTAATATGTATAATATTGCCACCCCCGGACTTAATCATGTGTGGCACAAATTTATTATTTATATCTACAGCAACACCCAAATTACCCCTTAGAGATTTTTCAAAATTTTCCCAACTGTCCATAGGATCATTGATTCCAAAGCTTCCTCCCAAGCAATGAATAATAATATCGATTTTATTAAATTCTTTTTCAATCTTGTTTAGAATATTTTTTGTATTTTCCTTATTAAGCAAGTCCTCCGCTAATATAAGATGATTTAATTTTAACGTAAAATTGCTGGCTATTTTATTTAGCAGTTCTTTACTTCTAGCGATAAGAACTAATTGGGCCCCTAATTTTTCAAACTCGATAGCCAGTTCTTTGCCAAGACCTTTTGACGCTCCAGTTATTATTATTTTTTTATCTTTGAAGTTCATTATTCTATGCCGAATACTTCATTTGAGTCCATTTCTTCAATAAAATCTTTTATAATTACTTCTCTATTCTCACGCGAAGAAATATTTATTGCTTCCATCAAAACCCAAGTTTGTAAAGATTTTTTTTGAAGTTCGCTATTGTGTGAGTCGTTTAATATATCTTGATAAAACTGTTTAAATTGCATCTCATCATTTTTTATAAGCCCATTATCCAGGTCTTCTAAATATTCATCCTGTATCATATTATTTTTTTGATAAAGAGATATTCTTCCCCCTTCCCTTTTAATATCACCTTTAGTTCCGTGAAACATCCAGCTTCCACTCCATCTCGCTGCAAATCCGAATGGATTACAGTGTGCAGCTCTTGTTCCAATATAAGAGAAAACTGCATTATTTTTATACTCTAAAAGGCAATTACCTCCCGCTGTTCTATTCACATTGATAAATCCAATTTCCTCATCCTCTTGAATTGGAGAGATACAACGAACCTTTTTAGGCAAGCCTAATGCACTAACTAATTGCCCTAACTGATGACACCCCATTGAATGAAAAAAAATACCATCGGAAGTACTATCAACTGACAGTTTTTCCATTTTTAAATTTTGTCTTCCCCAACAAATACAATATCCCGTAACAAAATCTCCAAATTTTGATTTATCGTTAAGTAATTTTTGCATTCCTTTACTTGCATTGCTCCACTGATTGTTCAATCCTTGAATTAGCAATAAATTCATATTTTTCTTTTTTGCTTCTAAAATTTTTTTAAATTCTTTTAAATTGCAAGCAATAGATTTGACACATAAGGTATGCAAATTATTGTTTAGGCTTTCAATGACTAAATTTGAATGGGAATCTGAAGAAACATAAATAAAACAAGCTTCAGCTTTAAACGAATGTACGGCTTCAGAAATAGAGGCAAATGATCTCTGTTCATAATCCTCAGGTATACCCTCTAAAAACTTTAATTTAGACAACATTTTTTTTATATCTTTGTCTACAAAGGCAACAGTTTTAAAATACCCCCCCCTCAAGTTAATTTTCAATCTGTTAATAGAGAAGTTTCCTAAACCAACATGAATACATTTTATTTGAGCATTGTTCATAAGTATTTTTAATTTATTAAGCCTGGATATGTGCAATTGCAAGAAAAATTTAAATTAGCTGAAGAAAGAATAAAATTTTTAAAAAAAGGAATAATCATGAATAAATTCAAAAATTAGGTATTATTATAAAATTGTGAGATTACTTATTTGCAAAAAAGTAGTTAGTAATTTTCTAAATTATTTAAATAAATTCGATATTAAAAATAAACATAAATCATCATAGTATTTTATGGCAAGAAATATAGAACGTTATACAAATATTCTTAAACTCGATATAAATAAAAAAATAAAAAATTTTTAAAATGTCAAAAAAAGATTTGCTATTTATAAAAAATTATTCAAATAATTTTATCAAAAAACTTGAGAGTTCTAGTAATAATTTTCTTTATAAAAACTTGGTTAAAGTGAAAAAAATTTTACTTTTAAAAAAAAAAAATAAAAAAAATGTATTTATAGTTGGAAATGGTGGTAGCGCTTCCATAGCAAGCCATTTTAGTGTTGATTTGACAAAAAATGCAAAAGTCAAATGTATAAACTTTAACGAAGCTAATTTGATTACTTGTTTTGCCAATGACTTTGGATATGAAAATTGGCTAGCTAAAGCTTTAAAATTTTATGCAAAAAAAAATGATGGTTTGATTTTAATATCTTCAAGCGGGTCATCACAAAACATGATCAACGCAGCCAAGGTAGCAAAGGACATAGGTATCGAACCTATAATAACTTTTACAGGAAATAAAAAAAATAACATCCTAAGCAGACATGCAGACATAAATTTTTGGGTAGATTCCAAAGCATACAATTATATAGAAAATATTCATCAGATTTGGTTATTATCTTTGGTGGACATGATTATTGGAAAGTCAGAGTATCCCCCAAATTAAAAAAATTTTTAAAAGTTAATAAAGTACAATAAGTAAAATTTAAGATGAAGAAAAAAATAAAAATTCTATGTTTTGATATTGATAATACACTTTGTACAACTGACAATAGTGATTATAAAAATTCGAAACCTATAAAAAAAAATATATCTATTGTTAATCAACTTTACACTAAAAATTATTATATAAAAATATTTACTTCTAGATTTATGGGTAGAAGCAAAGAAAAAATTTTTTTGGCTAGAAAGAAAGGTTTTGATTTTACAAAAAAACAACTCAAAAGTTGGGGCCTTAAATACGATGAATTAATTTTTGGCAAGCCTTCTTTTGATCTTTTAATAGATGATAGAGCAATTTTTTTTCAAAAAAATTGGCAAAAAAAAATAAAAGAATTTTTATAATGAAATCTTTAGTCACTGGCGGAGCAGGTTTTATCGGAAGTCATTTGGTTGAGAAGCTAGTTATGTTGGGGCATAAAGTAATTGTTATAGACAATTTTTCTGTCGGAAGAAAATCAAATTTAAAAAATGTAAAAAATAAAATAAAAATTGTTAATGCCGATGTGACAAAAATTAAAAAAATTGAAAATTTATTTAAAGGAGTTCAAAATGTTTATCATTTAGCTGCCTTAGCAGATATCGTTCCTAGCATTGAGGAGCCATTAAAATATTTTAGAGCAAATGTTAACGGAACATTGAATGTACTCGAATGTTCTGTAAAATATGGAATAAAAAAATTTATATATTCGGCCTCATCTTCCTGCTATGGAATTCCCAAAAAATATCCGACACCTGAAGGCTCATTGATCGATCCCAAATATCCCTACGCCCTAACCAAAAGAATGGGAGAGGAGCTTGTTATGCATTATTCAAATATTTATAACTTAGATATTACTTCATTAAGATTTTTTAATGTGTATGGGCCACGCGCAAGAACTTCAGGGACCTATGGGGCAGTTTTTGGAGTTTTTTTAGCTCAAAGATTTGCAAATAAATCCCTAACAATAGTTGGAAGCGGTAGACAAAAAAGAGATTTTACCTTTGTTAGCGATGTGATTGATGCAATAATTAAAATTACACAATGTAAAAATGCAAAAGGTCAATGTTTAAATGTAGGAAGTAGCAAAACAGTTAGCATCAATAAGATTGCCCAATTAATAGGTGGTTCTACAATAAAAATACCAAAGCGACCCGGAGAACCAAATACCACATTCGCAGACATATCCAAAATAAGAAAATTAACTGGATGGTTTCCAAAAGTTGGTATTGAGGAAGGCATAAGATTAATGATGAATGACTCAAAAGATTGGAGTAAGGCACCTGTCTGGACTCCTAAAAAAATCAAAGAAGCTACCAAAAAATGGTTTTTGTATTTAGGAAAGTAATTTTAATGAATAACTTTCTTCCATATTGTTATTTTTATCTTAAAAAAAAAAAAGTTCTTAAATTTCTATCTATTTTCTCTCTTTTTATTCCTTCTTTTTTTCTTTATCAAATTTTTAAGAATTTAATTACGGTTGGAGAATATCGCCTGTGCAAGAAGATATATTTAGTCTTATCAAAAAGAAATTTACAAAATGATTTAGAAGAAAAATTTTTTATTTCAAAAGTCGTCTTAATAGAAATTCAAAAAAATTTAACTGTGGAGTTTATTAATACTAAACAGGAAATAAAATATCTAGTTATTAGAAAATTTATAGACAATCCTATAAGAAATTTAAATTTTTACTCAAAACAAAATTATAGTCCATTGATTATAAGAAAAATTATTACTGAATTTATCTATTGTGATCATTTAATTCCAATTACAACTGATTATTATAAAGCGGAGATGGTTTTGAATATGAATGGTTTCACAAAAAACCCGAAAATTATAATTCTGGATAACTGGTGGTTTCAGGCGTTGGGCCATATTCCGTTTATAGATGCATTTATAAAAGCTGTTTTACTTAAAATCATTAATGTAAAAAAAATATCTTTTCATGATACAAAAAAAATTTGTAATTTGTATTTGTTTAATAAATATAAAGAAATTTTAAAAAAAAATAATCTTTACCAAGAAAAGATAGTTATTAGTTCAAAAGAAAGAATTCACTATCTAAAGCTAAATATAAGATTTTGGAATCTCTCAAAGTATGGAATAGCTCATGAATCTGAGAATGTGCAAGAGTACATTCAAAAAAAATGGGTAGAAAAAAATAATGAGCTTTTCAATAAACGAGAAGATTTAAGATATTTTGAATTGTTAAAGAAGAAAATAGGAACTAAGTCTAAAATAGTGACTGTTCACATTAGGCAGAACGATTTTCATGTAATGGACGCAAATGCAAATGCTAGAAATTCAGATTTAAACAAAATACTAAAAATTTTAAATCAGATTGAAGGTAATCATTTATTTGTGATAATGGGTGCACCTGGTAATAAAAGAATCAAAAGTAAATACAAAAATTTATTTGATTACTCAAATTCGAAATACAAATCACAAAAAAACGATATTTTGTTATTAAATTTTTGTAATGCTTTTATTGGAAACGCCTCAGGGCCTGCACATTATATGCTTACAAGAAATAAACCATGCCTGTATATTGATTGGTTTCCATTTGAAATGGCTTTAAAAAATGAAAAGTGCATTATTATGCCTAAACTAATAAAAAAAAAAAATAAAATTCTTCCTTTTGAAGATTTTAATAAACTTGGGTTAAGAATCAAATACGAGGGGATAACCAGGTTAAATAGCTTAGGTTATACGTTAGTTGATAATAAAGAGGAAGATTTACAGGTTGCTATTGCCAATTTTGTATCTAGTTTGGATAAAAAAAATTGGAAAAATTATGGAGAAAGGTATTTAATTAAAAATAAAAACTTCAATTTTTTTGGGATAAGAAAAAATTTAAGACCTAATATTATAAAATTAAGAAAACAAGTATTTTTTGAGCCAACATTTGTCAAATCTCACAAAGATTTTATTAAAAAATAAAATCCACAATTAGAAAATAAAAAAGTAATAACTTTAGCTATTAATAGAAAAAAAATAAAAAAACACCATCAGAAAAATAATTTGGTTTAACATTTGCAGCAGTATTTCCTGGTATAGCCATCTATTTGTATCTTTCTAAAAACTTAATTAGTTTCGTATTATTAAAAATTGGGATAGGGTAAATTTTTGCATTTTTTTTTATTCCATCTGTTCTTTAATTTCCAAATTTTTTATGGTTTCACTTAGGTAAATTATTTTCAAAATTAGCAACGCCTATAATTTTAGTTATAATATTTTATTCGGTTATAACCCCAACGAGTTTACTGTTTAGAATTTTCAATAAAAAAAATTGAAAAAACAACGGTGAAATATGCAAATCAAAGTGAAGAAAGAGTTAATTTTAAAGTATAATTTTAATGAATTTAATCAAAGAAATAATTAGCTTTATAATTAAAAGGGGAAAGTATTGGTTGATACCAATCGTTGTATTGTTTTTCTTATTATCTGGAGTCATATTTATGGAGCAAGGAACTGCTCTTTCACCATTTATTTATACAATATTTTAATACTGTGATGTTTAAAAAAATTAATTTAATTTTAGAATTTGATTTTAAAAATTGAGAATAGCACTTCAAGAAAAATTAGTATTTTTTATAACGATAAACCATTTTCTAACTACAGGTAAAATGAAAATTTGGTATCTTTTTAAGCATAGGATATAATAATTAATAGTTATTTTAATATAGTGAAATCATTATTCAAAATTTTTGTTACATTAGCGGTCATTTTTTTTGTATTAGAAATAATTGTCAGGGGTTTTCTTCCACAATTTACAAAAAGGTCAATTAGTGTAGGTATAGATCATTCGCTCATAAACGGAAAAAAAAATTTTTTTAAAAAAATAAAAAATGGTAACGAAATTGCTACAGTAAGAGACTCAAAAAGTGAAAAAAAAAATGGGGGGGGGGGGGGGGGGTGGTTTTTTTATAATTATTTTATTTTTTGGGGGATGGGGGG
>Ga0194133_10010369_pt1 | contig 10500 bp, 5 predicted proteins | sample TA2KigOf40mmetaG_FD_155448 | JGI IMG/M metagenome (GOLD analysis project Ga0194133, IMG submission 155448) | Freshwater microbial communities from Lake Tanganyika, Tanzania - TA2015055 Kigoma Offshore 40m | ecosystem: Environmental > Aquatic > Freshwater > Lake | place: Tanzania: Lake Tanganyika... | reverse complement strand
CCAACATGTGGTTAGGATTAAGTTTCAACTCAAGTACAGGGCATTAATTCACTTGTGTCAAAACCCAACCAACCATATTTGGAATGAGGTTCGGAGAAAAGTTATTGCAAAGTGTTTCTTAGCTTTTTCTTACATGATGTTCAATTTTAGAACTAGAAGAAACTGACAAATTTTTCAATTTGAAGTTGGCTTGGTATAAAATACTGATGTTTGTATATTCTAGCTCTCGTCCAGTATTTAGTTTTGCAAGAAAAATTCAAAACTCCCACCCTGGCTCGAGTTTTACTGTACACCTGACTCACCCTTGATAAGAGCAAAAAGTTTACCTGTAAGGCTGTCTTACTTGCTAAGGTTGTTTCAAATCATTCATTTACACTGAGAAAGCACCTGAATTAATTAAATATTATATAGATTTCATGTTTTTTAAGACCTCAACGTCTCTTTCAATCTTTCTTTTCTTGTTAAATAATTGAAGAACATGTTTTGAGAGCAGAGTTTTCTGTCTTTGCTCAGTAAGTGGCAAAGACCGTTCAGGTAGATTTAAATACGAAGTCTTTCGACAACTTTTTCATTGTGGTTAATGTCTAGCTTCCTGTGATACTCCTGAAGGATTTCTGACACGAGGGGTCTCGTCACTTTAATTCACTGTGAGGCGAACTGCAGAGCCCTCATAAACTTTTTTGGCTTTTTATTCAATATAGGAACTTCATGAATGATTGCTTACGGACAGACGTTTTTGTGAGGTACCTTCCCGAAACAATTGCAGCTGCTTGCATTTACTTATCAGCCAGAAAGCTTCAGCAGCCACTGCCTAAAGGCCCATCCTGGTTCAACGTACTTGGAATTGAAGAGGATGACATAAAAGAATGCTGTTTTAAAATAATAAGTCTTTACAACAAAGAAAAGGTTGCTTTACACTTAGTTAGTTGTGTCTCAACAAAACCCTAAAATGTCCAAATTTACTTTTAGCCTAATCAAGAACAACTTGAAGCTATTGTGGATACACTTCGTAGGCAGATGGAAGAGAGTCGAAGACTTGCAAGATCAGAAGCGTTGGCAAGTGCCTCTGCTGTTCATACTCCAAATCAATCGTCTCCACTCTCGCGGCTGGCTTCTCCTTGCTTGACGAACGCAAAGGAAAATGTAGCGGTTGAGAATGGCGTGAAGTCAGATTACGACAGTTCAAAAAGCAAAAGGAAAAAGCACAGAAGGTACTTCAAAAGACTCTCATCTCTGTACTTCCTAAGCATAATTTCACCATACCGTATTCAGGTCAAATTCTCGAAGCCGGAGTAGAACTCGTTCTAGGTCGAGATCGAATTCTTACGATGAGGCAAGACGAGATCGCAGAAAGAGCAAGAAAAAGCACAGATCCTCAGTGAGTCCAGACTCGAAAAAGCATAAAAAGGATCGGCACAGGTAATTTGTCGTGAGCTTCCTAGACATTCGATGGTCTGATTTTGGCTTGACTTTTATTAGAGAGAAGTATCGGAGCAGGTCTCGAGACCGAGACTATTACAGTCGTAGCTCTGGTGGGGTTCGAGGAGGAAACGCCAGCACCACAGACAACTTTTCTGGCGGAAAGCACCGAAGCAGTAACGGTCACAGAGATCGTGATTATCACAGGCGATGACTTCGAAATTATACTTTTTACTTCAAATAAATAAATTTTTCTAAATCTTGTATTTTATAGACTGAAAGGAGGGCTGCACAAAATAATGACTTTTTGACTAAGACTAAAAAGGGATATTGATTGTGAGGAAATTCAGAAGCTAGAACCTTGTCACGTTGCGTGATAGCTCAGGGTGTCGATAAACGAAGACAGTCAATGGTCCCACCTTAGTTATGAGAAAATCTGGCCATAGAAGCGGATCCTGTAGCTTAGAATACTTGAAAAAAATGAACTACCCAGAACTAATGAGAAATTCTGGCCATAAAAGTGGATCTTGTAGCTTAGAATACTTGCAAAATATGAACTACCCAGAACTAAAAGGCTACCATCGCCAGATCTGGCCTGAGCATACTTGGCTGGGGAAGGATTGACCTGATGAATTGAAGATTGGAACTTTTGAGAAAGTCTTCCTGACAGAGTTGTCACAAATGTCCCAAACAGAATTCCATGAAAGTTTTTTAGAGTATGCCATAGGGCAGTTTTTCATCATAAAGGACAGGCTGGGATTTTTTTGTTGTATCGCAACCTTGGGTTGGGTGACTGTAAAACTGCAAAAGAAACTAGAAATCCTCCATTACAAAGCTTTCAGGGTCGCAGTAAGAGACTACGAGAGACTCTTCCATAGAGAAATGCTTGGCCTCTTGGGGAAACAGAAACCAAATGTCATTGATAATTATATGACTGGATCAGTTTTCATCAACTGCTACCTATAAGGCAAACCGAAAAGACTCCTAGCGATGATCAAGGACAATGAATACCAGATTAGAAGAACGGGTCAACTAAGATACTTCAACTCCTCCAAAAAAAGAGGATTGGCAAGCAAGCTCTCTGCAACATAGTTGATGAGGTTGTGAAGCAATTGCACACCAAATGGATTAACCTTAAGAATAAAGACACGATCAGAATCTTTTCAGCAGTACAAAGTGCAGATTTTCCCATCAGAAAATCAGATGACCCCTGCACCACCAGAACAAAAACACATATGTTACATACCAAACAAAGGGCTATATCCCCGGGCATATGGACTAAGTGACCGCTAGCCGAAACCCCACCAACAACCCTTATCACTGATGGCCAAACTATGGCTTAAATGCCTGTAACCTCACTGGCGATCATGCAAAGAAACAAACAAACAAACATAACATTGATCTCCTCTGCGGGTTGCGGCTGAACTGCGGTGAACGCTGATTTGGCAGATTTGCCAGTTGCCACTTGCCACTTTCAGAGTGCCAGTTCAGAGATTGAACTTTGAACTTTGGTATTTAATTTGGTTATTACTCTTCAAAAAAGCAACTATTGTCGATTTTTGTGCTAGCTTCATCTTGAGTCTTTTGATGTAGCTTCAGTCTAATGTTGTATAAACCAACTCTTAATTCCTTTTTAGCGTAAAAACGAGGTGAGAGTTTAAGGGGTCCTTCTACATTTAAAAGCATTAAAATCCAAATTCAAGCTGTTTAAAATATATTTTTATTTGTTTGAACCTTAGCATTCTTGGAAATCAAAAAGGAGAATTGCCGCTTTGAGGGATAAATTTGAAAGGTGCAGCTGAAACAATGGAGCTACATTGTGACGATGATCTAGTTCTTCTTGAAGAAGTAGAATTTGAACAAGAAGAAACTGCAATTACGGTGAGGTTTTTTGACTTCTTAATGGTAGAATGAAACCATGTATTAAAAAAGCTCTTAGACTGTCTTATTGGTAGCTCTTCGAAGGCTTTTTTTGTGCCCTGTAGATTTTGATTGAAAGTAAATGCAATATATTTTCATTATGTTTGAAAGAAGTCATCCAATGCAAAGGAGACTGAAGAAGCTGCTGAGAGAATCATGTCCGAAGTAGAGGGCCAAAAAGATCTCGACGGAAGAAAAAAAAGTATTCAAGAAAGGCTCACAATAACGGATTCTGGTGTGAAGACGGCAAATGATTTGAAAGCACCGTTTGGAGCCACCGTAAATGGGTACAACTATGCTCTTGGACGGTTAATCAGACTTGTAAAACCAAGCACACCTCGTGGAAAAGTAGATGAGGTTGTTTTCGAGTTTACTAGAGGAAAATTCATTTCTCAGATCTTCACAGTGAAGAGTTCGTGCATGTTTGTCATGGGCTTTAACATGGCAAAAGCAAATTTAGGATTATTTTTAGAGTATGGTGAAAAGTGTGTTGCCAAATATCGTCACAAGTAAGTTTGAATACTAAGTACATTCTCTCATTGCGTTTGAAACGTTTTTTAATAGTGAAGCGAAAGTGACAGCCATCACTCTCTGGATAGGACCTGCAGGTTTGTTGGCCTATTCAAACTATCGATCGAAATTTTTATCATAAGGGTCTCATTTCTTTAGACGTTAAGCCTATGATGCCTTCTACCCATCCAACATTTGGAACTTGGCTGAAAAAGAAATCCATGTCAGTAAAAAACTTCAGCGAGTGGATTAAGAACTCAATTGAGCCTTTGCCCTTTTGCCATTGGGAAGAGGATATATATGCTGGAATAGTGATCGAGTTGGTACGTTGTAGTATTTGGTTTAAAATGTATGTATTGGCACTATTTGACATCCTTCCCTTGTCAAGTTTTATTTAACTTTTAACTCGAACGGGGAGTTAAAGCATAAACGTACCAAAATCTTATTTCGGCCAAAAGTTGCCTCAAACTGTTAAAGTACTAAACACCACTGATTTTTAATTCTTCCTTAGGTTCTGGATGGTGGAGGGATTGCTATTGGCGCTATTTTAACACTTAAACTTCTTTATCGAAAGGCAAATGACATTCCCTTGGCAAACTTTAATAAGAATTCGTATGCGTATCTTCCAAGAGAGGACTTCTATGTGTGGGGTAATAGCGTTGGTGCCTGCGATTTACAATTTCTTTTGAAAAAGGGTCAGTCAGTGTTGATCCAGGTAAAAGTTTTGTTTATTTAATTTAAAGTCTAAAAATGTTTTTACGCAACATTTTCTGACATTTACTTCAAGATTTTTAAACGGAATGATATAGCTACTCAAAAACGTAGTCCTTTGTTGCCGGGGAAGCCTAGTAAGTATCCTGCGAAAGAAATGTTATATTCGTTTGATTAGCCAAATCCTTTTTTGACTCAATCATGCGTTACCAGATTTGATGGTTCAGTACACAGCTTATATTGGATGGGTCGGAAACGTTCGTCCCTCTGCTCAAATTGCGTTTCCCGTAAATACGAATCACCTAGAGTCTTACCTCTCAAAATGTAACCTATCTCTGGATAATTTTGTGTCACTAAAGCAAGGATTAGTATTAAACTCTGTACCCCCCAAAAAGAAGCCTCTGATTCCTAAGAAGGTTTTACCAAAAGCAATGCCGCTCGTAGACGTTGTAACCAATTTTGAAGAAACACAACTTCCTGAAAGCGAAGTTCCCAAGAAGCGGCCTCTTGTTGAGAGGTTAGGAAAAAGAGGTCAAGTCACAGAAAAGAACATTTGCGGAAACTGCGGCAAAAACGATGAAAGAAAGAAAAACTCAGGGCCCGTAGACAACCTCATTCGCTTGGCTTCTATCATAAAATCGCCAGATGACCCAAGAGTGAACGAAATCTTAAAGAGCCAGGAAGAAGTTGATATGGCAATTCAAATCACCTCTATTCTTTCAAAAGCCCTTTCCAGACGTTTTGAAACAACACAACGCGAAGTTCAACAGATAAAGGAACGTGAGGCAAGTTATGGATATAGAGACCTTTCTGGCTCATCTTTACACGACAACAGGTCAAGGAGCCCGAGGAAAGATCATAGATCAAGAAGTCCATCCATGCGAGACTACAGATCAAGGAGCCCCGTTCAAGACCACAGGACTTTGAGTCCTGTTCAAAATTACAGAGCTAAGAGTCCTGTTAGAAGTTACAGACCTAGAGACCCTAGGCCAGCAAGTCCTGTTAGGGCTTACGAAATAAAAGGTCCATCAGAAGACTACAGAAATAAGAGCTCTGTGAATAGAAATACAAACATGGATCGGAAAGACAACTACTACGTTGAAAAAAGTGTTGTCCACGATATTGACAGGCAGGCAAACGAATGGTTAGACCCTAGACACTCAGCTGGATCTTTTTCAGTCTCATCTAGCCAACCTTACAGTGATCGAAACACAAAAAACTACTACGATGATAACACCCATAGTTACAGGCCATCATCCCACGATATTGAAAAAAGGCCTGTCAATCAAGTAATATACCTTTTCATTTTTTCTCAAGCTAAAAGTTTAAGTTTTGAAAAAATTTCTTTGATCCCCTGTTTCTCATCCATAAAATTAAAATGGAGAAGAAGAAAATTTATCTTGTTGCAAGACCATTTGCTTATTGCTTTCAAAATCTAGAAGGATGTCCAAATCTGTTTGGCTCCTTAATTGAAAGACCTTTTTGATTTCTTAACAAAAATGACTTAAATATTCAGGTCCCCTACCAAAATTAAGACAGACTGTATGCCAACTCTCAGGTGTATCCACCCGCATTTTACCTGTCTCGCCCCTGTTTACACGTGCAAATGGTACAAATTTTGGCGTAAACCGCCATAATACACATGAAGGCACCCGAGACTTTTATTAATCCATTCCAACGTGAATATACAGCCTTATTTTTGGTCGGGTCCTAATGAACTGTCTTGAAACCATTCAATCAGAACTTGACACATAACAAAAAAATCTCATTCATGTGTCAAATGCACTTTACTTAAAGGATTGCTTACGGTTGGATACCTTCAGCAATTTGATCAAATTTATTTTATGGTATTCTATGTATTTTAAACGTCTTCAAGGTTGATCCAAGAAAATCACCCCATTTTCACTCTTTAGAAATGAATAGCCAAAAAACATTGTCAAACATGAGACTAACACTCCAAAAAATCACTATTATCTTTTGACTACGTTAGATGGCTCATCAGATTGACTACCACCAACCCCACTGAAAGTCACTTATTTCATGTCTGAACAAAGCCAGTATAGTGAATTTGTTACTTTGAAAATCAGCATAAATGTCTTCCTACATTTTTACAGCCATAGTGAAATTTCTTTTAAAGCTTAAAAATACCCTTAACCCTATTGACCTCTAACCTTGTTCTTGTTTTAACAAGGTCTCAATCTTTGGCCATCTAACAAGTTTAGGTCTCCCCTTTGACTCAAAAGTTTTGACAGCCTTGGAACAAGCTTGGATTAAAAAACATTCATTTTCCATGCAAGGCTTGTCAGACTTTATTTTGGCATCCATAAACTCTGATTGTTACATTCGTCTCATACTTGCACACTTTTCACCAATACCTAAAAAATGAATAGTCATATCAGACTAAACTCTGCTGCCTCAAACATACCCCAACTTTGAGGTATTTCTTCTAAAATACTTGCATGTTGTTGCAAAACAGGACTTTTCCTCTCATCATCACTCGACCAACCTTCCAAGAGGAGCCTCTTCGTCTGTTGAGGTTATTAACCCCTTTAGCTACAGCCAATATGACGACGGAAATCATGGCAATGCTCAGGGTAGCTCTGGTCAGCAACCTCTCAGGTATTTAATGATAATTCAACCGAACTTGATTGGCATATCAACAACCCTGGAACTTGGCAGAGTTTCAACTTTCCACCACGTTTAATTTGTTTATCCATTTCTCATTTGAAATGCCATTTCATAATTTCAAGTGTTTGCCCTCAGACAAATTGAAAGTCTAAGTTATGAAATTGAGCTCGGAATCAGCCACCTAAATTAACATTAAAGCAAACTTTTACAGACAAAACGATGATGGCTATAATGATATGCTAAGTTGGGACGTAAAACGTGTGGACGCAGAGTTTCAAAGACTTTCAGAGCAATACAAGAAAATGAAAGAAATGCGTGAAAGAGCCTCCACCAATGCAAGGTACAAATAAATTTAAAAGGTTTTTGTGAGATATTAAACAAATTTTTTTTTTTAAATTAGACCGATTGTTGAAGGTGACTATCGTAACATAGATCCCAGGTATGTTAACAATTACATATGATAAGTACTTTAAATGATTAATTTTGGTCACATTTTTCTCACAGACAGTCGTATGAACCTTCAAGGGCCAAATCGCCAACAATTGTGAGGCAAATGGAGTCGGAAATGAAGTCAAAGCCCGCTTTTGAAAATCCTTATGGGACTACAAGCCATCAAACTGAAGGCGGTTATATTCCTAGTTTCACTTTCTAAATTTAGAAGCCGGGGATTTTGATCATTTTCCGGAGGCCTAGATTCAGTAATCAATGTAAATCAAAGTTCCCCGTTTTTTGGCTGTTAAAATATAACCAAAACAACAATTCTATTATTGGGCAGTTTACAAAAAATTTAGGTCGTTTTATATTGTGGTTCAGAAGTATAATTTGTCAACAGGTTTAGAAGATTCAAAAGCTCCAAATAATGAGATTTTTTTGTTTGGCTAGAGGGCTAGATCCAATAACATCTGGCCACAAAGCACAACTAAGTGTTTATGTAGATATCTCTTCTCAAATTTCTACCCACTAAGATCTGGACTCAACCTTCTTCGAATCGGATGACGTGCAAGAATTGGCGGATGGAAGAGTCGATGCATCTACCCCTGATACCTGAGAAGTTTCTCAACTTGATGCAGATTCCCAACACTGCTTCATCACAATTTGTACTTTTATGAAATTCTTGATTGTAGGTGTAATCTGACACAAGAGCACCCTTGGATTCCGAATTCCAATAATGTCAAGCAACATTCATCTAACTTTTCAATCGAATTGTTGGAGTCCTTATTTGGCCCTGAAAAGAGCCTGGTATGGGCAGTGCCTTTGTTCAATCTGTGGACCCACAGATTATCATCGCACATCTTAATTGCAAACCCAGGATTCAGCCAAAAATAACTTCATCCAATTTAATATTGATTGGTGGGTGTTTCAACATTCAGAAATGTCAACCCATGGATTGGCCCATTAATGAAGACTATCCCCTAAAAGCAGCACATACGGTTAAACCTTATGCGATTACGTAGGCAGAATAGCGCTGATCCAGTAAAATACACATGACACGTTAATGGTAAACTTATGAAATAAAAGGCTGAGGAAATGCTCAAAGTACTTTATTGTAAATAAATATAATGGTAAAAACTTACCAAACTTAAATCAAAGGCTATATTATCCCGCACAATCTTATCCCTAAGAGTAGTGAAAAATAACTGGTTGACATGGTTAGGCGTGAATGCTCAATTATCAACATGTGAAGCAGGAGGGTAGTGACAAAGTGTGCTCAGGAATCAGATGTGGATAGATAGGGTTCCGTGATCAAAATAAAAACAGTGTGATGGGCTCGAGCCGGGAAGATTTTTTCCAGCTAGACTTGAAGCTGGCCTTCCAGCATGTCTTAACTTGAGAGCCGGCAAAAAAGAGGGAGGAGGGGAGAGTGAGAGACAGAATGAAAGAGAGAGAATATCTCATATTGCTGCAGTCCTCTTCCCTGACTCCCTAAGAACCCATTTGACCACCCTAGACCCCGTTTGGGCCCACTGCACCCACTTGACCTCTTTTTCCCCTGGGTGAAGGGATGGGGTAGATAGCAAACCATTGTACTAAAACAACAAAATAAGATGCATAAAATAAACTACTTCAAATGCATACCAATTATAGTTAATAGTGACAGAGAGAGAGCTTGATCAAAGGGGGGTCAGGGTGTTGTGTGCCAGAAAGACACTGAAGCTATACAATGGAGGTCCTATTTATAGGTGTTGGGTTGATATTAAGTTTAAAGTACATTCATGCACATTGACAAACACACACATCTCATTTTTATATACCTAGATTTATGTGTTCTTTAATTGCTATTTTTTACTTATCATTAAAAATAGGGTTTCAAGGTAATTTTTAAGTAACTGGCTACTCAAACACAAATAGCTTGACTCGAAATTGTTCAGCTCGACTCAGCATGAGACACACCAGACTCGGCTTGCATCAGCTTGCTGTGTTTCGCTACTGTCTCATCTCCAGCTCAAAAATTTGGCTCTTGCCCATCACTGCTGTCTGCTAAATATTTTTAAACGGAAATAATCAAACTCAGCAAAATCAACAGAGGAAAGTGGACAAGTGCGTCGGAACCTTGAGGATTAAAATGATTTTTTGCAAGGTCTGGGATCTGCTGATGTCAAAATTGTTTAGAGAAGCATGACCTGGTTTTCCCAGGGGTCAAGAATCTTGTCAGGCTTTCGAGGCCATTTCCAGAGCTTGTTGATGCCCAATTTACCAAAAATCTAGTACATTGGTGAGGAATGTTGCTTTGGTTCCATGGTACCACTACATTCCCGTTTTCAGCCTAGCCTCTTAACAGGAGCTTTAAGGCTTGAGGGAGTTTACCAGCTGCCATCCTGAGGTATCTAAAAGAATGTCTGAAAATGGGTACAACTTAATAAAAGAAAACTTGCAGATAATGGATGTTGAGAATTATTGGGTCTCCACAGCTGAGAAAAAGGGTTGCTGTGGCTGAGAGGTCATAGGCACCAGACTGAGAACTAAGATCTAAGGTTGTGAGATCTTGGCCTGCCCATATGCCAGCAATTTTTCAACCCCAGATTGCAAAAAAATCAACAAGGCACCCTCAGTCAGTGTAATAGTAATCTGCAGTGACCCTAGACTTCTATGGCAGGACTCTCACAAAGGTGTTGATCCCATTTTAACATCCGATGAGTCTTCACTGCATAGAATTATTAACTTAAAAGGCTTTAGATTTCAAAATTGCATCTCCTGGCAAAAGTTTTATCAAATTAAGCTGATTCCCAAACAAAGAAATTGATTTATTATGGGCAATTCTTTAAGTCTAAAAATTAATCTTTGGGGAATAAAATGATTTGAAAATGGACTTCA
>Ga0194133_10010366_pt1 | contig 10502 bp, 12 predicted proteins | sample TA2KigOf40mmetaG_FD_155448 | JGI IMG/M metagenome (GOLD analysis project Ga0194133, IMG submission 155448) | Freshwater microbial communities from Lake Tanganyika, Tanzania - TA2015055 Kigoma Offshore 40m | ecosystem: Environmental > Aquatic > Freshwater > Lake | place: Tanzania: Lake... | reverse complement strand
TTGGAGCAGCTGGGAAACAGCCGGGAGGGATAGAGCAGGCCATCGGGTTGCTCCGGCGCATCATGCAGCCAGGCTGACCAGCGTTGGCACACGTCCAGCTCATCACAGGTGTACAGCAGCCGTGCATCCAGATTCAGCGCCTGCAAGGCAGACCCGCCAAAATCCACCATCTGCAAATTTCGATCAGCCCATAGCCTCGCTCAGCAGGCTCAGATCATCGAGCGCCAAGGTGGCTGGGTCGTGGCTGGCCTGCTGCAAGGGGCTACCCGGCACGGCCAGCTTCTGCACAACCAGCTGACTCACACGGTGCAACAGCGCCATAGCAGCCGGATCTCCCCCCAAACCCCTCTCAGCACGGGCCAGAGCCCGCATGGTTGCCGGAACGGCCTCGGCCAGGGGCTCAGCGGCAAGCAAGGGTTTGTTCATGAAGTCACCCTACTCGGACAAACCCTGATTCAATACTCAAGCGGTAGGTGCACCGTACGCCCATCCCGCGCTGAGCGGTAGGCACCAATCAGCAGCTCCAGGCTGCGCAGGCCCTCGCGGCCGTCGCACAGAGCTTCCGCTTTGCCCTGAAGAGCATCGAGCACGTTTGCGTAGTAGGGCGGATGGCCAAAGCCATACACGCTGGTGGTTTGGTAGCTGGCTTTCTCCACCTCGGCATCGTCTGGGCTTGCATCAGCAAAGGCCCAGTGATCGATCTGGTTCACTGCCGCGCCGCCGATCTTCACGGTGCCTGTTTCCCCCAGCAAGGTGATCGAGCCCTCCAGGTTCTTGGGGTAGGTGAGCATCGTTACCGCCATCGTGCCCAGGGCGCCGTTGCGCCAGCGCAGCTGCAGGGCAGCGGTGTCTTCCACTTCGATCGCCCGGCCTAACGTGGCGATTGAGGCGCTCACGCTCTCTACCGGCCCCACCAGCCAATCCAGCAGGTCCACGTAGTGGCTGGCCTGGTTCATCATCGCCCCGCCGTCAAACTCCCAGGTGCCGCGCCAGCTGTCCTGGTCGTAATAGCTCTGCGGCCGCTGCCAGAACACATTCACCGCCACCATCGCCAGCTTCCCGAAGCGCCCCACCTGCAGCTGGCGCTTCACCAGCTGCAGCGTGCTGTTGAAGCGGTTCTGCTTCACCACAAACAGATGCACCCCGGCCTCATCACAAGCCTTCACCATCGCCACCCCATCGGCCCAGCGCGTGGCCATCGGCTTCTCGGTGCACACGTGCAGGCCCGCCTCAGCTGCGGCGATTACCTGGCCGGGATGCAGGCCGCTGGGGGTGGCCAGCACCACCATGTCCACTGGGGTGGATTGGGCTTGGGCTGCTGCCAGCAGTTCGCCGTAGCTGCTGAAGCGGGCCGGACTGGTGGCGGCGCCGGGGTACTCAGCCGCGGCTTCAGCGATCAATGGCTGGGCCTGCTCCAGCCGCTCGGGCTGGGTGTCGCAGATCGCCACCAGCTCGGCACGCTCGTGATGCGCCGCGATCGCCTTGATGTGGTTGCGGCTGATCCGCCCGCAGCCCACCAGGGCGATACGGATGCGGCGATCGGTGATCGGGGCGATGGGGTGGAGCATGCCAAAGGGAAGGGAAATGGGGCTTGCGTGGAAAGCTCAGCCTTGGAACGGGTTGATCGTGGCCAGGCCGAGGTCTTGAAAATGGCGGAGATTGCGGGTCGCAAGCGAAGCGTGATGAGCCAGAGCGATACCAGCGATCAGGGTGTCGCGCAGGTCAACTGGCGTTCCCAAGGTTTTGCGCCGAGCGGCCAGTCGTGCCGCTTCTCGAGCCGCCGAGGCATCCAGAAGAGCGATACGACCCTGCACCAGCTCGACCAACAGCACCTCCAAACCCTCCTCCAACCGGCGACGCCTGGCTCCTGCCGGAAGGATCTCCAGGCCGTAGCGCAGCTCAAACACCACGACGCTGGGCAACCAGATCTGATCGGGAGGCTGCTGGTCAAGCCAGCCAACCACCCCTGGATCTGGACGGTTCTGCATCACAGCAGAGACCACATTGGTGTCGAGCAGGATCACGCGCTGAAATCAGCCGGCTCTGCCTCATGACCCTGCCACGTCTCGATGGGGTCTTCGAGTCCGCGGCCGGCAAACAAGGCCGCCATGCGCGACCCCAGACCGGGGGACGACTCCGAGGATGACCAAGCTCCCGACTGCGTCGCCTGGCAAAGGATCAGGCGAGCTTCCTCTTCCATGCTGCGGCCATGGCATCGGGCCCGCCGCCGCAAGGCCTCCTTGACGGCCTCATCAAGATTGCGCACCAGCAACTGAGCCATCGCCAACCCCCACGCTTGATAGCACGATAGCGACAGTCGGATTCACCCGCCAGCGCGGCGTGGTCGAGGGATCCACTGCGCGGACCTGCCACGGCCACGCAGTTCCATCAGGCCCTCCTCAGCCAACTGCTGGAGAACCTGGCGGATCAGTTCACGACTGATCCCAGGGCACTCCTGCTCGATGGCGCTCACGGGGAAGGGCGCCAGTTGGCGCAGGCAGGCCTCGCGCACCAGCTGGCGTTTCTCCGCCCGTGGCACCGCCATGCCCTTCGGCTCTCTTCCATCAGCCAGGGAGTCGATGCGCTGCTCAAACTCCCGATAGCCCCGCAGCAGCACACCCCAGAGGAAACGGCACCATGGCAGCGGGTCATGCTGCTGCTCATGCCACCCCTGGGATGAGGACTCCAGGCTCTCGTAATAACCGGCGCGGGCCTCTTCCACCAACCGCTCCAGGCTGATGTAGCGCCCCAACACCCAGCCGCTGCGATAGAGCAGCAGCAGCGTGAGCAGCCGCCCCACGCGCCCGTTGCCATCGGTGAACGGGTGGATGCAGAGGAAGTCGAGCAGGGCGAGCGGAATCCACAGCAGTTCGTCGTTGCCACTGCGATCCAGTGCTGTTCGGATCTCAGCCATTAGGAGGTCCATGGCCTGCGGAACGGCCACGGCATCGAGGCACCGAAATCGCACCCGCAGCAACTGCCCACTGGCATCGCGCTCCTGGATTTCGTTGTTGGTGCTCTTCCACACCCCGCCACGGCCCGTGCTGTAAGTCGTGAGCCGCTGATGCAGCTGCAACAGCAGCCGTGGCTCCAATGGCATGTGTGCAGCGTTCTCGTGGATCAGAGCCAAGGCATCGCGGTAGCCGGCCACCTCCTGCTCCGATCGGTTGCGCATTTCAGCAGCCTTCAGCACAAGCCCCTCCACCCGAGCCCGGGGCACGGCGATGCCTTCCAGCCGGTTGGAGCTCTCGCTGCTCTCCACCAGGGCCACTGTGCGCAGCGCCTCAAGGGCCTCGGGTCGGCGCCGGAGAAACAGCTCTTGCCGCCCTTGATGGCTGGCCAGGGCTGCCAACGTGGCTCCATCGGCAGCCGTGAGCCGAAGCCGATCCAGAACAGCCCCAAAACCGGGATAGGGAGCCAATGCCAAGCCGAATGCCAATCAGCCTAAGAATGCCAACGAACTGCCTCGTTGGCATTGTCTGGGTCACAACTCCTGCAATCGTCCCACAATCGCCTCGGCCGCATGGCCATCGCCATAGAGCGGCGGCCGGGGCTGGCTGGCATCCAGCTCCAGCTGCTGGGCCATCGCCGTGAGCATGGATGCAGGTTCGGCGGGATCAGCTAACCGGTTCCAACCGCAATCGAGCAGCTCCACCCATTCCGTTTCGCTCCGCACCGTCACACACGGTGTGCCCTGCAGGAAGGCCTCTTTCTGCACACCGCCCGAATCAGTCACCACCAGCCCCGCCCGCCGCTCCAGCAGCACCATTGCCAGGAAGCCCAGCGGTTCGGTGAGCGTGAGCGGCTCCAGCAAGGGCTCCAGTCCGTGCTCCGCAATGCGGGCCCGGGTGCGCGGATGCAGGGGAAGCAACACGGGCAGGGGCGCCTGGCCAAGGGCCGTGAGGATGGCCTCCAGGCGAGCCGGATCATCCGTGTTTGCGGCACGGTGGATGTGGCCAACGCAAACGGCTGGTCGGCTCCGCCTAGGCCCTGTAGGGGGCCGGATCCCAGCAGTTCGCCGGCTTTTGTCTCGGCCAACTCCCCGAAAATCCGGGCCGCATCTGCCATCACATCGCCAGTGCGCACGATCCGCTCCGCAGGGATGCCTTCCCGCTGCAGATGGGCCACAGCCGACTCGGTGGGAGCAAAGCAAAGTTCAGCCAAGTGATCGGTGAGCACGCGGTTTTGCTCTTCCGGCTGGTGCCGGTTAAACGAACGCAGCCCCGCCTCCACGTGCATCACCGGGATCTTGAGCTTGCTGCCGGCCAGGGCCCCGGCCAGGGTGGAGTCGGTGTCGCCGTACACCAGCAACGCATCGGGCCGTTCATCCAGCAACGCCGCTCGATCGCCTCCAGCATCCGGCCGGTGTTGGCCCCATGGCTACCGCCCCCGATGCCCAAATGAAAGGCCGGCTGCGGGATCCCCAGCTCCGCAAAGAACTGATCCGACATTGCCGCATCGAAATGCTGACCGGTGTGCAGGATCTGCTCCACGATCGGGCGATCACTGCCCTGGGTGGCTGCGATGGCGCGGCTCACGGCTGCCGCCTTGATGAACTGGGGGCGGGCGCCCACCACGGTGAGGAGCTGCATGATGAGATCAGGCGCGCACGATGTGTTGGCCGGGGGCAAAGCGGCCGCGCGTATCAATCAGCAACTGGCTGTGGGCCTCGATCAAGGAGTAATCGAACCCGTCGTGATCCGTCGCCAACACCACGGCATCGAAAGAGGCAAGGCTGGCCGCTGAGAGCGGCACGCTGCTGAGCTGGAAGGCGTGCTTGCGCATCCGGGGGAAGTTGGGGAAGAAGGGATCGCTGTAGTGCACATCGGCCCCCTTGGCCTGGAAGAGTTCCATCAGCTCCACCGAGGGCGACTCGCGCATGTCGTCCACATTTTTCTTGTAAGCAATGCCCAGCACCAACACCCGGCTGCCCTTCAAGGGTTTGCCAGCCTCATTCAGTGCATCGGCTGTTTTCTGCATCACATAGGCCGGCATAGCGGTGTTAATCTCACCTGCCAGCTCAATAAAGCGGGTATTCATGCCGTATTCCCGGGCCTTCCAGGTGAGATAGAAGGGGTCGATCGGGATGCAATGCCCGCCAAGGCCCGGGCCCGGGTAGTAGGGCACAAAGCCAAAGGGTTTCGTGGCCGCAGCTCGGATCACCTCATAGAGATCGATGCCCATGCGATCAGCAAGAGGCTTCAGCTCGTTCATCAAGCCGATGTTCACGGCTCGGTGGATGTTCTCCAGCAGCTTGGTCATCTCAGCGGCGCGGGTGCTACTCACCGGCACCACCTCGCTGATCGCCTGCTCATAGAGCGCCACACCCACTTCCGTGCAAGCGGGCGTGCTGCCGCCCATCACTTTGGGGATCGTGGCGGTATTGAAATGGGCATTGCCCGGATCTTCCCGCTCCGGTGAATACACCAGAAAAAAAGTGTCGCCGATCACCAGCCCCTGCTGCTCCACCATCGGCCGCAGTTCCTCTTCCGTGGTGCCGGGATAGGTGGTGCTCTCCAAACTGAGCACCTGCCCAGGCCGCAGGTGCGGCACCAAGGCCTCCATCGTGCTGCGGATAAAGCTCAGATCCGGTTCACGGTATTGATTCAGGGGCGTGGGCACACAGAGAATCAGGGCATCAGCCTCCGCCGCCCGGGCGAAATCCGTGGTGGCATCCAGCCGCTGCTGGCTACGCGCCTCGGCCACACGCTCGCCCGCGATGTGCTGGATGTAGCTACGGCCCTGATGAATCGCCTCAATCTTGCCGGTATCAATATCAAGCCCCAGCACCCGGTAGCCGTTCTCGGCATAGGTGAGCGAGAGCGGAAGGCCCACATAGCCCAAGCCCACCACGCCAATCAACGCTTCTTTGTTTCGCAGACGCTCCAAGAGAGCCTGATGATGAGCTGACGGTGTGGAAACTGACATCGAGAGGGCGAGAGGAGAGAGAAAGGGAGACAGAGAGGAATTCAGAAGATCAGCGCAAGGCTGCTTTCACTGCAGCCACCACTTGATCCTGCTCCTGCGCTGAGAGATAGGGGTGCATCGGCAGGCTCATCACCCGCTCGCTGGCGCGCTGGGCAAAGGGGGTAGCGCAGGAACCACTGCAGCGGCTGCCGCACCCCTGCAGGGCCGGCTGCTGACAGAGCAAGGTGGGGTAGTGCACAGCGGTGGGAACACCACTGGCCTTCAGGGCCTCTTGCACAGCGGCACGGTTGTCCACTTCAATCGTGTACTGGGCATACACGCTGGTATTTCCGGGGGCGAGATAGGGCGTAGTGGCAACACCGGCTGCCTGGAAGCATTGGCTATAGCGCTCGCCAATCTGCTTGCGGGAAGCTACTTCGCCATCAAAAAGCTCGAGCTTGGCCAGCAAGATGGCTGCCTGAAGCGTATCGATGCGGCCATTCACACCCACCTCAGTGTGGAAGTAGCGGCGGCTTTGCCCATGCCGCGAAATCCGCCGCATCAGCCCTGCCAACTCCGCATCATTGGTGAAACAGGCACCGCCATCGCCATAGCCACCGAGGGGCTTGGAGGGGAAAAAGCTGGTGGTTCCGATGGTGCTGAGATTGCAACTCCGGCGCCCGTGTTGCTGAGCGCCAAAGCTCTGGGCTCCATCTTCAATCACGGGCAGCCCGTGGCGTGCAGCGATCGCGTTAATCACACGGAAATCAGCCGGCTGCCCATACAGACTCACCGGAATGATGGCCTTGGTACGCGGTGTGATCGCTGCCTCAATCTTGGCGGGGTCAAGGTTGTAGGTTCGGGGTTCAATGTCGGTGTACACCGGCACAGCCCCGAGGAGGGCAATCGTTTCCGCTGTGGCAATGAAGGAAAAGGGCGTGGTGATCACCTCATCACCCGCGCCCACACCCAGCGCCATTAGCGCAATCAGCAGTGCATCGGTGCCACTGGCCACCGCGATGCAGTGCTCCACACCCACGTAGGCCGCAAGCCGTTGCTCCAGCTCAGCCACTTCCGGGCCGAGGATGTACTGGCCATGGTCCAGCAGAGCAGCAATCCGGGCATCGACTGCCTCGCGCAGGCTGCGCCCATCCGGCAAACATTGCTGCTGCTGGGCTTTGAGATCAATGAATTGCATCAAATTAGATTGTAGACAAGGGGCTCAACTCAGGCCATTAAAAGGAGCCCTGGCGGTGAGTCGTTCCGCCAAGGCACGGGCGGTGGTCCACTTGCCACCAAACACCGAGATCACACGCTGATGCCGCCGAACCACCGCGTCTCTGCTCGCCTGCGACACATCAGCACTGCTGTGCACAATTGGCCGCAAACCAGCAAACCAGGAGCCGTGGTCCCTGGCCTGAGAGTCCCAGCTGGGGATATGGAGCCGCACCAGCTCCAGCAGAAGCTCGCGCTCGCACTGGCTGGGCTCGATCGGATCCGCCAGGCTTTGCGTTTCTTCCGTGGTGCCAACCAACAGCTGCCCCTGATAGGGCAACAGGAAGGCAATGCGCTTGCTGCCAGGCGCTTCCACAAACAGGCCATGGCCGGGCAGAGCTTGCCCGGGAGGCGGCGGCACCAGCAGGTGTGAACCACGCACCAGATCAAGCCGCACGTCGGTGTCGAGGCCGGATTGCGCCAAAAGCTGCCCAGCCCACGGGCCGCAGGCATTCACTACCCAATCGAAACGTTGTTGGTTATGCGGTTGCCCTTCCCAACCCTGATGGATCCAGATGCTTCCATCCGGGCCCAGGCGCGTCACCTCCTTTCCCTCGTGAATCAGAACTCCGGCTTGCTGGGCCTGCTGAAGCACCCAGCGCCCGAGTGCCTGCTCATCCATCTGGCCATCCCAGAACCGCCAGCCGCCCTTCAACCCTTGCTCGGGGAGTTCTGGGTAAATCTGTAGAAGTTGATCGGGCGGTAGCCAACGGGCAAAGCCAGGCAATCGTCCAAGAGCCAGGCCGTCATACAGGCCCAGACCTGCCCGCCACTGCCAAGCCGCACGGCGCTGCTGGCTGTAGATCGGCAAGAGCAACGGCAGCCAATGGGCATGCTCAGGCACGTCCTTCAACCAACGAGCGCGCTCCCGCAAGCTCTCAGCCACCAAAGCCAGATGGCCCTGCTCGAGATAACGAAGCCCCCCATGCAACAGCTTCGTGCTGGCGCTGCTGGTTTGTGCCAGACAGGAGCCTCGCTCAAAGAGCTCAACTGTCCACCCCCGCTGGGCAAGCTCCCAGGCGATACAGAGGCCGTTGATACCGCCACCAACAACGCCAACGCAGCCCAGTGCCATCTGTCTGATCAGCTCAGTGGGTGTCCGCCTCCGCAGGGTGGTGACTCAGCTGCTCACCGCTCAACGCGTAGCGATCACCGGTGTGGGGACAGATCCAGCTGCCAGTGCCCTCAACGGGCAGGTCCACTCGCTCGCCATAGGCACTCATCCAGCCCACCTGACGGGCCGGCACCCCCACCATCAAGGCGAAGGGCTTTACATCTCGGTTGATCACGGCACCAGCACCCACAAAGGCGTAGTGGCCAATGCGCGTGCCGCAAACAATTGTGCAATTCGCACCCAGGGTCACGCCCCGCTCAATCCAGGTATCTCGGTATTCGTCTTTCCTGGAAACAGCTGATCGCGGGTTGTAGACATTGGTGAATACCATACTCGGCCCGCAAAACACGTCGTCCTCCAGAGTGACGTTGTCGTAAACAGAGACGTTATTCTGAATCTTAACGTTATTGCCAATGCGAACCCTGTTGCCCACAAAAACATTCTGACCAAAGGAGCAGCGCTCGCCAATCAAGGCCCCTCCGCAGATATGCACCCAGTGCCAGATGCGGCTCTCAGCTCCAATCGTGGCGCCAGCATCAACAATCGACGTGGGATGAATCGTGGCGGAGGGGTGGATGGTCATCTGAGAGTTTTGGGTTTCGAATACTTGTTGTTATCTTGGCCAGCAGCCTTGAGAATGCCCCCAGTCGCCGGCAGCGAGAGCTACTCCAAGGTGACGCTCGCTCCACAGTGACGCTCTTGGCCAGGTTGCGCGGCTGATCCACGTCCAGGCCCCGGTGGGCAGCGATGTGATAGCTCAGCAGCTGCATCGGAATCACCGTCAGCAGCGGGCTGAGCAGCTCATCCACCACCGGCACCGGTAGGAGAGTGTCGAACAGCTCTGCGTCGGCATACTCGGGGGCCACACCGATCAGCTGCGCATCGCGGGCCTTGGCTTCCTGGGCGTTGCTGAGCACCTTGTCGAACACCGCACCGGGCACGGCGATCGACACCACTGGCACCCGCGCATCCAGCAGCGCGATCGGCCCGTGCTTCATCTCCCCAGCCGGATAGCCCTCGGCGTGGATGTAGCTGATCTCCTTGAGCTTCAGCGCACCCTCAAGCGCAATCGGGTAGTTGATGCCACGGCCCAGGAAGATCACATCCTGGGTGTCAGCGAACAGATGGCCCAGCTGCTCGCAGCGGCGATCGTGGTCGTCCACCAGCTCCCGCAGCTGCTGGGGCAGCGCCCGCAGCCCGGCCGCCAGCTGGCGCAGCTGTTCGGGCCCATGGCCAGTAGCACCACCGCCGTGGCGCTAGGCAAACGCCAGGGCGAGGCCATAAAACGCCAGCAGCTGGCCCAGGAACGTCTTGGTGGCCGCCACGCCCACCTCAATGCCAGCGCCGATGTCGAGGATCTGATCCACCAGGCGCCCGAGAGAGCTCTCCGGACGGTTGGTGATCCCCAGCAGCCGTGGCGCATAGGCCGGGTCGGCTACGGCGCGGCGGCGGTCCTGCTCCATCGCCAGGGCCGCCAGGGTGTCGGCCGTTTCGCCCGACTGGGTCACGCCGATCGTGAGCGTGTTGGCGCTCAGCGGCGGCGGCGCGTAGCGGAATTCACTGGCGTAAAACACGCTGGTGGGAATGCCCGCCAGCTGCTCCAGCAGATAGGCCCCCACCTGCGCCGCATGGCGGCTGGTGCCGCAGGCCAGGATCTGGATTCGCTCCACCCCCTCATACACGCTCTCATCGAGCGGCAAGGCCACCAGCGAACCCGCATGGGGGGCCGCACCGGGTTCAGCCTCCGGCAGATGACGGGCCACCCACAGCGCCGCTGTTTCGGGCTGCTCATGGATCTCCTTGAGCATGAAGTGCCGGACGCTGCGCTTGTCCGCCACGTACTCGGTGCCGCTCAGCAACGTGGGGGTGCGCTGCACCCGATCACCAGCTGCGTCATAGAGCTCAATGCCCAGGGGCGTGAGCAGCGCCACCTCGCCGTCCTCCAGGGGCAGGATCGTGCGGGTGAACCCAGCGAGAGCTGGGGTGTCACTGGCGCAAAGGAATTCCCCTTCGCCCAGGCCGATCAACAGCGGCGCCGCCTTACGGGCCACCACCAGGGCACCGGGCAGCTCCCCCCACGCCACCGCCAGGGCATAGGCACCGTGCAACCTGGGGATCACCGCCTGCAGCGCCTGCAGCAACAGCGCCCCGCTGGGCTTGGCTCCGCCGGCCTGCAACCGCACCAGCTCGCGGCTGAGCAAATGCG